>JABAOD010023105.1_pt1 | contig 31968 bp, 26 predicted proteins | sample 7062151 | NCBI WGS metagenome assembly JABAOD01 (sample SAMN14538626, study PRJNA623070) | marine sediment metagenome | biome: marine biome [ENVO:00000428]; feature: marine pelagic biome [ENVO:01000023]; material: deep marine sediment [ENVO:00002113] | place: India: Gulf of Khambhat ... | reverse complement strand
CCAAATCGTAGCCTTCTCGTATTGCATCCCAAATTGAAACCGGCCGACCGCCGCAACGACGATCGGTATCGACGCAAGGAGCACAGCCCCAAGGTCAAATCTCTGGGGTTGAATAAGGCCCAGGACTTTCTCTTTTCCCAAGATCTGGACAGGATAGAGGAATCCCCAGATGAACCAGTAAATCGCCAGCCCTGAATACCAACCGACTGTGTTTCCAAATCTGCGGGCAAGCAGCTGAAAGACTGGATACATGACCGCGATGAGAAGGATCGGCATCAACACGGCTATGATCTGTTTGGAGTTCATTGGGGGATCTCCAGCCTTCCCTGATCCAACGCAGTCAAGAACAGAATTGTTCGGCGCCCAGCAGTCGCAGGCCGCCTGCCTTCCCGGGACAGCGCCCCGTAGTCCTGGCGGGAGGACCACACCCCCAAGGCATCGCGTTTCCCGGGACCATGTTCTCGAAGCGCAGCCGGGAGGGCAGCCTCTGGCCGGGGGAACGGGGCGGAAAGGATTTCTGCGGCNNGATCTGTTCGGTCAGTCGCTCGCGCACTGCTCACAGTGACACCTTTCCAGGGCATGGGACACCTCCTCCTAGGAGAAGGTGTAAACCATATCTTGAGAATATGTGTCAACCATGTTGTGAGAATAATCCGTTAACGATCTGCCAATCTGGTTCAGTTAGGCAGCGAAGATCAAGTAGGCGGCGGCAATATTACTTCTTCGGCGTCGCGCTCCAGAACGGTTTCGAGGGAGTCACCAAAGAGGTGGTCGATCCTTACGATGCCTCCCCTATCAACTTGCAGCGCTACACCGGGCAGACCGCGGGCATCAATGAAGACGATTGCGAATTGTCCCGCCGGGTAGTTCTCGTTGGAGTAAGCATCTTTTGAGACACGGTACACAGCATACAAGCCAGCGACCTCAATCCCCGGCCATTCGTCAAGCTCATCCCTGCGAAGGAAATGGCCTTCTGGACCTAGAAATGGGAGCACTTCTACCAGGGCTCCCTCACTCTCTCCTTCCCTGCACTTGGGCGGACCTCCAAGCCCGTCTGCATGTGTGCATCCCGTAGCGGTGAATACGAGAACCTCGCGTATCCTATCGGCACTACCTCCCAAGACGACATCGATTATTCGGTCGACATCCCCAATACCGGTTCGAGTTTCAGGATCATGAACCATCGGCGCAGGAGGACTTGGTGTTTGTGAAGGGATAGGGAGCTGAGTCACAGTTGCCGCTGCGGTTGGCTTTAGGGTTGGCGTCATCATTGGTTGTGTGTCAGCGGTAGGCATGGCCGTCACTGAAAAAGGAACACACCCGGCGGTGAATGTGAGCACTAGGAGCACACCCAACACTCTCCTCGATGGCGATTCTTGAATCATCGGAATTCCTCCAGGTTAGCACATTTACAAACTTCGCTGCCAGCCCTCGCAGAGCACCCCCGGTCCTTACAGGCTGCTCCGGCAAGTTCACCGGGACCCTGTTCGCAAAATGAACTGCAGAGGGCGGCCAAGGTCAGTGGCCCTACAGCGCGGGCAAACGGACCGGTCCCCGGTCTGCTTCATCCAGCTGCTATATCAGTCCTTCCTCAGAAAGCTTCTCAAGCACAGACGCGAGCCGCTCTCCAGGCGACAATCCTGGTAGCCCCGCAACGCAATAGCCCAAGGCACTGTAATCGTGGGCGAGCCACTCAGCGAGAAGACCTACGTAGCGTCATCTTCGATCCTAACACCGTTCTGCTGAACAGGGAGTCAGCCAAGACCAAACACGGAAGCATCACGGTCATGAGTGCATTCCCCCAGGATCCCTTCGGGTTCGGTCCAGCGACTCGATAAAACGCGAGGCACTCTGGAAAAGCTCGCTCAAGAAAGAGGCCTTCAATCGCCCGTAGTCCCTGCTCAGTTCCCAGCTGCAGGTCTTTCATGCCGCGTGTGTCGGCCTCACGCTCACGAAGATCCTCGATCGTTCGCCCTCCGGCCATCTCTCTCTCAAAGCACCGTCGGGCACTCTCCTGAACCAACCACAACCCTGTGTCGGCCAACCGATTGATAAGGCTTGTCCTGCCAAAGCAGGGCGCGCCCGTTATCACGTGCCAGTTTATCTGAACCCCAAAAGGAGTCGACGGAAGATCCGGTTGTAGTCCTGTGGCTGTAAAATTGGGCCGAGGCTTCACGTCGGGAGGAGATCTGAGCGTGTGACCTGCACAACCGCGCTCATTTCTCAAACATGAAAGACACCAGTCTCGGTGCCTGGTCTTGGTCTTCTTCGTGCCACCACTCCCTGAAATCCTTGAGCGCTAGTTCGTTCTCCGCTGCAGCTTCCAGAAAATCTGATATGTGATGCACGAATGCCTGAATTTCGGTTCTTCCATGATCGCTTTCGAACCGGGCCTTTATCCCCTGATACTGTCGGAAGGGATGAAGTTCGCTGATGAAAAACCGCCCTCCTTCAACCAGGGTACGAGCTGCTTCTGAGAATACGAAGCCGAGATCCCTAACGTGCTCCAGCACCAGGGTGCAGACGACAAGATCGGCGGATTCATGTGCACACGGCCACTGGTCGGTGATGTCCGCCATCGAGAAGGTCACCTTGTTCGATCCCAGCTTCTCTTTGGCTACCCTGAGCATGCCTTCTGAAAAGTCGAAGGCGTGGACTTCCTCGCCGATTTGGGCAAGGGTGGCGGTGTTCTTACCCGTTCCGCAGCCAAGCTCAAGAATCGATTTGCACTGCAGATCACCCAGGATGTCCCGGGTGACTACCTGATCCAGGTCACGGGTAAGGTTCTCATCTGTGTCGTAGGTGGACGACCAATGGTTGTATGCCTCTGGGATCTTCATGTTGGATCAAAAGACATCGACAGCTACCCGGAGGAGATGGAGAGGCGAGCTCAAGAGAGCCTGCAAAAAACGAGTTTGCATAAGGGACTGGCCGAGCCTCCCTTTGGAACGATCAAGCGCCCACGGGATCAAGGGCATTTCACCTGGCCCGGCCTGGACAGGCTGAACCGCAAGCCGCCCATGGTCAGGGCCGAGGTGCCATTGACCAGCCTGGCCTAGAACATCAGGAGAGCCGTCACGATCCTGGGCGTTGGGAAGAGGCTCCAGGCCCTGGTTTGATAAGGGCTTCCTTCTTCACCTCTACTCTTCCATCAAAGCCGCTTCAAAGTGATCGATCCAATATCCGGAAGTGAAACATGCCCGCTCTTGCAGGCGCTTTTCACACGGCCTGGCCAAGGGTCAAGCGCATTGGCGCCTGACCAGTCACGACTGATGGCGCCAATCCGGCGCTCTGCATCGCAATGGTTCCCGCCAACACCACGATGAAGCCGATGACGACTGCAACAACCAGACGTCGCAATGAGCGAACCCACAAAGCCTGCCCGATAATCGCTCCTGCGATGGCCGTCTCAACTACTTGGGAAGCGAACCAGGCGGACAGGAGCGCTGGGCTCGCCGTACTGATTGAGTAGAGCCCAAGGGCCAAAGAGAAACCCATCACTGCGCCCAAAGATAGGCCCATAAGGAGGCCTCTGCGCCAACCGCTTGCCGAAGCTCGCTGAAGGATCCATACGAGAAGACCTGCAGTCGCCAGGAGCGCCAAATAGCCAAGTGGTATCCGGCGAAAGGCCTCCTCAGCCGACAGAAGAAAAGGACTATCCTGCACATATACCGCTGCGAATAGGCCGCCATGAAGAAAGAAGTCGACCCCTATCATGGCGAACCACACAAGCAGCGTCAGTTGGACATACTTCTTACGGGAGGCTGGACTCTCGCGTTGATATTCGCCTCGCATCTTGCTGCCTCCATTTCACCGCGAGCCACCCCCAATCCGCCTAACGAGGCTTGAAGGGGGACCACCCCATAGTATGGATGAATGCTGGATAGAACATTGGATCTGTCCTCGAGTATGTTGGAGCAGCCAGTAGGGGTGCCATCCACGTAAACCCTCGGTCGTGCAGGGCGTACACATATGGCGTTCCCACAAAGGGCGTTCTCACTGTATAGCATCTCATAAGCACGTGCAAGCAGAAAGAGGAAGAGCGGTGCATCTCACGGGATATGGCCCGCAACTATGCCGCAGCCCTCAACTCGTCAAAGGTGTCTCCCATCACTGAGCCGCAGGTAGCCGGCATCCGCAGTGCTCCTGGTCGGGACCACCGCCTTCCAGGCGTACTCAGTCGAGCTTTGAATCGTTTCCCGAAAGGAGGCCCAAACGGCGTTGTCCCACTTTCGACCACCCTCGATCTAGAGGCGGAGATCAGGAAGAACTGCCGCATGCAGGTCATATTCGGCACCTGGGGTCAACCGGCTTCTATATGACCGGACTCTGGTCACCCGCTCGATAGCGGGCAGCCAACGTGGGCCGGTCTACGAGGCTGTGAACACCCTGGTTCCGTTTCTCCACCTGGAACGCTATGGGCGCAGCATCCTGGAAAACTGCTCCTTCATTGTAAGCAGCGTCCTCCCGGACGCGAGGCTCCTTGGGCGGGCCTTTCAGCCGCGCTTGAGCGGCGTCACCTGCGAGTTTCTGGACATCCGGACAAACCTGGCGGCGGGCGAGCTTCCCTTCCTCCTCGCCGAGGAGGGGGCGCTGCGGCTGCGCCTTCAACCGATCCTGCCCGGATGGCTCTTCACGACTTCGAAGGGGAGCCGCAGATACCGGGACGCTGCCGGTGAGCCGACAGAGGTGCACATCCCCGAAAACGCTTTTGCCTTCAAGTTCATCGGACGCGTGCGCGTCGTCTATCACAACCCGGACAGGCAGCCCACCTACGGGGAGAACGGCGGCAAGGCAGCGGCCTACGGACTGACCTACCTCAATGGACGCAGGGTGTCGCTCGAGGCCGATAGTCTGGTTGCAGTCTCAAGCACGGATACCCGCCAGGGCCTGGTCCGTCAGATTGACGTGAGCCTCTCATCCGATCCCGACCTGGGCAAGGACTAGGGACGCGCCGTCCGGACCCAGCCAAAGAGAGAAGCACCCCCGCTCGTAACGACCGGCGGGGGTGCTTCCGTGAATCCGCTAAGCCTAGGCGCCGGGCTTAATCAAGGCCGTTGTAGATGGCGTTGGCCAGGATCCTGAAGGCGTCTTCCGGATGCCCGCGGAAGGCAGGGTCGATCCCAATCAGCGTCACATCCCGGGAGTCAGAGGCCCCGTGAACGATGATAGGCATTCCGTTGGCGCCGCTGGTCTGCCAGTCGGGCCAGAAGCCTGAAACGAGGAAATCGCCGCCGTCCATGCGCGCAGCGACCTCCATATCAGGGCCCAGGGAGGTGAACCAGACCGGGAAATAGACGAACGCATAGCCGTCCTCCCGGAATCCGGCCGCCACGGGGTCATCCAGATCGTAGTCGACGCTCACGATGGCGTTGGCTGAAAGGGACTCATAGTCGACGTCCACAATTCCGGCGTCGAGCGCGAACTGTGTCCCCCTCCCCCGGAAGCTAAGCCCGACATAGTCGCCGCCTGCCGCAAACCATGCCGCCATGGACGCCTGTCCGGCGGCGTCGAGCTGGGACCATCTCAGGCTGCGGTTCAAGAAGAGGTCGTATTCCGAGATGATGCCTGCATTCAGATCACTCCTTGAAACCTCATCGTAATCGAATCCAAGCACATCCAGGGCATGGTCAACCCCCTCATCCGCGTACGCGGCGACCCGCTGCCTATGCATTGGGACCGCGCTCGCGGGTGGACCGTCGAGGGCGAAGACATCCAGGCCAAACTGCTGCGCCAGCTCGTTTGCCAGCGCGGCCTCATCCGGGACAATGATCGCCCCTGCGGCGAAGTCACGGCCGGAATCGCTGAAGGGTTCCGCGGCCCGACGGAGCGTGACGCCGCGCGCCAGCAGGTCGTTGGTCGCCTGGACCGCCGCGAGGCTGGTCGGCAGGTAGGCGTAGGCGCCCGCACTTCCACCTTCCCTGGAACCCTGAGGCGCATCCGCCTTGGTGACCGGGTGGGTACGTATCGCCATCTTTTCTTCCATGACTGCAAGGTCTGTGCCCCACAGCCGGGGATGGCTCCACACCGACGGCGGTGAGTAGAAGAACAGGCCCGGTATGTCCGATAGATCCAGGCCAGCGTCGAGAATGGTGTTGGCCAAGCCGCGCTTGGGCTGATCCAACCAGACGACGTAGGTCCCCTCCGGGTAATCAACCCCATCGAGGGTGAAGGGCCGGCTCGCCTGTTCGACCTCGACATCGTTGAACAGCAAGAAGTCGACCAGCCTGGCGGGCTGATGGGGGCTCATCTGGAACGGGGCATCCGCCGGTATGACATAGGCCGCCGGGAACTCCTGGATCATGATGTCCTCGTATTGATCCCACTCGGGCAGCAGCTCCGGTGGTATGGGCTGCTGCAGGAGGTCGAGGTACCCGCGTCGGAAGATCTCGATTTGGTCCCGAACCATCCCTTCCCTGTTCTCGGCCACGAACTTGAGGGCGCCCCACACGGCCGCGTAGTGGGCGTCCACACCACGCTCATCGCGATGGGGCGTTTCCAGCGTGTGGCCGTAGGCGCCGTGATACATCGCGTACATGGGGACGTAGCTTGGCGGCCAATCGTCCCAGCCCAGATCCCACTCCCGGTAGGGAATGATGGCCTCCGTCTCGTCCGTTTGGGCGAACAGCTCGGCTTCCATGGCCAAGGCCTGATCGTAGGCCCATTTGATGTACAGGTCGTATTCATAGTTCGGGTTATGGGGCGGCGTGCAGGGCTCGATCAGCATCGGGTTGATGAAACCGTGCAGATCCAGCACGACCATGGGGTTCCACTCGGTGAACACGCGCACGGTGGCTCGGGTTTCGGGCTGGGCCTGGGCGATGAAATCCCGGTTCAAATCAAACCCGTTGGCGTTTCGGCGCGTGCCCATCACGCGCCCGTCAGGGTTCTGGACCACATTCACCAACAGGATCACGTTTTCCAAGATGGCCTGGACCTCCTCAGTGTCTTCGTAGGCCAGGGTCTCGATCAATCGGATAGCGGCATCCACGCCGGGATATTCGCCGCCGTGAATGCTCCCATTGATGAACACGGGAACTTTGAAATCGCCGAACTTGTCGACCATCTCCTGGGCTTTCTCGGGGTCCTTCAGCATGGTCTGACGGATGGCCTGATACTGGCCCAGGCGCCCCATGGCTTCGGGTGCAGACAGTGTAACCAGGAACAGGTTGCGCCCGCCGGCCGATTGACCGATGACCTCAACCTTTACACGGTTGCTGTTGAGCTGTATCTCGCGCAGCTTGGGCGCAATTTCCTGGTAAAGAATGGAATCGTAGTATGGAGATGGGTTTTCATCCTCCGGCTCGGTTACCCACCACGGCCCTGGATCAGATTGGGCGGCTGACGGGCCCGCAAATGCGCTCGCTGATGTGACCAGAGCAGCGACACACAGGATCACTATCATAAGCCAGGAGATTCCCCCTCCAAGTCCCTTTTTCGACATTTTCCCCTCCCGTGGTCAGTGTCGAAACGCGTTTGGCAGTATCTTGGATTTACACACACTTAGAGCGGATCTTGAATCTTGATCGTATTTGGTGACCTCCTTCGCGATCCCGCGGAGACAGTTTGCGACTTTACAACCGGAAAATCAGCGCCGGGCGTCGCGGCCGGCGGAAAGCCTCAGAGGCCGCAGAACGCTCGCCGCGCGCAAAAGAGCCGCTAACTCCTCGTCAGCGGCTCTCTTGAGAGCAATGGTTTCCTCAGCCTTCCCCCAACAGGTCCCCAGCCCTTGATGTTTCGCATGATGTCCTTATTCGTATTTCCTTTCACATGGTACAAGGTTAGGTAAGGAGAGTCAACAAAAACCCGACAGGGAAAGGTGAGCCCAACGAACTATGTGCGAGCTGGGACAGGCTCATTGAGCCGCGGGGGCGGGGTTTACGCCGGCAAGGACCTCGGCAGCCTCCAACTCCTCCGGATCCAAGCCGTTACGACTTCACCGCCTCAACCGCGCGAAGGACGAGCCGCTCCGAGAAACCTGCGGCGAAGGAGGCCGCCAGAACCAGACCGGCTGTGAGATTCTCGGCGATCTGAAGGATGCCTGAAAGCAGGAAGTGGTAGATTACAAGGGCGGCCACGCCGCCTACCGCTACCCGGGCGAGCGAGACCCACGACTCCACCAGCTGCTCGGGGATGCGCGCCGCCACGGCCTCTCGAGCGATCGACGAGAATCCACTGAAGGCCGCGCCCATGACCCCGAATAGGGCCACCGCGATAATGAAGCGCGGATCCTCCATCATCAATACAAAGCCGTGCATGGGAGCATACCACTGCAGGTAGATCAGATAGGCCAGGAGGGTAGCCACCAGGACCGACGCGAAAACGATCAGCTGCCTGCGTGCCATCCGACGTTTGTGGTAATCATTGTCGAAATGCTCGTGGAGGATGAAGCTGGCGTAGGTGACCTCTGCGAGACCCACTTTGGGCTTCAACTTGCAGTCCTCAAGCAGCAGCTCCTCAACGACCGCTTTCCTCCAGGACCCTAACTTTCCCGAGCCCTCCCGGAGGATGACGCGTGCCCTCGCCCGAAATGCTTCCTGGTCTAGGCCGAATAGACCAGGAAGCTCAATGCGCTTGGCCGCGTTGAGGAGGCTCCAGCCGAGATCGATCTTTCCGGCATCCAAGGCGGCCTGGGCCTGCCGGACGGCCTCCTTTGCCGACCTTGACCAGGACAGGTCCTTGAGCTTCTTGTCCTTGGCGAGCTCCGTCAGATGTTCGAGCTCGACCTCATAGATGGAAAGCGCTCTTGCCAGCCGATCGTGGGAGGGTGACCTCCATCTCCGCCGGAACAGGACCCGCTCCTTGAAACGTGACCACCANNGCGGACGGGGGCTGTCCTTCCATAATCAATGCCCTTTCTCCGGGGTAGTCCAGCCGGTCGATGGCCTCCGGCACGGACAACCACAAGACTTCCTTCACCTCTTCGGAGGGCTGAAACTCAGCCTCCCCGAGAGGAGTCATGTTCCAGAAGAGGACCAGTTTGGGGACGCCCTTCACAGGGTAGGTCACGGTGCCGGCGAAACTCTCCAGCTCGGCCTGGCAACCGGTCTCCTCCTTCACCTCCCTCAGGGCCGCCTCATGCCAATCCTCGCCAGGCTGGAGCTTTCCCTTGGGCAGCGTCCAATCTCCGTAGCGAGCGCGATGGATGACCGCCAGCTCCCTGCCGTGTGCGGCAGTTCGCCACAGCAGACCGCCTGCGGCCTTCACAAGCAAGGTATCGCCACCTTTTGCATCCACTCAGAATTCCGTCCTCTGGACCGGGGCCTGCCACCATTATGACATAGGACAGACCGCCTACCAGCCTGGGAGTGGTGCTGGCCCGAGATCGGCACCGTCGTGGCCGCCGATCGGATCCTGCCCGGAGGTGAGCCTCGGGTCACACGGTTCAGCGGGTGGAAGATCGAGTCCGGAGAGTAGACACCGGAAGCCTGGTAAGATGTCTGCGTGGTAGCTGAGAGAGACATGACCGGCAGGTCCGCCCGACCTTCCGGCAACCCCTGAGGGGAGTACCGTCTTGGATCCAGCGCTCCTGCTCCCGCTCCATACGGAACGTGCCATGCTGGAGAACGCCGGAGGCAAAGGCGCCAATCTGGCGAAGCTGGCGCGAGCCGGCTTCCCGGTCCCCGATGGGTTCATCCTCACCAGCGAGGCCTACCGCCGCTACCTGCAGGCCAACGAGCTGGCTGCCGGCATCCATCAAGCATTGAACGCCGTCTCGGCCGACGGTCCGGCCGAACTCGAGAGGCTCTCGGCTGGTATTCGGAGCTCCTTCGCCGAGGGGGAGCTGCCCCCGGAATTGGCCTCCGCCATCCTGGAGGGCTACCGGCGGCTTGGCGGCGGGCCCGTAGCCGTGCGCTCCTCCGCCACTGCGGAAGACCTGCCGGAGATGTCCTTCGCCGGGCAGCAGGATACCTTCCTGAACGTCATCGGCGAGGCCCCCCTTCTGAAGGCGGTTGTGCGCTGCTGGAGCAGCTTGTGGACGGCACGGGCTATCGCCTACCGGGCTCGCAACGACCTGCCTCAGGATGAACTCGCCCTAGCAGTGATCGTGCAGGAGATGGTGCCGGCGGAGGCGTCGGGAGTGCTGTTTACTGCCAATCCCCTCACAGGCCTGCGCACCGAAGCGGTGATCGACGCCGCCTTGGGATTAGGGGAAGCGCTGGTCTCCGGACAGGTCGAACCAGACAATTACGTCGTCGACACGCTAAAGGGATGCCTCGTGCAGAAGACCCTCGGGGGCAAAGCGGTCGCCATGCGCGGACAGCCGGAGGGCGGCCTCGCGGCCGAGGCGACCCGGGCTGCCGTGCGCCAGGCGATCCCGGACGAGACCATCCTGGCTCTGGCAGAACTGGGGCGGCAGGCGGCTGCGCTTTTTGACTCTCCCCAGGATATGGAATGGGCGTGGGCGAACGGGAAGCTGCACCTCCTGCAATCCCGCCCTATTACCTCGCTGTTCCCGGTCCCAGAGGGCCTGGGGCCGGAGCCGCTGGAGGTCCTGTTCTCTTTCGCGTCCGTGCAGGGCATCCAGGAGCCGCTAACGCCCCTAGGGCAGGACGCCATCCGCCTGATCTTTGCCGGGGGGGCCAGCCTATTTGGAAGGCAGGCGACCCATCAAACCCAGGGGTTCATCCATGTCGCCGGCGAGAGGCTGTGGGGAGGCATCACGCCTGCTTTGCGCAATACGATCGGGCGCAAGGCGGTCCCTCGATTCCTCGGCGCCGTTGAGCCCAGCGTCGTGCCGGCGCTTCACGAGCTGCTGGAGGAGCCTCAGATCGCTGATCGGACGGGATCGCCAAAGCCGGGCACCGTCCTTCGCCTTGCGCGCTTCGCGCTCCCTATGCTGGCGCGTGTCCTGCGCTGCTGGCGCGATCCAGTTGACAGGGCGGAGGCGATCCGCCGCGCAAGCGAATTGGAAATCGCCCGACTGCAGGCAAAGTACGCTCAGAGGCAGACAGGGAAGAACTCTCTGCTTCAGAGCATAGACCTGTACAAGGAGCTCTATTACGCGTTCATTTACGCTGTGCCGCATATCGCCTCGGGCCTTGTCGGCGGTCTCATTCCCCTGATGGCGCTCCACAGATGGAGCAGCCATATCGGGGTAGAGGCCGGCCAAGTGCTTGAAATCACTCGAGGGCTGCCCAACAACGTCACCACCGAGATGGATCTGGCGCTTTGGGAGGTGGCGCGCTCAATCCAGTCGAACGATGCGGCGCTCGGCGTTCTGCAGGGGCGCTCTGTAGAGGAACTCGCGGCCCGCTACCGGCTGGGACGGCTCCCCGACACGGCCCAGGCGGCGATCGCGAGCTTCCTTGAGCGGTATGGCATGCGCGGCCTGGGTGAGATCGACCTCGGGCGACGGCGCTGGCGGGAAGACCCAACACCGATCATGCAGGTTCTGAAAAGCTACCTGCAGATCCAAGACGAGTCGCAGGCTCCCGATGCCGTCTTCCGGCGCGCCGAGCGGAGGGCCGAAGAGGCGATCGCCGGGCTGGAAGCGACGGCGCGCAGCACCCGCGGCGGGGCATTGAAGGCGAGATTGATCCGGGGCGCAGCGCAGCGCGTGCGGGCGCTGGCCGGCCTGCGGGAAAGCCCCAAGTTCTTTATCATCCAGATGATGGGCATCATCCGAGAGCGCTTGCTGGAAAGCGGTCAGGGGCTGGTCGAGGCGGGGGTGCTGGAAGGGCCAGAGGACCTGTTTTTCCTGTATCTGGATGAACTGGAGGAGCTGGCCGAGGGAGCCGCCCAAGACTGGCGCGGACGGATCGCTGACCGCCGGAGAAACTACGAGCGAGAAAGCCGACGGGCACAAATTCCGCGCTTGCTGCTGAGCGATGGACGAGCCTATTATGAGGGCTTGATCGGCCTTGAAGATGAGACAGGGGCCCTGAGAGGCAGCCCGGTATCTCCAGGTGTGGTCGAAGGGACTGTGAGGGTGGTTCTGGACCCCCACCACGCCGATTTGGCTCCTGGGGAAATCCTGGTCTGCCGGAGCAGCGACCCGGCCTGGACGCCCCTCTTCCTGGCAGCCGGCGGATTGGTGATGGAGGTCGGCGGGATGATGACACATGGGGCGATCGTCGCTCGCGAGTATGGCATTCCGGCTGTGGTTGGTGTGCATCAGGCCACGACGCGCTTGCGCACCGGCCAGCGCATCCGGGTGGATGGTTCAGCGGGCCAGNNTGGAACCGGAGCAGGCGCTCCAATTCAGCGGGTCCAGCGGCACTTAGCAGACTCCGGGCCGAGGACTTGGCGCGATAATACGGTTAGCAACCGGCGATCCGTTAGGCTCGGAAGGATCGAGCCCATTGATAGGGCGCGGCAGGCCCGGGAGAAAGAACCCCGGAACTTGGCCCCCTCTGCTGCCCGGAGGGCAGTGCCCTACCCCGAGATCTGAGGAGCCCATCGAGACGAGCGGGGATGTCGCCCTTTGAGCCGCCGGTGGGCTTCCCCAAGACCTGGAAGGAGATTTGCAATGGCAACTGAGATCAAGAACTACCATATCCTCTTCTACGGCAGCCCGGAGGGGTACCAGACAAATCGGGCTCAGATTGCGCTATACGGGCCTGCTGGAGGAACCGTCGCCTACATGAGGTTCAATGATCCCACGATGACCTTTGAGAACGACTTTGAGAGCGGCGGGAGAATCTTCATGCACCTCCCCTCAGCAATGTTCGAGAACGTGCTGGACGTGCTGCGCAACGAGAAACCAGTCTATATCTACTTCGCTCAAGGACGAGGTTTTCTGTCCACATCGAAGGAACCCGTCGGGGAAGGCGAATAAGACCGGCTTGGCCACTCGCCACACCGTGGTGCCGTCCTGGGCATCAGGCGCTTGCGACCGGGAACCATCGCAGCCCTTAGGCCGGATGCCCGGGTGGGAGCCTCAGACTGGCCCTGGTGGGATAAGGCTGCAGGGCACGGTGCCTTTCTCCCGGAATCGGCCCGGTAACGGCCGGCGAAGAGGTTTGAGAGCACACCATCGTCGAGGCCCTCCAGTCCAAACTGCGTTCGGCACGGGAGGCGGCCTGGCCCAGCCGGAAACCCGGCGTTTGCCGAGGTTGCAGCCGGTTTCGCACAAATGACTGTGCGGCGGACGCACACCCTCGGGGGGCAGCGAGGGTCGTGCGCCGCCGGGCGGCATGCGGTCACGGCGCCTCTCCCTATCTCTCAGGCTGAGGCAGGCTCCCCCCTCCGCCGCCCCTATCTGCCGGGCGGCGGAGCCGAGACCCGAACGTCTGGCCGCATGCGGCAGGGCCCACTCATCGGCAAAACACGATGGTTGAGATCGACGGATCCAGAGGAGAAGGCGGCGGGCAGATCCTGAGGAGCTCGCTCAGCCTGTCGCTTATCACGGGCCAAGCGGTGCGTATCACCGGGATTCGGGCCGGACGCAGCAAGCCCGGGCTCAGGGCGCAGCATCTCAAAGCGGTGGAGGCGGCGGCCGCGGTCGGAGGGGCCAGCGTGGAAGGCGCCTCCCTCGGCTCGCGCTCCCTCGTCTTCCATCCGGAAAGGATCACCCCCCGAAGCTTTGAGGCCCACATCGGCACCGCAGGCTCCACTTCCCTGGTTCTCCAGACGGTCTTCGTTCCGCTCAGCCTGGCAGATTCGCCCTCCGAAATCACGATCACAGGCGGCACCCACGTAGCGTGGAGCCCGTGCTTCCAGTACCTGGATTGGCAGTGGCTTCCCTACATGCAGCGGATAGGCTATGACGCCGACCTGAGGCTGGAAGGGGCCGGCTTCTACCCCCAGGGAGGCGGGCGCCTCCGGGCCACGGTCCGCCCGGCCGGGGGGCTCAGACCGCTGCGCCTCGACCAGCGCGGGGAGCTCCGCCGGATTCGGGGACTCTCAGCCCTGTCCAATCTCGAAGGGCACGTGGCCGAGCGCCAGCGAGCGCAGGCCCTGCGCAGACTGGAGGATCTCCACTGTCCGGTGGAGATCGAAATCCAGCGCATGCCCTCGCGCTTCAAGGGCACCCTGCTGCTCCTCCTGGCCGAGTTTGGTGGATCCACGGCCTGCTACTTCGGCCTGGGCGCCCGCGGCAAGCCCGCCGAACGGGTGGCTGATGAGGCGGTGGATGCGCTGCGGGCGCTGCTTGCCAGCGAGGGCGCGGTCGACGAGTACCTGGCGGATCAATTGCTCCTGCCCCTGGCTCTCGCCTCCGGCGTATCTGAGATCCACACGGCGAAGGTAACCCAGCATCTGATCACCAACGCCCTGGTCCTACGCGAATTCCTTCCGGTCGAGATTGAAATTCAGGGCGAGCTCGGTGAGCCTGGAACGGTCTGGATCCGCCCGACCCCCGCAGGACCGGGGAGGCCCGCTTGAGCGGACCCTCAGAGGCGTCCCATGCGGCCGGTAGGTTTCTGCCAGGCATCCACCCCGCTGTGCGCCTGCCTGTCTTCCTATCCGCAGGCTGACCTGACTCCTTACTGCCCAGCCCCTGATCCAAGAACTGCTCGAACCCGGCTCGCAACCGCATCCACCACGCCTCCAGCTGCTGCCGGGACGATCGTTCCAGGGCATGGAACCGGGCTTTCAGGTCCTTCAGCTTCCCATTCCACCACGCTTTGAGCCGCAACCGCCTGACCTGCCAGAATGTGGCTGCCGGTGGGGCCTCTGCGCCGCCCGCGACCGCGACGAACTGCGGCACTGCTCTGGCAGAGCTCACATAGGTTCTGCCCCGGCAGAGGAGCTGGGTCGACTCCCCTCCATCAAGCATCATCAGCTTCCGCGCCCCAAAACCTCTCAGCACAGCCGCTACATGCAGCTGGGTGGCGGTCTTCGAGTTGAAGATCAGGAGGGTTTCGAACTGCCGGTCGCCGTCGCCGTCGGCCAGACCGAGGAAGGTCCGACCGGTAAAGCGGGTGGTTCTCCTCCCGGCGGTGTCCGTCAGGCCGGCCAGGATATCCGGGGCGGAAGAGGCGTACAGCCTGGTCCCCGAGAGAGGCGAGATCTCCGCCCGGCCCCGCCAGATCTCCAGCATCAGCTTTCGGTCCGGGAATTCATCGATCGCGTAGCCGTCGCTGATGAACGCTCCCTCCGCCTTGAGGGGAAAGGCCAGGTTGGTGGGATCGTCATAGTCGGCGAAGAATTGCCCGTTTGTGATGCAGAAGGCGTTGGGGTTCAGGGAAGAGAAGGCCTCCCAGGCTTCCTCGAGCGTCATCCGCAGGAAACTCGGATCGTCCCCACCGTAGGCGCCCTGCCCCTTTCCCTCTCCGGCAATGGGTCCGTGCAGGAGCTTCACGGACGCCCCCCGGCTCAGGTCCACCACCTGAACGTAGTCCGGGGACCCGCCGGGGTTATCCCGGCGGTAAAGCTCGACAGCGGGGGCGGAGAGGACAGGGATGAAGCCTGGCGGGGCGAGGCGCCGAGCGCGGTCCGCACCCGCTCTCCCCTCCGCGGCCAGGACGAACAACAGGCCGAGGAGGACCGCGTTGGCCAGTCTCAGCGCACGCATCGACCGACCTTCCTGCGTCCGGGTTTCGGGCCCATTCCACGCCTTCCCAACATGCCTGACGCGCACCGGACAGCCTCTGAGCTGTCCCCTGTTTGATCCCGGGGCAGGTGCAGTATATATCATTCGTGAGACGATTCATTAACCGTGGCCCGGCTGCAGTCGAGGCGGAACCGGAGCCAGCTGGGGGCCTGGTGCGCAGCGCTGCGCAGGCAGAAGCCGCTGAGGAGTTTTCAGCGGCTCCCTTGCGCCTCAGCAACCCGAACCCGAGGCCTCCTTCCGATAGGGAGCGCGGCCGCCTATAGGACGGGTGAATACGATCGGGGTCCACACTTCGCCAAGATCCACCGGGCACGCCGCCTGTCGGAACGCGCTCACCTGCGATCTCACACGGCCCCTGGCTGTCCGTCCCAACCCGCGGCCGCCGACCACCAATGTGAACCGATCCTGATGCCCAGATCTCTGGCCAGCCTCACTCCCAGGGGCGCCGGGAGCGGTGCAGAAGGCGGCGCCCGCCTGTTTGGGGGCTGCCATTCCGGCGTCCCGCCCCAATGAACAGGCTTCCGTCGAGCGGGCCCCCAAACCGCCCGCTTATAATAAGGGCCCTGCTTAGCCGAAGTGATATCCAAAGATGAATGGATCTAAGCATCCAGAAAGGAAGTGAAATTGTGAGACAACTGTTCCTTTTGCTTGGCAGCCTGGTCTTTGTTCTTGCGCAGGCCCTTCCCGGGTCCAGCGCAAGGGCCGGGTCCTTCCCCAATATCATCCCGCTACCCGATGGATTCCGACCGGAGGGAGTGGTGGTCGGTCACGGGCACGATATCTATGCCGGCTCGCTTGGGACTGGCGCCATCTATCGGGCGGACCTCCGTACCGGGCAAGGCGAGATCGCAGTGCCGCCCCAGACGGACAGGATTGCCGTTGGGCTTTCTTTCGATGAGCGTTCCAACTTCCTGTTTGCTGCCGGAGGTGGCACAGGGGCCGGCTATGTATACGATGCCGAGACTGGCGCCGGGCTCGCCGTCTACCAATTCACCGCACCGGGCAGTTTTGTGAACGATGCAGTTGTGACCCGATCCGCGGCGTATTTCACGGACTCGTTCCGGCCTTACCTCTATCGAGTACCCCTGGGTTCCGGCGGAGAGCTTCCCGACCCGACTGCGGTCGAAGAAATCGCCCTGGGTGGCGACTTCGTCTTCGTCCCAGGCGCCTTCAACACCAACGGCATCGATGCCACCCCGAATGGGGATTCGTTGGTGATCGTCAACAGCACCAGGGGCGAGCTGTATCACGTCGATCCGGAGACGGGCATCGCCTCCTTGATCGACCTGGGAGGGGACGCAGTTCCCAGTGGTGACGGCATCCTCCTGGACGGTAAGACTCTCTACGTTGTGCAGAATCGGCTGAACAAGATTGCGGTCGTGCAGCTCAACGCCAAGCTGACCGCCGGTGAAGTCGTGGGGCAAATCACGGATCCTGCCTTCCGCGTCCCGACCACCGTGGCCGAATTTGGAAACTCTCTCTATGCGGTGAACGCTCGCTTCGGCACACCCCCCGAACCCGACACAGAATATGAAATTGTGCGGGCAACCAAGGAACAGTGAGCCCGGCTGAGAAACGCAGCTGTTGAGGCGCACCTGACCATCTTCCTCAGGCCTGCCTGGGGATTCGTGGATCCCGCCGGCGCCTCATCCGGCGGCACTTCCCGCCTGCCCCTAGGATCGGGCTGCTCGGGAAGGACTGGCCCGCCCTCCCGGAACAGCCTCCCGGGAGGGCGGGTTAGCTTGGCCGGAGGCTCGGCGCGCGGCGGGAAGATGGTACACTGGCGTACCGACCGGTATCAGGAGTGGGTGAAGTGATGGAACGAATTGCAGCCGTAACGGGCGCCGCTCAGGGGATTGGTCTGGCTATCGCTCGGGCCCTCCTGCGAAACCAGCTCAAGGTTGTTGGCGTCGATGTAAATGAGGGCGCACTGGCCGCTGCCAGGCGGGAGCTCACAGCTTCTGGCGCTCCCTTCACGCCCAAGGTCGCCGACCTGGCCGATCCAGCTCAGGTGCAGCGTGTCTTTGCCGAGATCGAGCGGGCCTTTGGCGGGTTGGATGTATTGGTGAACAACGCGGGAACGTGTTTCGTCACCAGTTTTCTCGAGATCGACCCGGACGAACTCCGGCGCCAGATGGCCATCAACTTTGAAAGCGCCTTCTACTGCTGCCAGCAGGCGATCCCCTCCATGCTGCGCCGCCCCGGCGTGAAGAAGATCGTTAACATCTCCTCCAACGGGGCCTATAACTTCGACGTCTTTGATCCGGCCCACTATCGCGCCAGCAAGGCCGCCCTGGACAACCTGACCAAACACCTTGCCCGGCGCTACGCCAAAGAAGGCATCGCTGTCAATTCGATCGCCCCTGCCATGACTCGCACCGCCCTCTTTGATGTGGTGGAGCCCGATGTACTGGCACGCGCCATCGAGGGGATGCCGCGCGGCAAGCCCATGGAGCCAGAGGAGATAGCCGCCTGGGTGGCGTTTCTAGTTTCGCCGGCGGGCGACTGTGCCAGCGGNNCAGCGGCAACGTGATCATCCTCAACCAGGGGCGCGATGTCCGCTAGTGCGCCGTCAGCCTGGCTGCAGCCTGCCTTGCAGGCCACAGCGTCAGCAACGGCGTTCGATCTCAATGGGATGGCTAGCTTTCACGAATAGAATGCCGGGGCTCTGCGCAGCCTGTTCCACTGCGCTGGATCATGTCCGTAGATGATCAGGGCTCCTTCACGCCGGGCAGTCGCCATTAGCCGTTCCGCGCTGGCCTGTGCGCGCTCGGGGTCCCACGCGTCAGCGAATCCTTCTTCCAGTTCCGCCGGTCGCGAAATCGCATCTCCGGCGAGGAGCACAGCCCCGGTTTCAGGCAGGCGTACGAGCAGCGAAAGATGGCCGGGTGAATGCCCGGGGGTGGAGAGCAGCGCGACGCCTGGGCACAGGGCCGTATCTTCATGGACCACCCGATACTGCACGTTGTCAGGCCAGGCGATGGGTGAACGGTCGCCAAAGTAGCGGGGCCTAGCGAGCAGGCGTTCCGCCTGCCCGAGGACAATCGTTGCCTGGGGAAATTCAGCGATGCCTCCCACGTGATCAATATCGGTGTGGGTCAGGACCAGCAGCCCGATATCGCCCGTCTCAAGCCCGATGCGCGCCAGCTGGGCGGCGGGCAGGTTGGAATGATCCAGCCTCAACACCCGCCCGAAGCTCTCCAGGCCATCGGCGCGCGAGGCCCGTGCAGGATCATCGGCATACCAGGCGGGAAAACCTGTATCCACGAGGACGTTGAGCCCCGCCTGGGTTTGGATCAGATAGCCGGGTACGCCTATGACGCGCCCATCGTCGTGGACCTGAAAGAGACCATAATCCAGAACATACAGCCGGTGAATGGTTCCTGACAAAGCTGAGTCTGGTGGCAAGGTTTTGCCCGGTGATTGCATGGCCCTCTTCGTTATAATATCCCCGCATCCTGGGGCGCCTCGATGTCACGGCGGACTCGCCAGTGGGCCCGGGATAGTGGCAGGAGTGGAGCCCGCTCCCTCGGCTAACCCTAACATCACCCCGTCGGCGGCGGCAAGGGCAGCTGATGGGCGTCAGCCGGGCTGGATCGCCGTCGAACCGCTGGAGCTTGCCAGCGCTGAAGGAGGCTCTCATCTGCCATCGGAGCCCGGTCGCCATCCCCCGGCCGTGTCGCGGGAACAGCCTGCGCCTCACACCGGACTCACGCTGGAATGACGCGGCAGGCAGCTGAACATGAAGGCAAGGCTTCACAAACTCTTCGAAACACGCCGGTGAGGAAGGACTCGGAATCTGGATGAGAACCCACGCCCTCCTCTTTGTGGCAGCTCTCCTGCTGGCCGCCTGCAGAGGAAGCCGAGCGGGCCTCTCCCAATCGGGAGCCTCACCGGACCAGTCTGCGATCCAGGTCGCCATAGCCAGCAGCGATTTCCAGGTCGGCCAGCCGCGGCTGCCGATTGTGCTCTACGATGGCGACCAACGAGTGGCCGACGCGCAGCGGGTGACCCTGGCCACCTTCGACCTGAGCGGCGGAACGCCTGTGCCGGGCGGCTGGTCCGGCGCGGCGATCAATTACAGCGACTACGAGGTGCCCTATTGGGTGGCCTATCCCGAGCTACCTCACCAAGGATTCTGGGGCCTGGAGGTGGAGATTACTCGGGTCGACGGCACGACCACGCAGGCTCAGTTCACCATCGAGGTGAACGCACAAAGCAGCTCACCGGCCATCGGCAGCCTGCCACCGGCCACCTCCAATCGCACCCTGGCGACCGAGCCCGACATCCAGAAGCTCACCTCTGGCTTTGAACCCAACCCTGGCCTGTACCGGATGACGGTGGCCGACGCCATGGCCTCCGGCCAACCGACGGTGATCACCTTCGCAACCCCCGCCTTCTGTACCAGCCAATTGTGCGCTCCAGTGGTGAACAGCGTGGAGGCGGTCTATGAGGACCTGGGCACGCTTGCCAACTTCATCCACCTCGAGGTCTACAAGAAGTTTGATCCATTGGTGTTGGCGGACGAGATGGCCAAATGGGGATTGACGACTGAGCCCTGGACCTTTGTGCTGGACAGCGAGGGGAGAGTGGCCGGTAAATTCGGCGGGCCTCTGTCCCCGCGTGAGTTGAGGGCGGCGCTGGCGCCCTTGCTGCCATGAGATCTGAAATATGGTTGCGCTTAGGGGGCCTGCTGGGGCTGGGAATGCTGCTCCTGATTCGGGGAGCGCCCTCGGCCCTAGCGCACGCCGATCTCGTGTCGGCCGACCCGCCTCCCGGGGCAAGACTGGATGCCTCGCCGGCTGAGATCCGCCTTACGTTCGGCGAGCCTCTTCTGCCGGGCAGCACATTTGTGGTCTTCGGCGAGGACTTTCAGGAAATCGCGGGGATCTCGCCGACATTGGATCCACAATCCCCGGAGCAGCTCTCGGCAGCCGTGCCTACGCTGCCGCCCGGCACCTACACGGTCCAGTGGACAGCATTCTCGGCCGATGGGGACGAGGTCAGCGGGAGCTACTCGTTCAGCATCGCGGGGCCCTCCGCAAGGGACGGCCTCCGGTGGTGGGAGGTGGCCGGCGTTCTTGCGATCGTCCTTCTGATCCCGCTGGCCTGGTGGCGCCTCAAGGGTACCTAGAGATGAGGATCTCACCGGCTGGCCGCGGATCGCTCCTTGCGGGAGCGTAATGAATTCTGCTGCGGGTACACCGTTTCTGCCCTCGGATCTGAGAACGGACGTCCTCCTTGCAGGACCCCCGCGCGTGACCTCTTCTCGCTACGCTGGGAGCGCTTGCGGCAGCCGGGTCGAGGCCGACCGGCCGCCTTTCCGGGGCATCGAGGGATGGCGGCCGGGGCGTGGTAGGCTATCGCACGGCACCCAAGGTGGATTACACTGGTGGGAGATATCAGCCCAAGGAGAAGCGACATGAGCCGGAAAAAATCGGCCCGCGCGAGGCGCCGCTTGATGCGCCGCCGACGCCGCGTCCTGGCTTACACGCTAACGATCGCGGGGGCGCTGGCCGTCGTGGGTCTGCTCATCTGGGCCAGCCGGCCCAGACCGCCTTCGGAGATCGCCCTCCCTGAAGTGCTCGAGGCGCCCCCCAACGCGGATGGCAAGGCCTGGGGGCCGCCGGATGCGCCCGTGCTCATCGAGGAGTTCTCCGATTTCCAATGATCGTTTTGCGGGCGTTTTGCCGCTGACGCGGGGCGTCAGATCATGGAAACGTACGCAGGCACCGGTCTGGTGCGCTTCGAGTACAAGCACTTCGCTTTTATCGGGGAAGAGTCGATCCGGGCAGCCGAGGCCTCCGAGTGCGCCAACGAACAGGGACAGTTCTGGCAGTATCACGACACCCTGTTCCTGAATCAGGGCGGCACAAATCAGGGGGCCTACCGAGACATCGCCCTGAAGGCCTTTGCCGCCAGCCTCGGTCTGGATGAGGACGAATTTGACCGCTGTCTGGACTCCAGGCGGTTCCGGGACCTGGTCCGGGCCGAGACGCAGGAAGGCGATAGCCGGGGCGTGGACTCAACCCCGACCATCCTGATCAACGACCAGATGATTCAAGGCGCGCTGGCCTTTGCACAATATCAATCCATCATTGAGGCCGAGCTGACCCGCCTATCCGCACCCTGACCGAGGCCGCCTGTGCGGTGAGCTTCTCGACGACACGGATTCAACCCTGGGAGGTTTCCCCTCGCCAGCCCGACCGATCAAACATGGAAAAGGGAGCATGAGCGACCCGCTGAGTAGTGCTGCACGAGCTGCCGCCACCTCCCCCCGATCACAGCGCAGGTGGTCGGCACTCGCCACGCCGGTGTTGTCCCTGCTGGGCATGCTGGTGGCCGGCTACCTGACCTGGGTTCACTGGTTCCCCGCATCCCTGTATTGCGCAGGGGTAGGCGACTGCGAAACGGTGAACAGCAGCTCCTACGCGCAGGTGGCAGGCGTCCCCGTGGCCTTGCTGGGCTTTGGCATGTACGCAGCCTTGTTTGGGCTGTCTGCCTACCGGATTCGGGCGAATACAGCCTGGGGGCTGCAGGCCATCTTCGGCATCAGTCTTGCGGGAGTCCTGTATTCGGCATACCTGACCTACATCGAACTGGCGGTGCTGCGTGCTATCTGCGTCTGGTGTGTCGTTTCAGCCGTGATCATCACCCTGATCTTCGGCCTTTCCGTCCGCGAGGCGACGCTATGACCTTCGGGGCCCCGCCCAAGCCCGACCGATGAGGTGATTCCGGCCTGCAACTTACCGTCGTGGGGGATCAGCCGGCGGTCGCTGTCATCGGGTTGGTCTCGGGCGCCACGAGCGGACCGCCGGCGGCCCCGACGACCGGCGCCCTCACCTGCATCTGAACCTCATCCAGGGAGCCGAGCGGGCCGGCTGCGCGGATGGATCGCCGTCAATCCGCATGAGCTAGGAGGCGCGGAAGGATGCTCTCGTCTCCCATCGGAGCCCGGCTTCCCTCCCCCAGCCTAGCCGCCGGTACAGCCTCCGCCTCACGCCGATCTCGCTCTGGGATGTCTCCGCAGGTGGGTGACCATGAAGGTAAGCATTCACAAACTCTTCGAGTTTCTGCTCAAGACCACATCCGCCGAGCCGGAGGCCGTGCTGGGGTTCTCGCTCGCCCCGCCGCCTCGTCTTGGGGAGTTCCTGGACGAGCTTGATCCGGAGCTTCCCCTCGACTGGTCCGATCAATCCTTCCAGGGGATGCCTGCCCTGCGCGAGCATGTCATCGCCCGCGCCAATCTCACCCAAGTCTGTACAGCCGACGAGGTGCTGATCACCGCCGGGGCCGCCGAGGCCAACTTCCTGGCGCTGACGACGCTTGTCCAGCCCGGCGAGGAACTGATCGTAGAGTCGCCCGGCTGGCCACAACCGATGGTGCTGGGCGAGGCGGTCGGCGCGCAGATCAAGGTGCTGCCCCGCCGCGAGGAGCACGGCTGGCGCTTCGATCCCGACGACCTGGCCGAGCTCATCTCTGAGCGCACTCGCCTGATCTTTCTGTGCAACCCCAACAACCCGACGGGCCAGGTGCTGCAAGAAGATACTCTGCGCCAGGTCATACGGTTGGCGGATAGAGTGGGCGCCTATCTCTTGTGCGACGAGGTTTACGCGGGCCTGGAGTGGGAAAGGGCCCGAATCCGTTCGGTTGCCGGGCTGTATGAGCGCGGCATCACCACAGGCAGCGTCTCGAAGGTCCTCGGACTCCAGGGGCTGCGGATCGGCTGGCTGATCTGTCGCGATCCCAAGGTCGTGTTCGACGCCCTCGTTCTGCGCGAAAACACGAGCGAGATCATGAACGTGCTGGGCGAGATGATCGCTGAAATCGCGCTGCGCCGGGAACGATACGAGCGCGCCCTGGCTCGCGTGCGGGAAGAGGCGCGGCGCAATCTGGAGACCCTGGATGCGTTTATCGGCTCGCGGCGGGAGCTTTCCTGGCAGCGCCCGCCGGCGGGACTGATCGGGCTCTGCCGCCTCCATTTGCCCTATGATGGAGAAGAACTGGCGCGCCGCTTGCTGCAGCCGCCCTATCGCACCTTCCTCATACCAGGCAGCGCCTACGGCTGTCCCGACCATATCCGGCTGGGTGTGGGCGGCGACCGGTCGGCCGGCCTGGAAACAGGGCTGGCGCGTCTGGCCCAGTTGCTGGATGCCCAGGGTTCCTAAAGGGCGCCCCTCGACTCTCGCCGTGGCGCAGCCACGCCGTGGGAAGGGTCCTGAGTTGATCTATAGGGTTTCGAGGCTCCGCTGCAGCTCGCCTACCTTGTNNTCCGCTTCGGCTGCTATTCCGGCTTCCTCGGGGAATCGACGCGCCTGCATCCGTTTGAACGCCAGTTCCGCACACAATTGGTGAACCCGGCGCATCCTGCGCCAGGCGCTTATCCCGCCTCTGCCAAGGGCCCGCCACTGTGCCCGCGCCGCTCCCCCGGGCGCCAGAAGCGTCCGGTAGAGCGCCTCTGGAACCTGACCGACCAGCTCGGTCTCCTGGCAGCGCCGCTGCCGCCTGAGCGACCAGGCCATCACGATCAGGATCACGAATATCCCAGCCCACGTGACCGCAACCGTCAGCGGGTTCAGGCCCAGGGCGGTGCGCACGGCCAGGTTGTGAAGGCCATGGACGCCAACCGAGGCTGCGAAGGCCGCCAGGGGTATGGCCCAGCGCTGAAACCGCCGCCGCGCCAACCTGGCGAAACCCAGCCCGGCGCCGAAGATGGCCGAGTAGAAGGCGTGGTCCAGGCCGTACAGCACACCCTCTACGAAGATCGTGCTGCCGAGCCCGGCGAAGCCCCGCAGCAGAAAAGCCCCCAGGTAGCTCAAGGTGTTTCCGGTCATCGCGAAGCCGAAGCCGACCATCGCCCCGTAAATGATGCCGTCGAGCACGTTATCGAACTCGCGCCGGTAGCGACGGGCGATATACAGGACCACCGCCCCCTTGAGGGCCTCCTCGATCAGCGGCGCGAGCAGCCCGGCCCGGACAGCCTCGATCGCCTGTGGACCCAGGAGATCGGCCGGCAAGCGAAAGAAGAGCAGGACGGCGCCCGCCACCAGGAGCGCCGGGATGGCCCCCCAAAAGAACGCGACGGCCAGGAGCCGCGTGGGCTCTTTCTCGTATCGATCCGTCCAATACAACGCCCCGACATAGAGCAGCGTGGGTAGAAGACCCGCCAGCAGACTCCAGGTCACACCCTTTACCACGTCCGAAGCCGGAAGAATGCCGCCCACCCAAACTACGTCGGGGGCGTCCCAAGCCACCGTCTCCGTCTCCGTACTTGTCGGCCGGACCTCCCGGACTGACCCGGGGAGGCTCAGCCTCGGCGGCTCTTGCGCCCGCAGCTCGAGAGCGACGCGCCCCGAGCCGCTCGGTGGGGCGCCTTCAAAGCGGTAGCGGGTCACTTGCGAGGCCTCGACATCGGGCCAAGTCGCGATTACGTTGTAACTCATGCCGGGGGGGACTTCGATATCGGCGAGGATGACCGCCCCAGGGGTCGGCTCTCGATGAAGGAGCGCCAAGCTGCCAAGCGACTCAGCCCCTGCCAGCCCTTCACCGCTACGGGCCCGGAGTGTGACCCGTGCCCTCGGGGCTGCTTCACCCGTGACCTCCACCCGGAGGCGGTTGGCATACCAGGCCTGCCCATCGAGGGACTGGGCCATCCCCCAGGCGTAGGGCCGCTCCCACTGCTCGCCCTTGTGCGCCGGGCCGAGCGGCCCGCCAAAATCGCCGAGCGGAGCGAGCTCACCCCAATGGCCCGCAAAGGGCACCCACTCCAACCCACCCCAGGTGGCGAGACCGGCCTCAATTTCCTCCGTACCGGGGGTCAGGATTACCTCGGGGATAATCCGCCCAAAGCCACCGGTGCGGTCCATGATCACAACCCGCGCGTTCCCGATGACTGCGCCATTGGGATAGGTTTCGTCGCCCCAGAAGTAGTTGGCGTGGGAGCCGAGCGCGACGAATACCGCTGGGTGCGTGCCCGCCTCGATCTGCGCCCCACTCCAGGGCCGCCGCGTGCCTCCGTGGTGCTGGCTGAGCACGACCCATTCGGGCTGGCCGGCCGCAGTGAGCACCACCTGCACCATCTCCCAGTCCCCTTCATGCTTGTTGAACCAGTCGTTGTAGTAGTAGAACAACCAATACTGGATGGTGATGTGATCCGGATCCTCGTCGCGTACGACATGAGCGTAGGTGACGACAGGCGGCCCTCCGGCCTCAGGGCTCAGGACTTCCTGGTAGTAGGCCCGATGAGNNGACCCATCGTCGCCATACCAGGCGTCGAGGACGTAGCTGCCATCTTGAAAACCGAGCATGTCTGAGATGGAGACCTGGGGCAGCACATTGATGTCCAGCCAGTATCGGCGCGCCTGCTGCAGCCGGGCGGTATTCACCATCACGTCGACCGACTGGGGGCGGAATACTTCGGCTGGGTGAAAATAAAGAACGGGAGCGTAGCGGCGAACGAGCTCCTCATCCTCGGCTGGAGCCTCATCCTGCGCGGAAACCCCGGAGATAGGGGACAGCAGCATAGCCAGCACAAGTGCAACCGGCAAGAGGTTCAGGGGTCTCCGCCAAAAGCAGGGATTCTCTTCAGTCGATCCAGTCTGGGCGATCCAGGTCATCATCCGGGTGAATCGAATAAGCGGCAACGATGGACCTCAACCTGACTGCAGTCGATCCTCATCATCCCTCGAACGCTGGTGAGAGATCAGACACGAGGCGTTCCTTCCCCCTGAGCCTCCCCTTTTGTCTCTGGTCGAGGTTTGCGGCGCACTGCAGCGATCAATGCACGCGCGGCGATCGAGCACCAGGTGCTCCAGAGACGGAAGAAACCTCGAGCCCGACCTCGCCGGAGGTCGTGCTAATTGCCCCGGTGGAGCGTCCTTCTCCCCAGCCCTTTGAGCCGCAGCCCCTTCTGGCTCCAAGGAGGCAGCGTCCGCTCCCAGGGTCATCTTATCGGAAACCCGGGCGTGTTTCAATGGGTGTCTGGATCTGCCTAGACCGACGGTTTGAGTTTCTCTGCGGCTATGCGAAGTGGAGGCCGCCTTCAGAGGCCGGGCAGGAACAGGCTGCACCCCGGACCGGGCAGCCTACCGCATTCAGCCAAGGCTGTCACTTCGAAGCGCCGCCTTGCGCCTTCTCCTCCTGTTGGGCCAGACCCCCCGCATCGGTCGGCAAGCCCGTGAGCGGCAAGGGACAGCCCACAAAGCGGCCTTCGATATACGCCGCAAATTCGCCCACCGTGCTTATCGTTCGGGCCGCAGCTTCATCCTCAAACAAGTCATCCCCGAACTCTCGCGTGCAGGCCACGATAAGCTCGATGAGATCCAGGGAATCGGCCCCAAGGTCCTCGCGCAGACTGCTGTCCGGGTCCATCCGACAGATATCCACCCCCAATTGATCCAGGATGATCCCCTGGAGGACCTCAAAGACCACGGCTGCCCGCTCCTGCCTCACGAGATTCGCCTCCCCAAGAGGCTGTCGAGCCAGCCGCGTGGCCCTTCGGATCGGGGAACACACGGGTCCCTAAACCAGCGAAGGGCCTCACCACGCAGCAATCGTCTCACCTCTCCTTCAGGGCTGCCCGTTCAGCAGTCTGCCTGATCGCCCGCAGCATCTGCCTGCGGATCAGGCCGCTGAACGGCGCGATAAAGAACCAATAGACTCGAAAGCGCCTCCGGCTGCCTTCATCCAGGCACAGCACGCGCGTCTCGGTGGTGAGTCGCGACACGCCCTCGGCCTGCTCCTCGACACAGAAGTTCGCGACAGCCTTGGCGAAGCCTGGCAGATCGAATGCGGCAAAGCCCTGCGCGTCCAGACGCTGCGGCACCCCGGCGGCGGCCCAGAACTTCTCCACAAGACCCAGCACGAGCTCCCGGGGCGGGTCATCGGCCAGCAGGATGAACCCCCTCTGCAACAGGGTGTCGATCGTGACCTGGGGCGCGCTGGGCCGCTCTCCGCGGAATCGCAGACGCGCCGGAAGGCTTCGCAGAAAGAAGAGCCCACGGGTAACGGCCGATTCAAAAAGGTGCGCCGATTTGATCGCGCCGTACACTCGCCGGATCGGCGCCCTGACCTCGATCTCATGATGCTCCACGGCATCGTACGTCGGCATGAAGGTATCGATTAACATCGCTTCACCCCTCGAACTTTGGGAACACGTCCCTGGGCCAGCCGAACGCGCTCAACCCCGGCCGATGGACGCGCGCACGGAAGACCTGGCCCCTCCAGCCAGCGTTCAAACCCGGAATCAAGCAGCCGGCTGAACGGCAACCGCGTCCGGCAGCTCGTCCTCCACTTGCCGCAGCGGCGGGTATAGGTAGGCCACGACCATCGCCAGCATGATCAGGGTCCCCATACACACGTACAGGAGGCCGATGCCGCGCCCAGTCCCCACGCCCAGGATCTGCCCCACGCTGCCGGCCAGCGCGCCGCCCTCGGCGATCAGTGGCTCAAACACATTGTCGGCCAGTGGGCCGGCGATCACATAGGCGAACGGCTGGGACACCATCACACTCATCCGACGAAAGGCGAACACGCGACCCTGCAGGTCCGGCTCGACCTTGCTTTGCCAGAGCGCCTGATTGGAGGCGATGATGATCGGCAGACAGAAGAAGATCATAGTGGCCCCCGCCGTGACAAACGGGACGGAAGGACGCAATCCCGTGATCACCAGGAAGAGCCCGAAGAGCAGGCCGAAGCCAAGCACACCAAAGATGCGCCGTTGAGGGCCGCCCCAAGCGCTCATGACCAGGCTGCCCGCCAGAAAACCGAGCCCGCCAATCGAAAGGATCATGCCGGCCAGCGCGACGGATCCGAAGTTCAGAATCAGAGGCGTGAAGAGCACGTACGAGACTTCGGATAGGAAATTGACCGTGGCGAACAGGATCAGCAGCGCAAGCAGACCTGTTCGAACCCGGATGTAGGACCAGCCGAAGACAGCCTCCCGCAGCAGTGAGCCCTTCTCCTCCGAGCTTGGAGTCGTTGTCTCCGGCATCGGGATCCGGGAGATGAGCAGCGTGACGAGGGCGACGAGGAAGGTCGCGAAGTCGATCAGGAGCACGCCCTGAAGCTCAACCACCAGCATCAGCCCGCCCGCCACCACCGGCGAGAGGAATTGAGCGGCCTGTCCGATCTGGACCATCCCGTTGACGCGGCCCAGCTGGTCCTTGGGGACGAGCACTGTGATGGAAGCGGAATAGGCGAGCCAGTGGAGGGTATTGAAGATCGCTATGGCCGCTACAGCGAGATAGATGTGCCAGATTTCAATCCGGCCATAGATGAACAGCCCGGCAACCGTCAGCGTGCTCAGCGCCCCTCCGGTGTCGCTGAGGATCATCGCCAAGCGCCGGTCCCAGCGATCCACGAGCGCGCCGGCAAAGGGGGAGATCACCACAGCCGGGAGCGTCGTGAACAAGAAGAACAGCGCAAAACTCGTGACCGACTCAGTGGTCAAATAGACCCACACGCCCAGCGCAAAACTGGTGAGGCCGGAACCGATGATGGAGACGAGCTGCCCGGACCATACGACCGTGAAAGTCCTCATCCCACCGTCCTTCCCGGACTTCGTTGCGACCGATGTCATGCCACACCTCCTGTCACCCGCACCGGGGGTTCAATCCAATAGCGTTGCCGCTCAAACGGATACGTGGGCAAAGGGACCCGACGATAGGGTTTCCCGTCGACCACCCGAGACCAATCAACCGGACACCCGGCAAGCCAGAGCCTCCCCAAGGCATCCAGAAGTGAGAACGCCTCCGGGAACGAATCCGCCGCTGGACCATTGAAGGACGCCACCAAGCGATCTGCGGCCCCGCCTCGCTCCTCCTCTTTCAGGGCCTTCAACGCCTGCCCAGAGCCAAGCTCCAGCAGCACCGGGTCCGGATCCGACAGCACTTCTCGCAGGCCCTCCGCATGACGGTCGACCTGGCCAAGGTGATGGATCCAGTAGCTGGGATTGGTGGCCTCCTCATCCAGGATCCAGGTTCCGCTGACGCTCGACACGAAGGGGATACGCGGCGGTTCCAGAATCACGCACTCCGCCGAGAGCCCCAGGAAGGGCGCAGCCAAGTCCTGCATCTCCTCCCCCGGGAGGGGGACCGCCGCTCGGGAGCCTGAATGCCCTGTCTCCACCAGCCGCCCGCGCGCCGCCACCACGGTCAGCGCATCCTGCAGGGAGAGGACCCGCGCCAGACTCGCGGCGACGTGTTCGCCCACGCCCCACCCGATCATCGCCTCTGGCTGAACGCCCCAGCCTTCCCACAACTTCGCCAGGGCGTATTCGATGACAAAGAGAGCCGGCTCACCAAGTGCGGGGGAAAGTTGACCTTTCAACCCGCCCACGCCCGCCTCGGGACACAGCTCTTCACGCAGGTCCAGCCCCAGATGATCTTCGAGGAGTTCTGAGCAGAGATCCACCGCCTTGCGGAAGGCAGGCTCCGACTGGTACAGCTCGGATGAAAGGCTCGCCGGAGGCGTGTCCTGACCCGGGAAGACGAAAACGACAGGTCGGTCGCGCCGCTCCTGGAATCGGGTAAACACCCGGTCCGGATCCAGGACTTCAAGGGCCTCCAGCGCGTCCTCCAGGCCGTGGCACACGAGCGCACGCCGGTGGTCGAAGGTTTTCCTGCCCGCCTGCAGCGTATAGGCCACGTCCGCCAGGTCTAATCCCGGATATTGCTGCAAATGTCGAACCAGGTTCGTGGTCATCTCCTCCAGAGCGGACTCCGACTTTGCCGACCAGACCAGCAGGTGCCCCAGACTGGAGCTCTCGGAGGTTGAGACCGGGGATTCCTCGAGGACGATATGCGCGCAGGTTCCACCCGCTCCAAAGGAGCTCACCCCGGCCCTCCGGGGCGCCCCATCGGGTCTCCACTCGCGAAGCTCGGTGTTTACGTAGAAGGGACTGTTCTCAAAATCGATCTCGGGGTTGGGCTGATCGAAGTGAATGGTGGGCGGTATCAACTTGTTCTCCAGCGCAAGGCAGGTCTTGATCAGGCCGGCAACCCCCGACGCATGGCTCAGGTAGCCTATGTTCGGCTTTACCGATCCGATCGCACAGAAGCCTTTGCGTTGGGTCTGAGTGCGGAACACCTTTGTGAGCGCCGCGATCTCCATGGCATCGCCCAGAGGCGTACCCGATCCATGCGCTTCCACATAGCCGAGGGTCTCTGGCCCGATCCCGGCGAGGGCCAGCGCCTCTGCGATCGCCTCCGCTTGTCCATCCACGCTGGGAGCCTCGTAGCTCGCCGCGGAAGCTCCATCGTTGTAGACCGCCCAGCCTCGGATGACCGCGTAGATATGATCCCTGTCGGCGAGGGCGTCCTCCAACCGCTTGAGGAGCACCACCCCTGTCCCACTGCCCCCCACTGTCCCACGCGCCCGGGCGTCGAAAGCCCTGCAATGGCCGTCCGGGGAGAGGATCCCCCCTTCCCGGTAGAAATAGCCCGTCCTCTGAGGAATTCTTATGAGGACCCCGCCGGCCAGGGCCATGTCACACTGGTAGTTGAGCAGGCTCTGGCAGGCCAGGCAGACCGCGACGAGTGAAGTTGAACTGGCGGTCTGCACCGTGACGCTCGGCCCCCTCAGCTTCAGCTTGAAGGAGGCCAGCGTGGCCAGATAGTCGCTCCCGTTCCCGATCTCCACCTCGCGCGCGCCGGACAGCACCGCCTCCATCACATCCAGGTTCGGATGCAGGTTGAATAGGAGGTAGCTGCTCAGACCCGCCCCGGCATAGACGCCGATTCGACCGGGGTACTCCTCCGAGTTGTAGCCGGCATCTTCCAGGGCTCCCCAGGCGCATTCCAGAAAGAGGCGCTGCTGGGGGTCCATGATCTCCGCTTCCTGCGGGCTGTAGTCGAAGAAAGCGGCGTCGAATTGTTCGACGCCCTCCAGCACGCCCCCAGCCTTGACCAGGTGCGGGTCATTCAGGAAGGCGGTGGGCACGCCTTCCGCCTCCAGCTCCTCATCCGAGAAGAAAGATATCGACTCCACACCGTCTCGCAGGTTCTCCCAGAACGCCTGGAGGCTTTCCGCCCCTGGGAAGCGTCCGGCCATGCCGATGACGGCGATCTTGTCAGCGTCCTCGGTCTGTCGACTATTCACCGACCCGCTCCTTATGAAGCCTCTTTCTCCGGCGAAGAGCTTCTCGCTGCCTCTCCGCCCTGTCCTGAACGTCCTCGAACGACCACTCTCGGGTTTGCTCTTTGCGGGTATGCTCCGCCAGAGCCCCGATCGTCGGATACTGAAACATGTCGATCAGAGGGACATCAACCGCGTGGAGATCCCGCAACCTGCTCCGCACCTGGGTCAGGAGCAGCGAATGCCCCCCCAGCTCGAAGAAATTGTCGTGGACGCCGACCTTGTCGACCTGGAGCAGCTCCCCCCAGACGGAAGCCAGGATGCGCTCCAGCTCCGTCCGCGGAGCGACAAACTCGACCCTCAGTTCCGGCCGCACCCCTTCGGGCTCCGGCAGC
>JABAOD010003417.1_pt2 | contig 31994 bp, 37 predicted proteins | sample 7062151 | NCBI WGS metagenome assembly JABAOD01 (sample SAMN14538626, study PRJNA623070) | marine sediment metagenome | biome: marine biome [ENVO:00000428]; feature: marine pelagic biome [ENVO:01000023]; material: deep marine sediment [ENVO:00002113] | place: India: Gulf of Khambhat ... | reverse complement strand
ACCTTCGCGCGCGAGAAGTCGTTCTTCGGCACCGGCATGGCGGGTCACGTCTCGATGGCCGACCCGGTGTGCCGTCGGCTCGGCGGCCATATCGAGGCCGCCGCGCGGCGTGCCGGAATCGCGACGGCGCATGGCGGCACCTACCTGGTCATGGAGGGCCCGCAGTTCTCCAGCCGGGCCGAATCGGAGCTGTATCGGAGCTGGGGCTGCGACGTCATCGGCATGACCNNCTCGCCCGCGAGGCGGAGATCTGCTACGCCACGATCGCCATGGTCACCGACTACGACTGCTGGCATCCGGGACACGAAGACGTCAGCGTCGACGCGGTCATCAAGGTGCTGCTCGACAATGCCGAGCGCGCGCGGGGGCTGGTGCGCGGCGTCGCGCCGCTGCTGCGCGACCGGACCGGTCAGTGCAGCGCCGGCTGCCACAGGGCGCTGGACGCGGCCCTGATCACCGCGCCCGAGGCGCGCGATCCGACGCTGCTGAAGAAGCTGGACGCGGTGGCCGGGCGCGTGCTGGGCACCTGACCCCGGCGCGGCCGTGTCCGGCGGGCAGGCGGCCCTTACCGGCGTCGACCACTGCGTCATCGCGGTCCACGACCTGGAGGCGGCCCGCACGCGCTACCGGCGCCTCGGCTTCACGATCACCCCGCGTGGCCGCCATATCGGCTGGGCCACCGCCAACTACTGCATCATGTTCCCGGAGGATTACATCGAGCTGCTCGGCATCGTCGAACCGGGCGCCTACAGTGCCGGCCTCGATACGGCTCTCGCCGTGCAGGGCGAGGGAATCCTCAAGCTGGCGCTGGGCAGCGACGACGCGTCCGCGACCCATGCCTTCTTCGCCGCCGAAGATCTCGTCTCGGTGCCCGTCGCGGACCTGGCCCGCGAACTGGAGGCGCCTGACGGCACCCTCCTGCCGAAGTTCCGCCTCGTCCATCCCGATCCGGCGGCGACGCCGGGCCTCGCCGCGTTCGTCTGTGAACACCTGACGCCCGGCCTGCTGCGCAGCGACCGATGGTGCGTGCATCGCAACAGTGCGACCCGGATCAGCGCATACACCGTCCTGGCCGAGGACCCCGAATCCTTGGCCGGAGGCTGGGCCCGGCTGTTCGGTCCCGCCGCGGTCGTCGCGACGGGCGGCCGGCTGGCGGTGGAGACCCGGACAGCGCGTCTGGATTTCGTTACCCCCTCCGCCCTGGCCCGCGATTTCGAGGGACTGGATGTCGGCGCAACGCGACCGGGAACGATCGCCGCCATGACGGTGACGGTCGCCGAGTTGGACGCGGCGGCGTCGTGCCTCGAAGAGGACGGGATCGCCGGCCTGCGCAGCGGCGGCAGACTGCTCGTGCCACCGCAAGACGCCTGCGGCGTCATCGTCGCGTTCGAACGGTTGCGTTGACGACGCCTGCCGGCGGTGCGCGGGTCAGCCGACGTGTTCGCGCAGGAACGCCAGCGTCCGCTGGCGCGCGGTGGCAGCCGCTTCGGCATGGTAGCTGCCGCGGTGGTCGCAGTTGAAGCCGTGTCCGGCCCCCTGGTAGATGTGGATCGGAATGTCCGGCTGTGCCGCGTTGATCGCCTCGACGGCATCCATCGGGATCGAGGCATCCTCCGTGCCGAAATGCAGCATGACCGGGCATTTCGGGGTCTCGTCCCTGAAGTCCTTGATCTGGCCGCCGTAGTAGCCGACCGACGCGGAGATACCGGCGATCCGCGTCGCTGCCAGCCAGGCCAGCGATCCGCCCCAGCAATAGCCCACCACGCCGACCTTCATGCCCGACAGCGCGGCCACCGCCGCCGCAACGTCCTTTACCGCATCGTCCCAGGCGATGTCGGCGCGGATGGCCCGGCCGCGCGTGCGGCCGTCCTCCTCGTATCCGAGTTCCACGCCCCGCTCGATGCGGTCGAACAGCGCCGGTGCGATGGCGACGTATCCGTCCGCCGCATAGCCGTCGGCGACGCTGCGGATGTGCGCGTTGACGCCGAAAATCTCCTGGACGATCACCAGCCCGCCGCGCGCCGGGCCCGAAGGGTCGGCCCGGTATGCCGCCATGTCGTGTCCGTCCGATGCCGTCAGTGTGATCGTCTCGCCCATCGTGTCCTCCCTGTCCGCCTGAATTCCGGCCCACGCCGCGCCGCCGTCGCGGCGCGCGGTGCCTCCGGTCCCGATTATGCGGCATCACACGTTGAAGCGGAAGCGGAACACATCGCCGTCGCGGGCGACGTAGTCCTTGCCCTCCAGACGCATGCGGCCCGCGTCCTTGGCGCCCTGCTCGCCGCCGTAGCGGACGAAGTCCTCGTAGGAGATGGTTTCGGCGCGGATGAAGCCTTTCTGGAAATCGGTGTGGATCTCGCCGGCGGCCTCCGGCGCCGTCGCGCCGCGTCGCACCGTCCAGGCGCGCGCCTCCTTGGGCCCGGCGGTGAAGAACGTGATCAGGTCGAGCAGCGCATAGCCGGCGCGGATGACGCGGGCGAGGCCGGTCTCGGTAAGACCCAGGGATTCCAGGAACTCCTGCTTCTCCGCCTCGGATTCGAGCGACGCCACTTCCGCCTCGATGGCCGCCGAAATCACGACGCAGCCGGCGCCCGTGCGCTCGGCCCTTTCCGCGACCCGGTCGGAATGCGCATTGCCGGTGGCGGCGCTGGCCTCGTCGACGTTGCAGGCGTACAGCACCGGTTTCGCGGTCAGCAGCTGCAGCATCCGATAGGGGCGCTGCTCTTCCGGCTCGAGCCGCGCCTCGCGCGCCGGCCGACCCTCGCGCAGCGGATCCAGCGCCTTGCGCATGATCGCGACCTGCGCCTTCGCGTCCTTGTCGCCGCCCGTCGCCCGCTTCTCGAGCGGCTCGAGGCGGCGCTCGAGGCTTTCGAGGTCGGCCAGCATCAGCTCGGTCTCGACGATGTCGGCGTCGCGGATCGGATCGATGGTCGACTCGACATGTGTCACATCGCCCTCGAAGCAGCGCAGCACGTGGACGATGGCGTCGACCTCGCGGATGTTGGCGAGGAACTTGTTGCCCAGACCCTCGCCCTTCGAGGCGCCGCGCACCAGGCCGGCGATGTCGACGAATTCCAGGAAGGTCGGGGTGCTCTGCGGCGATTTTGCAAGCTCGGCAATCCGGTCGAGGCGCGGGTCCGGCACGGCGACGCGACCGATATTCGGCTCGATGGTGCAGAACGGATAGTTGGCGGACTCGGCCGCCGCGGTCTGCGTCAGGGCATTGAACAGTGTCGACTTGCCGACGTTGGGCAGGCCGATGATGCCGCAATTGAAACCCATTATTCTCGTGTCCTCAGCGAACGGTGCGGTCAATCCTCGGGGTCGCGCGGCGGTGCGGGATCGTCCTCCCGCGGCGGCTTCGGGGGCGGCGGAAAGACCGTCAGCGCAACCCGGCTCATGAAGGCGCCGTCGTCGCCGGCGACCAGGATCGGGATCGCATCCGCGATCGCGTCGATCACGCGCTCGATGACCGGCCGTTCGGCCTTGGCGAAGTCGCTCAACACGTGGCCCTGGACACGGCGCTTGTCGCCGGGATGGCCGATGCCGACGCGCACGCGCCGGAAGTCGTTGCCGATATGCGCGTCGATGCTGCGCAGCCCGTTATGCCCCGCAAGGCCGCCGCCCTGCCGGGTCCGGACCTTGCCGGGAACGAGGTCGAGCTCGTCGTAGACGACGATCACGTCGGACGGTGCCAGCTTGTAGAAGCGCATCGCCTCGCCGACCGCGCGTCCGGAGTCGTTCATGAAGGTGGACGGCTTGAGCGCCAGCACCTTCTCGTCCGCGATCCGCCCCTCCGCCGTCAGGCCCTGGAAGCGGGCGCGCCAGGGGCCAAAGGAATGGCGGCGGACGATTTCGTCCACCGCCATGAACCCGATATTGTGCCGGTTCTTTTCGTATTTCGGGCCGGGATTGCCCAGGCCGACGAGAAGAAGCATCGCTCCGCCCGTTTACGCTCGTTTTCCGCGTTCGCGGATGCAGCGCCCGCCCGCTTCCCCTCCCGGCCAGCCACAGCGTACGATACCGGTGGGTGGCTGGGAGGGGGAGCGGGCTGGTGCGACCAGCAACGGAAAATCTCCTAATCCTCCGAGGAGTCCTCGTCGGCCCCTTCCTCTTCGCCTTCGGCTTCCTCGCCCTCTTCGCCCTCGAGTTCCTCGTCCTCCTCGCCTTCGACTTCCTCTTCCTCTTCCTTGAGGATCGCGGCGGCGATGGTGGCGACCGTGAAGTCGCGGTCGGTGATGGTCGGCGCGACGCCCTCGGGCATCGTAATCGCGCTGATGTGCAGGCTGTCGCCGATATCGAGCCCGGTCAGGTCGAAGACGAACTGCTCGGGAATGTCGTCGACGCCGCACATCACCTCGATCTCGTGGCGCACGATGTTCAGCAGGCCGCCGCGCTTGATGCCCGGGCTCAGCTCTTCGTTGATGAACACGCACGGCACGTCGACATTGGTGCGCGTGGATTTGGTCACGCGCAGGAAGTCCACGTGCAGGGCCCGGCCGTTCACCGGATGGAACTGCACGTCGCGCGGCAATACGCGCTCCGCGCTGCCGCCATCGACGTCGACCGAATAGACGGTCGAGAAGAAACTGCCGGTGTCCAGGTGCTTGCGCAGCTCGCGCGGCTCCAGCGATATGGTGGTGGGGTCCTTCTTGTCGCCGTAGATCACGGCCGGCACGCGGCCCGCGCGGCGTATCGCCCGGGCGGCCCCCTTTCCGGCCCGGTCACGCGTCACTGCACTGAGAACGTGGGAATCGCTCATTCGTCTGCTCCTCGAAACTCTCGTTGCGCGGCGCGGCCTCCAGGGGTGCCGACGCTGCGGATGCCGCCCTGCCCGGGCGGCGGGCGCTGTTCTACACTCAATCGAACAGGCTGGAAACCGATTTTTCGTTGGCGATGCGCTCGATCGCGTCGGCCAGCAGCGGTGCGATCGACACCTGCACGATATTGTGGGCCACCCGGACGGCCTCGGTCGGCGGGATGCTGTCGGTAATGACCAGCCCTTCCATCGGCGACGACGTCACCCGCGCCACCGCGCCGCCCGACAGCACGCCGTGGGTCACGTAGGCGGACACCGACTTCGCGCCCTTGTCGACCAGCGCCGTGGCCGCGTTGCACAGCGTGCCGGCGGAATCGACGATGTCGTCGACCAGGATGCAGGTCCGCCCCTTGACGTCGCCGATGATGTGCATGACCTCCGACACGCCGGCCCGCTCGCGCCGCTTGTCGATGATCGCAAGGTCCGCCTCCAGCCGCTTGGCGATGCCGCGCGCGCGCACCACGCCGCCGACGTCGGGCGAGACGATGACCAGCTCGTTGCCCTCTTTCATGTGAGTCTCGATATGGGCGACGAACACCGGCGACGAGAACAGATTGTCGGTCGGGATGTCGAAGAAGCCCTGGATCTGCCCGGCGTGCAGGTCCAGCGTCAGCACCCGGTCGGCGCCCGCGGTGGTGATCAGGTTGGCCACCAGCTTGGCCGAGATCGGCGTGCGCGGGCCGGTCTTGCGGTCCTGGCGGGCGTAGCCGAAATACGGGATGACCGCGGTGATCCGCCGCGCCGAGCCGCGCCGCAGGGCGTCGATAATCACCAGCAATTCCATCAAATTGTCGTTGGCCGGGAAACAGGTCGACTGGACGACGAACACGTCCTCGCCGCGCACGTTCTCGAGGATCTCGACGAACACCTCCTGGTCGGAGAAGCGGCGGATCGCCGCCTCGGTCAAGGGCACGCCGAGCTTGGCGGAAATCGCTTCCGCCAGCGGCCGGTTGCTATTGCCACTGAGGATTTTCATGTTGCGTCCCGTATCCCCGAGACCCGGCCCCGCCGGCGCCCCCGCGCACAAACCACAGCGCCCCGCCGTCGCCATGCGGCCGCTGGGGCGCGACTTCTATATCAAGGCGCTAGCGCCCTGTAAACGCTCAATGGCTACATGCCGCCATTCACAGCAGAATGACGCAGCTGGCCACGAGGCACAGCAGCAGAAACGCGAACATCTGGATCAGCCAGGGCATCGGATCAGGCCACGACGAGCTCCAGCGACGCCTGCGACAGCGGCTCGCTGCCGGTCTCGGTGACCAGCGATGTGCGGGCCAGGGTCATGGCCGCGCCGGCGCCCGAATCGAACAGGATCATGTGGATGAAGAACACCATCCCCGGCGCCGCCTCGACCGGGTTGCCGTGATACAGCATCGGCCAATCCATCCAGGTCGGCGCGTAGGTCGCGCCGAGGCTGTAGCCGCACGCGTTGAGCCGGTGCTCGGCGAGGCCCGCGGCGTCGAGGACGCGTGCATGGGCGTCGAACACCTCGCCGACCGGCCGTCCCGGCCGCAGCGCGTCCTCGCAGGCCGCCAGGGCATCGCGGGCGGCTGCATGGAGGGCGTTGTGCCGGGCCGTGGGTTTGCCGACGACGATGGTGCGCATCAGCGCGGCGTGGTAGTGCCGGTAGACGCCGGCGAATTCCAGGGTCAGCTGGTCGCGCGCCGCCAGCGCACGGCGCCCGGTGTAGTAGCGGCACATCAGCGCGCCGGGACCGGAGCCGATGATCGTCTCGTTGGCGGGATCGTCGCCGCCGCCGCGGAACACCGCGCCCTGCATGGCGGCCAGGATGTCGCCCTCGAAGGCGCCCGGCGCGGCCAGCGCGACCGCCTCGTCCCACGAGGCGTCGGCGAGCTCGGCGGCCTTGCGGACGTACGCCAGCTCCGCCGGACTCTTGACCAGCCGCAGCCGGCTGACCAGGTAGGACGCGTCCTCGAGCTCGGCGAAACCGTCCAGCGCGTCCTGCAGGCGCAGGCCGTTGCGGGCATTCAGGCCGTGCGACTCCCACTCAACGCCGAGCCGGCTGCCGCGGCACCCTTCGGAGTCGAGCAGCGCCTTCAGCTCGGCGACGGGGTCCGCGCCTTCGCGGTCCGTCCAGACGTGGATCCGGCCGGACGGGATTACCGAGGTGAACTGCGCCTGGCGCAGGTCCGGCGCGCGCGTCAGCAGGAACATGCTGCCGTCGGCGCCCAGGTAGAGGCACTGGAACCAGCAGTAGCCGAAGGTATCGTAGCCGGTCAGCCAATACATGCTCTCCTGCCGGAAGACCAGCAGCCCGTCCAGGTCCGCGCGCTGCATCGCCGCGCAGGCGCGGTCGCGCCGGCCGGCCAGCTCCGCGACGCTGAAGTGGAGATGCTGCTGCATCGCGATACCCTCCGGTCGGCCTAGGCCGTGATGGCGATCACCGACAGTTCGCGTCCGTAGTCGGGCTCGCCGGCCAGGGTGGCGCGGCGGTAACTGAAGAAGCGGTCCGGGTCGGCGCAGGTGTCGGCGTCGATGCGGCCGACCGCGGCGAGCGACAGCGCCGCAAGCCGGCTCTCGACGTAGCCGGCGAAATCGAACATCGGATGGCCGTCGCGCCGGCCCGGGCTGAAAAATCTTGCATTGGCGGGATCCTGGCCGAGAAACGGCTCCGGGAACTCCGGCCCGACCTCGTACGACTCCCGGGCGATGCACGGTCCGATCGCTGCGTGGATGGTCGCGCGAGCGGCGCCCAGCGCCTCCATCGCGTCGACCGCGGCCGACAGAACCCCGGTCACCGCGCCTTTCCAGCCCGCGTGCGCGGCGCCGATCACCGCGCGGCCGTCCGCCTTGCGGCCGGCGAACAGGACCGGCGCGCAGTCGGCTGTCAGGATGCCGAGGGCGATGCCGGGCTGGTCGGTGACCTGCGCGTCGGCGTGCGGCGCGTCCTCCGGCCGCCAGCTACGGTCGGCGACGGCGACCGCGGTGCCGTGGACCTGGTAGACCGTGTTCAGCGCCGCCTCCGGCAGGCCAAGCGCCGCCATGGTGCGCCGCCGGTTCTCGGCAATGCTGTCGCGATCATCGCCGGAACCGAAGCCGGCGTTGAGCGAGTCGTAGACACCCGTGCTGACCCCGCCCTGCCGCGTGAAGAACGCATGCCGCACGCCGTCCAGTGCGGTCAGGTCCGGATCGGTGAGCTGCGGCGGATGCGGATCGGTCATGGCGTCGGTCGCGTTCGGGGGCGGTTGATGAATCCAGGCGGCGCCGGCATGCCCGACGGGGTGATCGCCAGCACCTTGAACAAGGTGCCCATTTCCTCGTCCGCGATCAAGCGGTGGCACGCGGTCTCGATGTCGCGCACCTGGTCCGGCGTCGCGCCCCGCCGCAGGCGCTCGACCCGCTCGGCGATGCCCAGGCGCGACAGGAACAGACCCTGCGGGACCGGACCGTAGACCGCCGCACCGGCATCGGTTGCGGCGCGCGACAACGCCGCGAAATCGACGTGCGCAGTCAGGTCGGCTTCGCCCGGCGCATCGAGCGGGTCGGCGGTTCGGTGGCCGCGCACCGCCTGCAGGGTCTCGCCCGGGGCACTTACGGCATGGCCGTAGTCGACGATCAGGGCGGCGCCGCCGTTGCCCGCCACCCGGCGGCCGATCTCTGCGGCGAGGGCAATTCCGGCCGGGCAGATTTCGGCGATGTCGCCGACCTGCGCCACAGCGCGGGTGTCCGGCGGCAACAGCGAGTCGGGGGCCGGCGCCGGCCCCGGGATGAATTGAAGGCCGCCGCCGTCCGGCGCAAGCCCGATCATGCGCTCGCGCCACCCGTCCACCGTCAGTTCGAACTGGTGCACCGGCAGGGCATCGAAGAACTCGTTCGCGACCAGCAGTGCGGGGCCATCCGGGACCGACTGCAGGCTGCGATGCCAGCGCACCGGGGACGCCGCAAGGGTCCGTCGCTGCATGTTCTGCAGTGCCGGGCTGGTCTCGACCAGATGGACCGACAGCGTCTCAGCGAATTCCGGCAGCACGCGGGTGGCCCGCAGCGCGTCCGCCATCAGCGTGCCGCGCCCGGGGCCGAGCTCGACCAGCGCCGCCGGACGCGGCGCCACGCGGCTGCGCCACATGTCGGCGCACCACAGCCCGATCAGCTCGCCGAACACCTGGCTGATCTCCGGCGCTGTGATGAAATCGCCGGCACTGCCGAGCGGATCCCGCGTCATGTAATAACCATGCTCGGGATGGCCCAGTGCCTCGGCCATGAAGTCCGCGACGGAGATCGGGCCGGCTTCGGCGATCCGCCGGCCCAGCAGGCGGGCCAGTTCCGTGGTCAAGCGGCGACCGGCTCCCGCTTCAGCGCCCGCCAGACCAGGTAGGCGCCAAGCAGCAGCATCGGCAGCGTCAGCCACTGGCCCCACGTGGTCCCGAAGCTGAGCAGGCCGATATACCCGTCGGGCTCGCGCATCGTCTCAACGATGCCGCGCCCCAGCGCGTAGCCGGACAGGAAGACCCCCGACGTCAACCCCGGCCGGCGCAAGCTTTTCCAGGGGCCGAACACAAGGACGGCGAGGACGATGAACAGCACCAGCCCCTCGAGCGTGGCCTCGTACAGCTGGCTCGGGTGGCGCGGCAGGTTGTCGCCGGCGTTGGGGAAGATCATGGCCCAGGGAACATCGGTCGGCCGGCCCCAGAGTTCGCCGTTGATGAAATTCGCAATGCGTCCGAGAAACAGGCCGATCGGGGCGCCGGCGGCGATGATGTCGGTCAACGCCAGCAGCGGGATCCGTTGGTTCCGGGCAAAGATGATCATCGCCAGCGTCACCCCGGCGAGGCCGCCGTGGAAGGACATGCCGCCCTCCCACACCTTGAGGATTTCCAGGGGATTGGCGAGGTAGAAGCTGGGCTTGTAGAACAGCACGATACCCAATCGCGCACCGACGATCACGCCCAGGGTCGCCCACAGCAGGAAATCGTCGATCTGCCGCGGCGTCACCAGGTTCGGCTCGCGGCGCGCCAGGCGCATGCAGTACTGCCAGGCGATCAGGAGTCCGAAGATATAGGACAGGGCGTACCAGCGGATCGGCAGCACGAGGTCGGTGAACGGCACCGGTATATTGACCATGATCGGGTCGAAATTGACCACCATTAAGGCATCCATACGCCGCCGATCCTCTTGCTCTGGCTGGAGATGGGCCGCCCGCGCGGGCCGGCGCACGGGGCAGGGTGCCCTTTTTATAGGTACCGTGCCACCGGTTCGCAAGGGAGGGTGGCCGGTTGCGTTGGCCGGCCGCGCGGCGTATACGTGGCCGGAACGAGGATCTTCAGTTCGACGGAGCCTTTTTATGCAGGTGGACAACCGACTGCTCGATGACCTCGCGCGTATGGCCAGCGGCGCGGCCGGTATGCTTTCCGGCGTGCGCGGCGAGGTCGAGGCGAGACTGAAGCAGCAGTTCGAGCGCATTCTTGCGGAGATGGACGTGGTGCCGCGCGAGGAGTTCGAGGCGGTCAAGGCGGTGGCCGCCAAGGCGCGCAGCGAGCAGGAAGCGTTGGAAAAGCGCGTCGCCGCGTTGGAGGCGGCGCTTTCCGGGCGCAAAGCGGCGGCAAAGAAGGCGTCCCCGGCGGCGGGGCAGGCGAAGCGGAAGGGAAGCCGCAAGCCGGCCGACTGATTATCCACAAGAAAAATCCCGTTCCTGCGGTTTCCGGGCTTGCGCCCGGGAATCGGCCTGTGGCAATCTAGGTGTTGTGGTACTCTTAACGCCAACCGCAATATGTTGCACGGTCAGTGGCGGCCCGATCCCAATTGCCCGAGGGGGTGCCGATGGGTATGACGCTTGAAGCAGCCGGCAGCCGCACCGCCAATCCGCTCGATCTTCTAGAAGAGTTGGCCAGCACCCAGGGCTGGCCGCACATGCGCGCGGCCGACGACGAATTCGTGACCGAGCCGTTGCGCCGGTGGTGTGCCTACAAGCTGCACTTCATCTGGCAGCAGGACCTCGACGCGCTGCATCTGCACTGCAGCATCGACATCAGGGTGCCCGACGGGAAGCGGCGCGACATCAACGATTTGCTCGCGTCGATCAACGAACGGCTGTGGCTCGGCCATTTCGAGGTGGCCGCCGACGAACCGATGCCGACCTTCCGCCACACCCTCCTGACGCGCGGGCAATTCGCGCCCGGCGTCGAGCAGTTGGAGGACCTCGTCGAGGTCGCGCTCGACGAGTGCGACCGGTATTACCCTGCCTTCCAGTTCGTGCTGTGGGCCGGCCATGCGCCGGACCAGGCGATCTCGGCCGCCCTGATCGAAACGATGGGCGAGGCCTGAGGCAAGCCGTGCCCCCCGCGAAGCCGCGTCTGACCCGGCCCCTGCTTCTCGTCGGCTGCGGCAAGATGGGCGGTGCCATGCTGTCGGGCTGGCTCGAGAGCGGCATCGTCGCCGGCGGGGTCGCCGTGGTCGATCCGCTCGGTGCGAGCGGTTTTTCCCGCCGCAAAAAGGTTTCCGTGCACGAGACGGTCGCCGCGCTGCCGGACGAATTCGACCCGGAGGTGGTGGTGTTCGCCGTCAAGCCGCAACAGATGGACGAGGCGGTGCCGCCGACCGCCCGCTTCGCCCGGCCGGGCACGGTGTTCCTGTCGATTGCGGCCGGTACGCCGATCCGTTACTTCGTGCGCCACCTCGGGCCCGCTGCCGCGATCGTTCGTGCCATGCCCAACACGCCGGCGGCGATCGGCCAGGGCATCACCGTGGCCTGCCCGAGCGAACAAACCTCAAAAAAGCAGATTGCCCTGTGCACGGCGCTGCTGGGCGCGATCGGCGAGGTCCTGACGATCGACGATGAGGGGCTGATCGATCCGGTCACGGCGGTCTCCGGCAGCGGCCCCGCCTACGTGTTCCTGCTGATCGAGTGCCTCGCCAAGGCGGGTGTCGCCGCCGGATTGCCGCCTCCTCTCGCCGATCGCCTCGCTCTCGTCACGGTGGCCGGATCCGGCCAGCTCGCCCTGCGCGGCGACGAGTCGCCGGCGCAGCTGCGCAGGAACGTGACCAGCCCCGACGGCACGACCCAGGCCGCGCTCGAGGTCCTTATGGCGAAGGACGGGTTGCAGGTCCTGCTGAACAAGGCCGTCGCCGCCGCCACGCGCCGCGGCCGGGAACTTGGGGGCTAGCCTTGTCCCGCCAATCGGCCAGCGTGGCGCGCGTGCAAGCGGCCCTGGCGGCGCGCGGCGCCGTCGTCGAGATCCGCGAACTCGACCAAACGACGCGCACGGCGGCGGAGGCCGCGGCGGCGATCGGCTGCGAGGTCGCCCAGATCGCCAAATCGATCGTGTTTCGCGGTGCCGGCAGCGGCCGCGCCGTGCTGGTCATCGCCAGCGGCGGCAACCGCGTCGACGAGAACGCGGTGGCGGCGCTGCTCGGCGAGGCCCTGGGCAAGGCCGATGCCGATTTCGTGCGCCGTGAGACCGGTTTCGTCATCGGCGGCGTGCCGCCGCTCGGCCATGACCGGCCCCTCGTCACATATATCGACGTCGACCTCCTGGCGTTCGAGGAGATATGGGCCGCGGCCGGCACCCCGTTCGCTGTGTGCCGGCTCGACCCCGCCAGCCTGGCAGACTTGACCGGTGGCACCGTCGCCGAGATTGCCTTGCGGCAGCGTTGAATCGCCCCATTTCTAAGGTAAGGGTATGATGCAGCCGATCATGCCGTCGCAATCAGGAATGGGAGTAAAAGCATGGCAAAGAAACCGTCGGCACCGAAACAGGGAACAGCCAAAGGTGGCGCAAAGGATATCGAGGGCAAGCTGGTCGACGCCCTGCTCGCGCTTGCGGAATCGGAGGGCTGGCGCGGGCTGACCGTCGCCGCGATCGCCCGCAGGGCCGACGTGCCGCTGGCCGATCTGCACCCGCGCTACGGCTCGCGGCTGGCGATCCTTGCCGCCTTCATGCGCCGCATCGACCGCGAGGTCGTGGCGTCGGACTTCGCATTCGCGCCGGAGGACACGGCGCGCGACCGCTTGTTTGAGGTCATCATGCGCCGGTTCGATGCGCTGCGGCCGCACCGCGAGGCGCTCCGCCGGATCCGCGCCGGCCTGGCGTTCGACCCGCTGGGCGTGGTCGCCACGATGCCCGCCTTCGGATGCTCGATGGCGTGGATGCTCGAGGCCGCGGAAATCGCATCGGACGGCGCCGCCGGCTGCGTCAAGATCACCGGTCTCGCCGGTGTCTGGGCCAAGACGTTCCGGGTCTGGCTGGACGACGACACCGCGGACATGGCGCGCACGATGGCCGCCCTCGACCGCAATCTGGGCCGCGCCGGGCGCTTCGCCGAGCTGCTGTTCGGCCGTCGTCAGCGGTCCGCAGCCGAGGCCGCCTGAGTCATAAATGTGCAGCGCACAAAAATTGTGCGCTGCAAAAAATTTCTCTTGACCTCTTGTTTTTGGGCCGTATAATCCCAAATTGCTGCACTGCAACATAACGCTTTGTGCGACGCAACCAGGATTTCAGGAGAGACAAGATGGCGAATGCCAATCCCTACGGGACGTTTGATTTCACCAAGCTGATGGCCGACCTCAAGTTCCCGACCGTCGATGTCGAGAAGGTCGTGGCGGCCCAGAAGAAGAACTTCGAGACCCTGACCTCGGCCAACAAGCTGGCCGCCGAGGCGGCGCAGGGCCTGTTCGAGCGTCAGACCGCGATCGTCCGCGAAAACATCGAGGAGCTGACCGCTGCGATGCAGGAGCTGATGGCCGCTGGCGAGCCGAAGGACAAGGTCGCCCGGCATGCCGAACTGACCCGCGAGAGCATCGAGCGGGCCATCGTGAACCTCAAGGAGCTCAACGAGTCGGTCGCCAAGACCAACGGCGCCGTGTTCGAGATCCTCAACAAGCGGTTCGTCGAGGGCCTCGACGAGGTCAAGGGCCTGGTCAAGAACGGCAAGAAGTAACTCACAGCAGGATCCTCTTCGGGCGCTCTCCTCCCTCGTCCGAAGGTTATGGCCGCTCCCGCCCGGCGGGAGCGGCCGATTTCTTCGTTACGACCGTTTCCATTGGCGTTGCCCGGTGCTAATCCGGTAGCGCAATGGCTGAAGCCGGACGCCCCGCCGCGAGACGGCCCGTCTGCAACAGCGCCACCGACCCGGGAGGAAACAGCGTGACCATCTCGTTCGATGAATTCCTGAAGGTCGACATCCGTGTCGGGACCATCGTCCGCGCCGAGACGTTTCCCGAGGCCCGCAAGCCGTCCTACCGGCTGTGGATCGATTTCGGTCCCGAGATCGGCGAGCGAAAGACGTCGGCCCAGATCACGAAACATTATTCGGTGGAGGCGCTGGCCGGCCGCCAGGTGATCGCCGTGGTGAATTTCCCGGCCAAGCAGATCGGCCCGTTCCGCTCGGAGGTTCTGGTTCTGGGGGTCCCCGACGCGGCGGGCGAGGTCGTGCTGCTCGGGCCGAGCCACGCGGTACCCGACGGCGGCCGCATGTACTGATCGCCGGACGTGCATGGCAGCATGCCGACGTCTGCCGGCAGCGGCCCCGGGCGATTTCAGAGTGGCAGGCGGATGCGCGCCCGCAGACCGCCATGGGGCGAATCGTCAAGCGTGATGTCGCCGCCGTGGCTGCGGATCAGGTCACGGGCGATGGCAAGGCCCAGGCCGGTGCCGCCGGTGTCCGGGTTGCGCGATTCGTCGAGCCTGTAGAACGGCCGGAACACGTCCTCGCGGTGCGCCTTCGGGATGCCCGGCCCGTCGTCGTCGACGGTGATGTCGATGGCATCGCCGCGCCGTCCGGCCCGCACCCAGATGTTCTCGCCGTAGCGCCGGGCGTTGACCAGGAGATTGTCGAGCGACCGCCGTATGGCGTCCGGCCGAAGCCAGGCCTCGAGGGTCCCCTCGACGTGACAGTCTATCTTCACGCCGTTGCGGCGCCAGGCGGCCACGATGTCCTCGACGATCAGACCGACATCGACGTGCTTGCCGGCTTCGTTGTCCTCGCCGCGCGCGAAGGTCAGATAGCCTTCGATCATCCGCTCCATCTCGGCCACGTCATCCTTGAGCTCCGCAACGGCCGCGCTGTCCGGCAACATGGCGAGCTGAAGTTTCATGCGGGTGATCGGCGTGCGCAGATCGTGGCTGACGCCGGACAGCATGTCGGTACGCTGGCGGATCTGTCGGCGCAGCCGTTCGCGCATCACATTGAAGGCCGCCGCCGCCTGGCGCACCTCCTGTGCACCCTCAGGCTTGAAACTCATGTCCAGGTCACGGCCCTTGCCGAACTGGTCGGCGGCGTGCGCCAGCCGGGAAATCGGCCGCACCTGGTTGCGCATGAAGATCGAGGCCACCGCGAACAGCACCAGCGACGTCCCCACCATCCACATGATGAAGATGTAGGTGGTCGTGCTGAACAGGCGTTTGCCGGGGACGACGACGGTCATCACGGAATCCTGCAACTGGATGTCGACGACGACGCGCTCGCGGTAGGATGAGGAATCGATCTGGTGCGGGCGGCGGATCCGCCCGGTCAGGGCCTGCGACAGAAAGAAGTCGATGCGCGCATTGTTGGCGCTGTTGTCCGTCGGCAGAATCGCACCCTCCCGCAGCGAGATGGTGAGTCCGAAATTGCGCTCCGCCATGCCGAAGATCACGGCGCGCGACTCCTGGCTCGGACTTTGGCGCATCAGCTCGATGACCTGCGCGATGTCGCCGGCAATCGAGTTCGACAGGCGGCGCGTGATCGTATCCCAATGGCGATCGTAGAAGATCCAGGTGGACACCACCTGCAGCAGGATCAGGGGCATGACGATGATCAGCAGGGACCGTCCGAACAGGGACCGCGGTACGATGCTGTTCTTGATCAGATTCAGCAGCATTGCGGTGCGTCAGTCCGGGCGCAGGACGTATCCGCGCCCGCGCACGGTCTGCAGGTAGCGCGGCGCCTTCGGGTCCGGCTCGATCTTGCGCCGCAGCCTTGCGACCTGCACGTCGACCGCGCGGTCGCCGCCGTCGATCGCGCAGCGCTCGCCGAGGGTCTCGCGGCTTTGCACCTCTCCTGGCGCCTCCGACAGAACGTTCAGCAGGCTGGCCTCCGCCGTCGTCAGCCGCACGACGCCGCCGCCCTGATCGAGCAGGATCGCCCGATCGCGGTCGAAGCGCAGCGGTCCCAGGCCGATGTCCCGTGCCGGCTCGGGTTCCGGCGCACCCATCATCGTGCGTCTGAGTATGGTGCGGATGCGCAGCAGCAGTTCGCGGGGCTCGAACGGTTTGGGAAGGTAATCGTCGGCGCCGGCCTCGAGACCGCCGATCCGGTCCGCTGGTTCGCTCATCGCGGTCAGCATCAGGATCGGCACGTGATTTTGAATCGCCCGCAACGCGCGCGCCAGCTCCAGCCCGCTCTCGCCCGGCATCATGACGTCGAGAACGATCAGGTCGAACGCCATCCCCTGCTGCAACCGTCGCGCCTCGGCTGCGTCGTGGGCCGAGGTCACGAGGAATCCGTTGTCGCTCAGATAGCGGTGCAGCAGCTCGCGCAGGCGCCGGTCGTCGTCGACCACCAGGATATGCCGGATCTCGTCCATCGCCGGGATTATATGGCCGGACGCCTGCAGCGCCTAGCGGCGCGGCGCGCCTGGCCGGTCAAAGCGTGTGCGGTCGTCGGATTCGGTAATGATGCCCAGCAGGACCTTCCGGAAGCCCTCGACGGCTTCCGCGCCCGCTTCGCGATAGGCCCTGGCGATACGTGCCCGCTGATCGGCCGACACCTGCTCCTCGAGACTGTGGCCGGCCGCGGTCAGCGTCAGCAGCCGCTGCCGCCGGTCGCGGGTGCCCGGGCGCTGTTCGACGTAGCCCTGGTCGATCAGCCGCCCCAGAACCCGGTTCAGGCTCTGCTTGGTGATCCGCAGGATGCCGAGCAGCTCGCTGACCGTGATGCCCGGATTGCGGCCGATGAAGTGGAGCGCCCGGTGGTGCGCGCGCCCGAAGTCGAATTGCGCCAGAATTGCGTCGGGCTCGGCGGTGAAATCGCGATAGGCGAAGAACAGCAGCTCCATGGCCTGCCGCAATTCCTCGTCGCGCAGGAACAGCGGGTTGATGCCGTGTTTGGATGTGCCGTGCGGCGGCAATTTTACGTCAGTCATGTTGACTTATATGATACGAAATGGTATCTCAAAGCAAGACCAAACGACATAAACGAACAAAAAAGACCGGAATTTCGACCGATCCGTTCGTTCCAGGCGTCGATCGAGGCCGCGTTTGATCAACAGACATAAGAGCCGCAGGGGTGATTGCCATGTCCATGTTGCCGTTCGACGACCGCCCGGGCCATATCTGGTTCGATGGAGAGATGGTCCCGTGGAAGGACGCCAAGCTGCACGTTCTCAGCCACGCGCTGCATTACGCCTCTGCCGTCTTCGAGGGCGAGCGGGTGTACAAGGGTCGGATCTTCAAGCTGACCGAGCACACCGAACGTCTGCACGACTCGGCGCGCCAGCTCGACTTCACGATTCCCTGGACCACGGAGCAGATCGACAAGGCCTGCCGCCAACTCGTCGCCGCGCAGGGCATCTCCGACGGCTACGTGCGGCCGATCGCCTGGCGCGGCGCGGAGATGATGGGCGTCTCGGCGCAGAAGACGAAGATCCATCTGGCGATCGCGGCCTGGGAATGGCCGGCCTATTTCTCGCCGCAGGCGCGCATGGAGGGGATCCGTATGCAGGTCTCGAAGTGGCGGCGTCCGGATCCGCGGACCATCCCGGCCAAATCGAAGGCGGCCGGCCTGTACATGATCTGCACGCTGTCCAAACACGCGGCCGAGGGGGCCGGTTACAACGATGCGCTGATGCTCGACTGGCGCGGCCAGATCGCCGAGGCGACGGGAGCCAACATCTTCCTGAACATCGGCGGCACGCTGCACACGCCGAAACCGGACTGCTTCCTCGACGGCATCACCCGGCGCACGGTGATGGCGCTGGCCAGGGCGCGCCAGATCGATATCGTCGAGCGGGCGATCATGCCGGAGGAGCTGGCTGACGCCAGCGAAGTCTTCCTCACCGGCACCGCGGTGGAGGTCACGCCCGTGAGGGAAATCGACGATTACCGGTTCACGCCGGGCGAGATGACCCGCGTCCTGATGGAGGACTACGACGCGGAGGTCCGCCGCGAGATCCCGGCCACTCTCAACGCCGCCTGATCGCGGCCGGGTCAGCCGGACGGGACCCCGGTGTCGCGGCCCGTTTTGCTGTTCGACGGATACGTGCCGGTATGCTCCGGTTCCGCGCCCTCCGGCGCGTCGATGTGCTCGAGCGCGTGCCGCAGCGCCTCCGCGCGCGTGCGGAAGCGGTGGTCCACCGGCAGATGCTCGAGCACACCCAGTCGGTCCATGACCTTTTCGACCGGGTCCCGCGCCCCCGCCACGAACACCGGGCGGCCCTGGCCGTGGGCATGCCGGATGCCGAGCTCGAGGGCCAGCGCGGCACTCGAATCGATCATCGGCACGTCGGTGAGGTCGAGGACCACGGCCTCGAACTTGTCGGCGATCGAAAAGCTCCGCCCCATGCCCTTTGCGACGCCGAAGCTCATCGGTCCTTCAAGGTGGAACAATAGCAGCCGTCCGCCCGCCGACTTCAGAATCTCCCGCGCCTCGTCGCTAAGCGGCGCATCCTCGGTATCTCCGGTGATCGCGCGGATGCTGCGATTCTGCAGATCGGCCATGCTCTTGACGAACAGGAGGCTGGCCATGACCACACCGACGCCGACGGCCACGATCAGGTCGACGAAGACGGTCAGCCCCATCACCACCAGCATGAAGAAGACTTCGACCCGGGGCGCCCGGCGGGTGCGTCGCAGATAGTCCCAGTCGATGATGTCGATGCCGACCTTGCACAGGATGCCCGCGAGCACGGCATGCGGGATATGCTCGGCAAGCGGCGCAAGGCCCAGCACGATGGCGAGCAGCACCAGGGCGTGCACCGCGCCGGAGATCGGCGTGCGTCCGCCGGCCCGCACGTTCACAACCGTGCGCATCGTTGCCCCGGCGCCGGGCAGGCCGCCGATCAGGCCGGCGACCGCATTGCCGATGCCCTGGCCGATCAGTTCCCGGTCGGAATCGTGGTGGGTACGCGTGATATTGTCGGCGATCAGAGATGTCAGCAGGCTGTCGAGCGATCCGAGCACGGCCAGCACCAGCGCCGAGCCAATCATGTCGGGAAACGCCTCGATGCTCATCTCCGGTATCCAGATCTGGGGCAGGCCGGTTGGAACGTCGGCCAGGATCGAGGCGTCGGTCAGCACCAGCCACGCCAGTACCGTGCCGACCGCCAGGGCGACCAGGGGGGCCGGAAGGATCCGGTTCACCGGCGCCGGGTTGAAGAACATGATCGCCAGCGCGACGGCCCCGAGCACCATCGCGTCATTTTGCGGGGCGGCCACCAGGGCCGGCAGGTTCAACAGTGCCGATAGCGGCCCGCCGGCCGGGTTGGCATGACCGAGCAGCGGTGCCAACTGCAGGATGATGATGATGAAGCCGATGCCGCTCATGAACCCGGAGATGACCGGGAACGGCATCAGATTGATCAGGCGTCCCAGCTTGACGACCCCGAACAGGATCTGCAGCAGGCCGCCCAGCATCACCACGGTGAAGGCCATGGCCGGATTGCCGGCGTACTGGACGACGACGGCCGTCATGACCACGGTCATGGGCCCGGTCGGCCCGGAAATCTGCGCGGGCGTGCCGCCGAAGACCGCCGCGAAGAAGCCGACTGCGATGGCGCCGTAAAGACCGGCCACGGGGCCGGCGCCCGAGGCTACACCGAAGGCCAGCGCCAAGGGCAGGGCCACAATCGCGGCTGTCAATCCGCCAAGCACATCGCCGCGGACATTGTTGCGGCGAAAACCGTGCACAAATTGCATGAAACGAAACCGCCAGGAGATTCGCGGCGCATGTTGCATGGCGCCGGCCAATTGTCAATCGAGGCCGATCGGGCCCGTTCCGCCGTCTGCTCAGTCACCGGCCAGAGCGGCCAGCCAGGCATCGACCTGGATCAGCCCGAAGAACACGAGCAACGGGATCGGCAGCGAGGCGAGGGCGACGGTCAGAAGGTAGCGCGGCCAGCGGTACAGGCGGGCGAAGCCGCTGACCAGTGCGATGCCGCCGCCGCCGCCGATCACCGAGTTTCCCGGCGTGTTGATCAGCACTGCGAACAGCAGATAGCGGTGCCGCAGCAGGAAGGTTGCGATGCGCCGGGCGCGGGTGTTGGCAAGGTTGGTGCGGTTGACGAAGCGCGCGAGGACCGATCGGCCGCGCCGCGAATCCGCGTTCAGAAGACCGCAACGCTCGAGCCATTGCCGCACCCAGTCGACCGGCATGTAGCGGCCCGCCGCGTAGGCCAGAGACAACCCGACGATGGTGGCCAGCCACGCCGCAACCGCTCCGTCGCGGCCGAACACCGCCATCATCATCAACCCCATTTCGACGCTGGGAACGAAGGGCAGGCCGAGCAGGATCGCCAGCACGACGGCACCGGCGACCAGCGCGCCCATGCCCATCGCCTCGCGCAGGGCGGTCAGGGTCTGGCGGATGTCGATCGGCTCGAGATGGGACAGGTAATGGCCGAATACGATGAGCACGACCCAGATTGCGCTGGCCACGACGGCGCGCAGGCTGAGGATGTTCATCGGGCCCAGTACCGCAAGCAGGATGAGCGTTGCGACGGCAACGGCGGCAGCCTGCGCGGCCAGGACCGGCACGCCCGCGCCGGGGACCGGCCCGACATCGGCCAGGAACCGGTGCACCATCGAGTGCGCCGCGACCGCAAACATGAGCCACACCGCAAGCGTGAGCGCAAGCTGCACGAGCGCGGCTCGCCTGGGCACGCCGGATGTGTCTTTCATGGACCCCCCGGAGGCAGGAACCGGCGACCCTTACTCTGCCGCCTTGGATTTCGGGTCGGGAACCTCCTCCCAGCGCGCCGCGGCCGCATCATCGCTCTCTCGGGCGGACACCCACTGCGCCCCGGCGCCCGTTTCCTCCAGCTTCCAGAACGGCGCCTTGGTTTTCAGCCAGTCGATCAGGAATTCGCACGAGTCGAGCGCCGCCTTGCGGTGGGCGCTGGCGGTGACGACCAGCACGATGCGGTCGCCCGGCTCGAGCCTCCCGTATCGGTGGATGATCAGCGTCGCGTCGAGCGGCCAGCGCGCACGGGCCTCGGCCTCGATCTCGCCGAGCATCTTCTCGGTCATGCCGGGATAATGCTCGAGCGTCATCGCGGCAATGCGTTCGCCGCCGGCGGAGTCGCGCACCAGCCCGAGGAAGGTGGCGATGCCGCCGATATCGGTGCGCCCGCCGGTCAGCGCGGCGATTTCCGCGCCGACGTCGAAATCCTCGCGCTGGACACGCACCGTCATGGCTCAGCCGCCGGTCATCGGCGGAAACAGGGCGACCTCGTCGCCGGCGGCGACGGCGGCGTTCAGGCCCGCGAACTCCTGGTTGACCGCGACCCGGATCGCCGAGGTGTCGCGCAGCGCCTCCCGGTAGTTCGGCCCGCGGCTCTTCAGCCAGTCGATCAGCCCGGCGACGTCGCGGACGTCGGCCGGCAAATCGACGGTTTCCTCGCCCGCGCCGACGCGCTGCCGCAACCAGGCGAAATACAGAATCTTCATGCCAGAACCTCGCTGAAGGGGAGGAAATCAACCGTGCTCCCCGACTCCAGATAAGTCGAGTCCGCGGCCAAGTCCAGCAGCCCGTCGGCCGCCACCATCGAGGACAGGATGCCGGCGCCGCTCCTGCCGTGCTTGACCGCAAACAGCGCGCCCCCCGGGCCGGGCCGGAGGACGGCGCGCACGAATTCACGGCGCCCCGCCTTTTTCTTGTAATCGAAGTCGAGTCGCACCGGGAAGCGCTGTGGCGCGATGTCAGCTGCCCCGGCCAGGCGCAACAGAATCGGCCGCGCAACCAGCACGAAGGTGACCAGCACGGCGCCCGGATTGCCCGGCAGGCCAACGATCGGCGTCGATCCGACCTGGCCCATCGCGACCGGCCGCCCGGGCTTAATGGCAAGACGCCAGAAATGCATGTGGCCGTTGGCCTCGACGGCGCCCTTGACGTGGTCCTCGTCGCCGACCGAAACGCCGCCGGACGTCAGGAGCAGGTCGTGCGCTGCGGCGGCGCCGGCGAGGGCGCGGCGAATGGCGTCCGCGTCGTCCGGCAGGATTCCGAGGTCGCTGACCGTGCAGCCGAGGCGCGAGACGGCGGCCACCAACGTGTACCGGTTGGCATCGTAAATGGCCCCATCGGGCAGCGGCCGTCCCGGCTCGCGCACCTCGTCACCGGTCGAGAACACCGCCACCCGCAGCGGCCGGTACGCCGACACAGCGGTCCGGCCGACCGCGGCTGCGAGCCCGAGATCCTGCGGCCGCAGCCGCCGGCCGCGTCGCAGGATGGTGTGGCCGCGCGTCACGTCCTCGCCGCGGCTGCGCCGGTTGGCGCCGCGCCTGATGCCCGGGGCGAGCACCACATGGTCGCCGTCCTCGCTGCAGTCCTCCTGCATCATCACGGTATCCGGTCCCGCCGGCATCGGTGCCCCGGTGAAGATGCGGATCGCCTCGCCGCGGCGGGCCGGACGGCCCAGCGGGTGGCCGGCGGCGGCCCGTCCGGTCACCGGAAGGCGCGTCTCGCCGTCCGGGTCGAGATCGTCGTGGAACACGGCATAGCCGTCGACCGCGGAATTGTCGTGCGGCGGCACATCGATATCCGCCACCACGTCCTCGGCGAGCAACCGGCCGGCCGCCTGGGCGAGCGGCACGGTCTGCGGCTCGCACACCGGCTGCAGCCGCTCGTCGAGCAGGGCCAGCGCCTCGTCGAGCGGCATCAGCGCGCCGCCGTGGGCGAAGCAGTCGTCGCTAAGCTGCGCCATGTTTCGCCCGGGAGCCAAGCCCGGAATATTCGATGATGAAGTCGGCGATCGCGGGGATGTCGTCGAGGTGGAAGACCGGGATCGCGAGTCCGGGGATGGCCGCGTCGCTCGCCACCGCGACGATGCGGCTGTCTTCGCTGCAGATCAGCGGCTTGCCGGTCGCCGGCCGGTGCACCTCCAGCTTGGGGTGGTTGTAGCTCTTGAAGCCTTCCACCAAGACCAGGTCGACCGGCGTCATGTGGCGCAGGAGATCCTCGATGGCGGGCTCCCCGGCGTCGCGGTTCTCATGCATCAGCGCCCACCGCATGCCGCCGCTGATCATCACCTCCGTGGCGCCGGCGCTGCGGTGCTCGAACGAGTCCTTGCCCGGCCTGTCGATCTCGAAGCTGTGATGCGCATGCTTGATCGTCGAGACCGAATGGCCCCGGCCGACGAGTTCCGGCAGCAGGCGCACCATGAGGGTCGTCTTACCGCTGCCGCTCCAACCCGCAAGTCCAAATATCTTCATCCGTCGTCCCGAACCCGCCGCGATCGGCCCGTTCATTCGGCCTTGATCGCACTCTCTTTCTTCGTGCTCTTCGTGCCGGCCGGTCTGTGTTCGGCCATATGCTTCAAGCCCGATCGCATGTAGTCATAGCCCGTCACGATGGTCAGCATGGCGGCGATCCACAGCAGCGCCTCGCCGATCGCCGCCGTCGTGAGCAGTGGGTGGAAAAACACCGGTCCGGCGTCGCCGAGGATCAGGAAGCCCAGGGCGGTCATCTGGACGCCGGTCTTCCACTTTGCCAGCTTGCTGACCGGGACGCCGATCTTGATGCCGGCAAGGAACTCGCGCAGGCCGGACACCATGATCTCCCGGCACAGGATGACCAGTGCCGGCAGGATCAACAGCCCGCTTATGTTGCCGGACCAGACGAGCATCAGCAACAGCGACGCGACCAGCAGCTTGTCCGCCACAGGATCGAGGAACCGGCCGAGGCTGGAGATCTTTCCCATCGAGCGCGCCAGCAGGCCGTCGAAATAGTCGGTGACGCCGGCCATGATGAACAGGGCCAGCGTGATCCAGCGGCCGATGTCTCCGCCGATCCAGAACATCCCCACGATCAGGGGTATCGCGAGGATTCGCGAGACGGTCAACAGGTTCGGCAGGCTGTAAATCATCGGCTCTCCGGGACAGTCACCTTGTCTGGTCCGACGGGCGCGCGCGTGGCGGCATTCTAACGTTCGTCATGGAAATGGCCATAGATTTTGCGGGCCACCGTGCCGCTGATGCCGGCCACCGCCTCGAGGTCGTTGAGGCCGGCCTGGGCGACCGCCTTGGCCGACCCGAAATGCTGCAGCAATGCTCGCTTGCGCCGGGCGCCGACACCCGGGATCTCGTCGAGCGGGGAGGCCGTGATCCCCTTGCCGCGGCGCGCGCGGTGCGTGCCGATGGCAAAGCGGTGGGCCTCGTCGCGCAGCCGCTGCAGGAAATACAGCACCGGATCTTTGGGCTCGAGCAGGAATGACGGCCGACCGGGCCGGTGCAGACGCTCGCGTCCGGCATTGCGGTCCGGCCCCTTGGCGATCGCCAGCAGCTCGACGTCGTCGATTCCGAGCTCCTGCAAACTGGCTTCGGCGGCGGACAGTTGGCCCGGCCCGCCGTCGATCACAACCAGGTCCGGCCAGCTGCCGTCCTCGCGATCCGGATCCTCTTTGAGGGCGCGGCTGAAGCGCCGGCCGAGCACTTCGCGCATCATCGCATAATCGTCGCCGCCGGCGGTGCCGTCCGCCGTGCCCGCGGTGCGGATGTTGAACTTGCGATAGGCCGCCTTGTTCAGCCCGTCAGGCCCGGCAACGATCATCGCGCCGACCGCGTTCGCGCCCTGGATATGACTGTTGTCGTACACTTCGATCCGCTCCGGCGCGGCATCCAGCGCCAGTGTCCGGGCGAGTCCCTCGAGCAGGCGCCGCTGCGAGGCGCTCTCCGACATGCGCCGGGCGAGCGCCGAGCGCGCGTTCAGCAGGGCATGTTCGACCGGCTTGCACAGGCGGCCCCGCCGCGGCCTGCGGATGACCACCCTGTGGCCGGCGTTGACGGCGAGCGCTTCGGCGAGGAGGTCCGCTTCGGCGGCATCGGTGCTGACCAGGATCTGCTTCGGCGCCTGGCGCCCGTCGTAGAACTGGCCGATGAAGGCCGACATGATGTCCCCCGGGTCCGCGCTCCGGTCGTGGCTCGGAAAATAGGCGCGGTTGCCGTGGTTGCGGCCGTCGCGGAAGAAGAACACCTGCATGCAGGACTGCCCGCCCTCCTGGGCCAGCGCGATCACGTCGGTATCGCCGATACCCTCGGGGTTGATGTCCTGATGCGACTGGATCAGGGTCAGCGCCTTGATGCGGTCGCGCAGCGCCGCGGCGCGCTCGAACTCCAGCGCCTCGCTGGCCTCCTGCATCTGACCGGCAAGATCTGCCTGAACCGCATGCGTGCGGCCCCTCAGGAAGGCATGCGCCTGACGCACCAGGGCATTGTAGTCGGCCGTGTCGATGCGGCCGACACAGGGGGCGCTACAGCGCTTGATCTGGTATTGCAGGCACGGCCGGTTGCGGCTCGCGAACACCGAATCGGAACAGTTGCGCAGCAGGAAGGCACGCTGAAGCGCGGTGATCGTCCGGTTCACCGCACCGGCCGACGCGAACGGGCCGTAATAGTTGCCCCGGCGCTTGCGCGCCCCCCGGTGCTTGAGGATCTGCGGGAAGTCGTGGTCGGTGGCGATCAGGATGTCGGCGAACGACTTGTCGTCGCGGAGCAGGATATTGAACTGCGGTTTCAGCGTCTTGATCAGATTCGCCTCGAGTAGCAGCGCCTCGACTTCGGTGTGGGTCGTCACGATTTCCATGTCCCGGGTTTCCGCGACCATGCGTTGCAGACGCACGGGCAGACGGCCGGGATTGGCATAGGTTGCCACCCGTTTCTTGAGGTTGCGCGCCTTGCCGACGTAGAGGACCTTGCCGCGTCGGTCGACCATCCTGTAGACGCCCGAATTTCCGGGCATCGTCCGCAGTTTCCGCCGGATGAGCGCGATCCCCTCGGCGAGGCTGACGGCCGCGCCGTCGCGTTCCGGGTTCGTGCTGGCTGCGTGGTCCGTCATCTGTGCTAATTTCGGGGCACCCGGCCGTCCCGTCAATGCCGGTATCGCCGTCGGTCGCTCCACATGGCAGCATTCCGTTGCGTTGTTTTTCAGAAGCTTAACTATCAATCCACGAAATCTGTGGATAACACTGTCGATAACTTGCTGGGGATCGGCGCTCGATATTGGAATCCCACGGCTTGGTGCCGGTTGCACAAAATTTGGGCACTGCCATCTAACTCGTTGTTTTAAATCATTTTAACGATTGGATCGGGCTCATATGCGGGGGCCAGCCGCGCCGTTTCACGGGATTGTACGCCAGCCGCGATCCGCCATTGCGGGCTGTGCAAAGTTTTCTCTGTTCGTTCCGGATTCGTTAACAATTCCCCTGTCGCGTGTGAGCGTGTCGTTGCGACTGGAACGGCCGGACTCTACTCGACGGGCACAACCCCGCGGGATGGCTGGGCCCAGCCGAGATGCTCGCCGCCGTCGAGCGCAATCATTTGTCCGGTCATCGAGGGTGCGGACAGGATGTAACGGACACCGGCTGCGATCTCTTCCGGCGTCGCGCCGTGCCGCAGCGGCGTTGCGTCCCACTGCATCCGGAACTGCTTCTCAGACTGGCGCTCGCTCTTCAGGGTCGGCCCCGGCCCGATCGCATTGACGCGGATTCGCGGCGCCAGCGCCAGCGCCAGCGTCTGGGTCAGCGTCCACAAGCCCGTCTTCGACAGGGTGTAGGTAAGGAAATACGGGGTGAGGTTCCAGACTCGCTGGTCGATCAGATTGACGATCACGCCTTCGGCGCCCTCCGGCAAGCTGCGCGCCATGTCCTGGGACAGCACGAAGGGTGCGCGCAGGTTGGTCTCGATATGGATATCCCAGCTTTCGCGGGTCGCGGTATCCCAGACGTCGAGTTCGAAGCGCGACGCGTTGTTGACCAGGCACCCGACCGGGCCCAAGGCGTCCGCGGCCCGGCGCACCAGAGCCGCCATGTGATCCTCGTTCGCCAGATCCGCGTCGAGCAGCGCGGCTTGCCGGCCGCCGCTCTCGATCTCCGCGGCGAGCGCGGCGGCGGCATCCCGCGAGTCCCTGTAGTGGATGGCGACGTCGAAGCCCTGCGCCGCGAGATCGAGCGCAATGGCCCGGCCGATGCGATGGGCCGCGCCGGTGACCAGCGCGGTGCGCGGAATGGACGCGTCGATCGCGCCGTTCAAGGCTCGCCCTCCCGCTCTTGCGACTGGGCATAGCGCAACACCATGTCGCGCATGGTCACGACGCCCTGGATCTGGCGGTCCGGGCCCAGCACCAGGGCGCGCCGCAGCCCGAAACGCACCAGCAGGCGGATCGCATAGCGCAGGTCCATGTTGGGGTCGACCGTCAGGACCGGCTTGTTCATCACCTCGTAGACCTGCACACGGTCGAAGGACAGGTTCCTGGCCACGACCTCGCGGGCGATATCGGTGACGACGATCACGCCGTATTCGTCCCTCTCGTCCCGACGGTCCACGACCAGCGAGGTGACGCCTTCGCGGGCCATTGTCTCCATCGCCTGGCGGACCGTCGCCATGCTGTCGATGGTCCGCACGTGGCGGCTCATGATTTCCGCGACCTTGATGTGGGGTTCCTGCTTCATATCTGCTCTTCGATCTCTTGCGACAGGGTCTCCATCTGCGACGACAGGCCGACGGCGTCCTCGATGTCGACCTGGAAGGCGATGCCGGTTCCCGGCTCCTCGTCGAACTGTCCGACTTCGGCAATGGTCTCCAGGATATCGCGGCTCAACGGTTCGGCGACCAGGAACAGCAGCAGGTCGCGTGCCACGGCCAGGTCGAGGCCGAGGAACGTCTTCTCCGGCTTCAGGCCTTCGCCGCGCGCGCTGGTGATGACCGAGCAGCCGGTCGCCCCGGCCTCGCGCGCCGCCTTGAGGATGTCCTCGGTCTGGTCCTCGTCGACCAGGGCCATGATCAGTTTGAACCTCATGTCTTAACTCCCTTGCTGCTCCGCGTCGCGGGGTTTGCGTCTGCGGCCGAGCCAGGTCGACAGGTCAGCGTAACCCAACACGGAGATCATCGGAAACAGGCTTGCGAAGGCGATCAGGCCGAAGCCGTCGATCACCGGGCTGCGGCCCGGGATCGTCGAGGCGAGACCGAGGCCCAGGGCGGCGACCAGCGGCACCGTGACCGTCGATGTCGTCACCCCGCCGGAATCGTAGGCCAGCGGCACGATCGGCGCGGCGACGCGGACCGCGCGCATGGTCTGCAGGATCAATGCGGCATAGCCGGCGATGATGTACCAGTACAGCGGCGTGCCGGTCACGATGCGGTAGCTGCCGAGCGCGACCCCGGCGGCAACGCCGATCGCCACCGTAATCCGCAGCCCCCAGACCGAGATCGTGCCGCCCGAGACCTGGTTCGCCTTGTCGGCGACCGCGATCAGCGACGGCTCGGCGATGGTCGTGGCGAAGCCGATGGCGCCAGCGAAGGCGAAGACCCACAGATAGTCCTGCCAGCGAACCGCCGTCGGCTCCACGCCGAGGAAGGCCGGATCGGTCAGCTGCTGGGCCATGATCTTGCCGAGCGGGAACAGCGCCTCCTCGAGGCCGACGAGGAACAGCGTGAGGCCCAGAAGCACGTAGAGGAACCCGTACACGATGCGCCGCAGGTTGCGCGGCCGGCGGCGGATCACGACGATCTGGAAGAACGCCAGGATCGCGACGATCGGCAGGACGTCGAGGACGGTCGCCGACGCCGTGATCCACAGCTGCGCGAGGAAGCCCATCACGCCGCCATCCCGTACAGCATCACGAAGATCATCGGGAACATGCTGGCGAAGGCGATCAGGCCGAAGCCGTCGGTCAGCGGGTTGCGGCCGCGGATCGACGAGGCGAGGCCGACGCCGAGCGCGGTGACCAGCGGCACGGTGACGGTCGACGTGGTCACGCCGCCCGAATCGTAGGCGACGCCGACGATCTCCGGCGGCGCGACGACGGTCAGCAGCACGACGATCACGTAGCCGCCGATGATCAGGACATGGACCGGCCAGCCCTTGAGGATGCGGAACACGCCGAGCACCAGCGAGGCGCCGACCGACAGGGCGACGGTCAGGCGCAGGCCCAGCGCATAGGAGCGCTGCGCCGTCTCGTCCGCGGCGACCACCCCGGCCTCGGCCATCGCCCGCGCGGCCTCCGCGGATACGGCGATCAGCGCCGGTTCTGCCACCGTCGTCCCGAAACCGAGGCAGAACGCGAAGGCGAGCAGCCATGCGAGGCTGCCCTTGCGGGCGAAGGCCTGGGCCATCGCTTCGCCGATCGGAAACAGCCCCATCTCCAGCCCCTGGATGAACAGCGTCAGGCCGAACATGACCAGCAGGACGCCGCCGGCGATCCGCTCGAGATGCGGGAACGGCTGTTGCAGGACGGCGATCTGGAAGAAGCCGATGACCAGCAGGATCGGCGCGATATCGCGCAGGCTGCCCAGGACCAGACGGAGGAGGGAAAGGAGGCCGGAGGGCATGCGCAGGTCGATCCGAATGGTTGCGGGTGCTCGGGTCCGTCACCCCTGTCTAGCGGTCAGGGGGCAGCCGGGCAACCGGGTTGGAACGAATCCCTCGCGCGCGATCCGGCCCCTGTCCGCCGTGGCAACCACCCGCACGGTCACGCTTGCGGCCTAGCGTTGCGCCGTTTCGCCCGTCGAATCCTGCTCGAACAGTTCTTCGAGCTCCCTGGCCCATTCCTTCGCCAGCTCCGCCATGCGGTCCTCGTCGTCGCGCATGTCGAAATGGGCCTGGAGCCGCTGCTCGTCATGCCTGCGGAACGTCTGCACGGTCTTCTCGGCCTCGTAGGCCGGCAGGCCGAGGGCCTCGAGCAGTTCGCGCGCCATGTCGAGGCTGGACAGCAGCGTCTCGCGGCGGATCACCGTGACGCCGAGCTCCATCAGCTTGTAGGCATGGGCCCGGTTGCGGGCCCGCGCGTAGATCCTCAGGTTCGGGAAGTGCCGCGCCACCGTCTCGGCGGTGCGCAGCGAAGCCTCGACGTCGTCGATGGCAAGCACGAAGGCGGCCGCCCTGTCGGCACGGGCGGCGCGCAGCAGGTCGAGCCGCGAGGCATCGCCGTAATACACCTTGTTGCCGAATTTCTTGACAAAATCGACCTGGTCGGGGCTCGCCTCCAGCGCCGTGAAGCCGATCTTGCGGGCCCGCAGGATGCGGCCGATGATCTGCCCGAAGCGGCCGAATCCGGCGATGATCACCGGGTGCTCCTCCGGGTCCGGGGTGTCGTAAGGTGCGGTCGAGGCCGGCCCGGAGCGCATCCGCAGGATGATGTCGTGGCCGCCCATCAGCAGCGGGGTCGCCGCCATCGAGAGCGACACGACGAGAATCAGCAGGTCCGAGACGCCGCGCTCCATGACTCCGGAACCGACGGCAACGCCGAAGATGACGAAGGCGAATTCGCCGCCCTGCGGGATCGCCAGGGCGAGCTGGCGCGACGACGCGTCGGTCTCGCAATAGAGCCGGCCGAGTCCATACAGAATTGCTGCCTTGAGAACGATCAGCCCGGCCATCAGGCCGGCGATGAGCAGCGGCCGTTCGCCGATCAGCCGCAGGTCGACCGACATGCCGACGGCGATGAAGAACAGGCCCAGGAGCAGGCCCTTGAACGGCTCGATATTCGCCTCGAGCTCGTGCCGGTATTCGGAATCGGCCAGCAGCACGCCGGCGAGGAACGCGCCCAGCCCCATCGACAGGCCGGCCAGTTCCATCAGCAACGCGGTGCCGACAACCGTCAAGAGCGCCGTCGCCGTGAACACCTCGCGGATCCCGGTGGCGGCGACGATGCGGAAGACGTGGCGCAGCAGGTAGCGGCCGCCGACCACGACGGCGGCGACCACGGCGATCACCCGGCCGGCGGCCAGCGCCGTCTCGGCTAAATCCGGCGCCGCGCCGTCCTGCAGGGCGAGCAGGGGCGTGAGGGCGAGGATCGGGATCGCCGCGATATCCTGGAACAGCAGGATCGAGAAGGCGGCCCGCCCGTGTTTCGTCGTCAGCTGTTTCTTCTCGGCCAGCATCTGCAGGGCGAAGGCGGTCGACGACAGGGCCAGCGCCAGGCCGACCACCACCGCCGTCTCGGGCGGCAGGCCGGCGGCCCACGCCACCAGCGCGATCGGCACGGCGCTCAGCCCGACCTGTGCGCCGCCGAGCCCGAACACCGGCCGGCGCATGGTCCACAGGCGGCTCGGCTGCAGCTCGAGGCCGATGACGAACAGCAGCAGGACGACGCCGAGCTCGGCGAAATGGAGGATGTTGTCGACGTCGCGGACGAGGCCGAAACCGGCCGGGCCGAGCACCGCGCCGGCCGCAAGATAGCCGAGCACCGAGCCGAGCCCGAGCCGCTTGGCGATCGGCACCGCGACCACCGCCGCGACCATCAGCACGGTCGCCAGTCCCAGAATCGACATCGCTCTTTCCCCCCTTGTGGACCGGTACCGGGACGACGGGGCCGGCATTCGGTTCGGTGCCGCCGCGTCCGGCGTCCCGCACCGACGCGAAAACCGTTAAATTTGACGCGGCCGGATCGGCGCGGCCTCATACTTCGAGACGGGCCTCGCGGCCTTCCTCAGCATGAGGCTCCAACGTTTCTGTCCTCATGCTGAGGAGGCGCGGAGCGCCGTCTCGAAGCATGAGGCCGCGCCGCCGGCCGGAGCCAATTCCCATTCAAGCGGACAACGGTCTAGCGTCTCCTGTATTTGCCCTTCGACCTGCCCTTCGACGGCCGGCGGCGTGCACCCTTCGGCTGCAGGGCGCGGTCGACGCCGGCCAGCGTCGCCGCGATCGCCGGGTCCACCGGTATCGCGTCGACCGGCATCTCGAGGTCGAACGCCTCGAGCCGCTTGATCTCGTCGCGCAGCCGCGCCGCCTCCTCGAACTCGAGGTCGGCGGCGGCCGCGCGCATGCGCTCCTCGAGCCGCGCGATGTAGGTCTTCAGGTCGATGCCGATCAGGTGCGGCGCGCCAACGTCGCCGGTCGACACGGTGACGTGGTCGCGTTCGTACACGCTCGTCAGGATGTCGGCGATCTGCTTGCGCACCGATTCCGGCGTGATGCCGTGTGCGGCGTTGTAGGCCTGCTGCTTCTCGCGGCGGCGCTCGGTCTCCCCGATGGCGTAGCTCAGCGACTCGGTCACGGTGTCGGCGTACAGGATCACCCGCCCGTCGACGTTGCGCGCCGC
>JABAOD010000310.1_pt1 | contig 32117 bp, 41 predicted proteins | sample 7062151 | NCBI WGS metagenome assembly JABAOD01 (sample SAMN14538626, study PRJNA623070) | marine sediment metagenome | biome: marine biome [ENVO:00000428]; feature: marine pelagic biome [ENVO:01000023]; material: deep marine sediment [ENVO:00002113] | place: India: Gulf of Khambhat ... | reverse complement strand
CACCTACGAACTCGCCCGCAGGCTTGAGGGAACAGGTGTGACCGTTAACTGCCTGCATCCTGGGGGCGTTGCGACGAATCTGCTGGCCGATTACCTACCGAGCCCAATTCGATTCATGGCGAAGATCGTGGGGATAAGCCCCGAAAAAGGCGCCCGAACGTCCATCTATCTGGCGTCCTCGCCAGAGGCGGAAGGGGTGACCGGAAGATATTTCGTCAATCAGAAGGAAGCACAGTCGTCGAAACTCTCTCACGATAAGCGTCTTGCCACCCGACTCTGGCAGGTCAGCGCCGAGCTAGCTGGACTCCCGACATCCCCCTAGCCGAAAATTCGCAAGAGAAATGCCTCAAGACGATTCCCCAAAGCGCAGACCCAGCAATCCAAGTAGACTCCTTCGTGCTCTTTCTCTCTGCATTGTAGTCGTGGCTGGCTTCGCCTATTCGGTTGACGCGAAGCCGATCCGGCATGAACTCAGAGTTCTAGTGGAACCAAAGAGGCACCGGATACACGTCGAAGATAGGATTATCCTACCCGAGAAACTCGTGGCTGATTCTGGTGGAAAAGTGGATTTTCACCTGCACGCCGGCCTGGAGGTGGTCTCATCTGAACCCGATGTGAAGCGCAAGCTCGGCGAAGCGAAAGGAAACGCGGAAATTGTCCCCGTCGAGGATTTTGCCTTCAGCCTCCCTCCCGGAGAAAAGTCCCTCGTCATCAAGTATCGCGGAAAGATCATTCATGCCATTGAGCAGCCGGGAGAAGGATACGCGCGGAGCATCAGACAGACACCGGGACTCATTTCTTCCGACGGCATTCATCTGACAGGAGCATCCTATTGGTATCCTCAGTTTAATCACAACCTGGTGTCCTTCACGCTCGACGTACAAATCCCCGAAGGGTGGGACGTGGTCAGCCAGGGGGTAAGAACGAAGCACAGTCGAGAGGGCGAATGGATCCATGTGCGGTGGGAATCACCGGAACCGCAGGACGAGATCTTCCTGATCGGGGGATCATTTACCGAATACAGCCGCGCATCGGATGAAGTCCAAGCTATGGCCTTCCTTCGACATCCCGACGAAGCATTGGCGAAGAAGTATCTGGAGGCTACTGTCCAATATGTCGAGATGTACAGTAAGCTTATCGGCCCCTACCCCTACAAGAAATTTGCTCTGGTGGAAAATTTTTGGGAGACCGGCTTCGGTATGCCTTCGTTCACCCTGCTCGGCTCGAAGGTGATTCGCCTTCCCTTCATCCTCCATTCCTCCTATCCCCACGAGATTCTGCACAACTGGTGGGGCAATGGCGTCTTTGTACAATACGAGACAGGAAACTGGAGTGAAGGCTTAACGGCGTATCTAGCCAATCACCTCATTCAGGAGCAGCGTGGAACGGCAGTGGCGTACCGCCGTGCAGCGCTCCAGAGGTACACCGACTACGTCTCCCAGGCGAAGGATTTTCCACTCACGGCGTTCCGTTCCCGGCACAGCTCAGTGACAGAGGCGGTGGGATATGGCAAGGCCCTGATATTCTTTCATATGCTGCGTCAACGTCTAGGCGATCAAGCATTCACCCGAAGTTTGCAAAAGTTCTACCGGGAGAACAAATTTCGGCGCGCGAACTTCTCCAATCTGGAGGACGTCTTTTCCGCCGTTTCGGGAGAAGACCTGGGCCCCGAATTTTCCCAGTGGACTACCCGGCCCGGTGCACCATCACTGCGTGTCAGCGAGGCCAAAGTCCGGCCGGAGGGACAAGGGTACTTGCTCACTGCGGTTGTTCAACAGATACAGGCTGGCCCCGCATATGAGTTGCGCATACCGGTTGCAGTGCACCTGCAAGGACGCGAGACGGCATCCCAACGCACAGTGGTAATGGACAGCAAACGTCTGGAGCTCAAGCTTCGTGTGCTTGACCGTCCGTGGCGATTGGATGTGGATCCGGAGTTCGACGTGTTCCGTCGGTTAGACCTTAGGGAGATCCCACCGGCGCTGACCCAAGCATTTGGTGCGGATAAGATTACGGTGCTGCTTCCCGCCAAAGCTTCGGATGAGAGACGACGAGCATATCGGGACCTTGCTGAAGCTTTGGAGCGGGCACATACTGGCCAACTCGAAGTGAAATGGGATAGCGAGTTCGATATGCTCCCATCGGACCGGGCGATTTGGGTCCTGGGGTGGGAGAATCGCTTCCATCCCGAGATCGCCGCTGCGTTGGCTAACTACGATGTGTCAGTCCCCGGGGACGGCGTCCGGATCGGAAAGGAGGAAATCAGCCGTGGTGATCACTCTGTCGTCCTGAGTGCGCGCCGTCCGGACAACCCGAATCTGGCCCTGACCTGGGTTGCCACCGACAACATCTCAGCGATCCCGGGTCTCGGCCGCAAGCTGCCTCATTATCGAAAATACAGCTATCTGGTCTTTCAGGGGGATGAGCCGACCAATATAGCCAAGGGGCAGTGGCCGGTGGTTCACTCGCCCATGTGGATTCCCGTCACACAGCCAGACGGCAGCGTCATCAAAGGGCAGCAAGGAAGACTGGCACCCCGGCATCCGCTGACTTTTCTATCTGGTTTGCAATGACCACCCAACCGGAAGCCCAAGACAACGCTTTCTGCGAAGTATTCTGCTTTTTCAATTTGGGAGATTACCTTGCCGACGAGGTGAAACCGGTTGAGGTCGTGCTATAATGCGCACGGGTAACATTCCTGAAACCGGCCGCCTTCGCGACCATCTGTCTGAAAAGTGCCTCAGAGAATCAGACGGCACGTCTAAACTGGCAGAAGTTGACGTTAACTGATCGGAGGCTGCCATTCATGATTGTCCTTCCTGCCGACCAGTTCCCTGGCGCAGAAAATCAACCGCTCGCCTACCCCGGCCTGAGGCCAGACTTTTCCTATGTCTTCTACGAGGGAACCGTATACGAAATCACGCCCCGGGGTGATACCTACGCTGACCTGTGGGTCGAAGATCCCATCGGGGTGTCCACACTCGACGCATTCCTCGCTGCACGCGGGAACGCCCCAATGACCGAGCGACACGCGGTTCTCGCTGTCGGCTCCAATGGCTGCCCAGGTCGTCTCGCAGAAAAATATGCCGCCCATCCTGACGTGGCGCTTCCAGTCTTCGTCGGCACCCTGACCGATACGGCCGTCGTTTACTCGCGCCGGTTGGTCTCGTACGGGGCCTTACCCGCCACGTACTTGCACCAGCCCGGTGCTGTCTCCTGGCTATCGGTCACCATGCTCACCGACGAGCAGTTGGCTCGAATGGATCAAACGGAGGGGGTTGGCGAGTTCTATCAGCGCATCCCGGTCCCTGGGCACTTCAGTATAGACGGCGGCCCACAGATTGGCAACCTCACCACCTATTTGGACCGCGAAATCCTAAGCTTTCAAAGCAAACCAATCCGCTTGAAAATGTTTGCCCGCAAAGGGCCCGATTGGCCCATCATGGACGAGCCGGAGGTGCTGTCGCTCGTCTTTGATCAGGCTGGGATCCTCGTTGGCGAACCCATTGAAAAACGTCATCGCCAACTCCTCATAGACGAGGGGCTACGGCGTACACTCACCACGTTTCTCGACACCCAGATGGGTGCGCTGGCTGCGGATACGAACGGCCAACTGGTCGATGCATAACGGATAAGCGGACGTTCCGGAATGACCGGGAAAGAAAAATCATGAGTGGACAATCGGCCGAATCGTCTATCGAATGCATCCGAGTCTATCCTACCAGTCACCGGCCTGGCTCGGAGGGGACCTACATTGTGCGGTTGTCGCCCGGCAACATGGCCCGGCTCAATGTAGGGAACAAAGCGTATCTCAAGGTCAGTTACGGCGAAGCCTCGGTGTTAGCGTGCCTGAGTGTCGACGAGAAACTAGACGATGAAACCATTCACATGGACCAGACCCTTCGCACGGCGATTTGTTTAGAGCCTATTATGCAGGGAAAGAAGAAGCGGGAATTGGTCTATCATTCGGGCGGGGGCGGGGACCTCTCGTACCCGATAGTCGTCCAACGCTCGCAGTTTCGCGGGCCAACTCGGCTCGCAAAACTGCTGAAACAACAATACCTTATCTGCCTTGTCCATTATGCCATGTCAGAGGATATGGAGAAGCCCATCGTGCGACTTACGAATAATTCCATGGAGGCTATCGGCATTCAACCAGGAGACAAGATCTTACTCAGCAGCGAAAAATGTTGCAAGAGCATGCGCTGTCTTGCCCTGGATCCTGACAAGACCCTGCCGTCCGATACGATGCTCAACACCATTACCGGTTGGCGTTGCCCTGAGCTTGAGGACAAGGATCTGCGCTTGCCTTGGGTTACCCTGGACCTGCAAACGCGTCTCGAGCTCGGCGTGGATCCTTGGGTACCGATAATCGTCGGCCGAGACCCCTACCACACGCTCGCCTCAGAGTTCAGCGAAGTGGCGTTGGCTGTGGCCCTCGGCGCGGTGGGTGGAGCCCTTTTCTTCCAGGACCATCCCTTTGTGCAGTTTGCCATCCTCTTTGTCGGTTTCGTCGCCATTTCGAAACTCATCGTGTCCAAGATCCAAAGCAGGATCTGATTACGTCCGGTGGACGCAATGCAGGCTATCTGTTTTCGGTTGCAGGAGGTGTCGCGCTTCCCTTATCATATTGAGGCAGCCTACTTCTCCGGAGGGGACGTCTCTTTCATAATTCTCCCCTACAATCTGTCTTGAGAGGGGTGCACGCTATGCGAAGACAGAGATGGGAAATTGTCCTTGTGACCGGTGTGGGACTGGTTTTAGGCGCCTGTGCGACAACCGGTAAGCCCCCGCAAGCTTATCTTTCGAAGTATAACGTAACAAGCCCGCATCCTGCCAAGTTTCCTGTCTGCACTGACTTCGGGTGCGTCAACAACCAGATCGTTCGCCTTTCCGATCAGGAATGGGCGGGTGTGCGGACGATTTTTAATCCCCCTCCGATTCATGCTGAGGCCGAGCGAGCCCGGGTAGCTCAAGCGGTCGCGTTGTTGGAAACCCTCGTCGGGCCCGAGGCAAACACGTGGGGAGACCGGGGCCGAAACAAGTACCGATGGCAAGGCTCGAATCAGCTTGACTGCGTCGCCGAGACCGTGAATACGACCACGTACCTCTTCATGATGCAGGAGGACGGTCTTTTCACCTGGCACGAGCTCCGCTATCCCCAGCATCGGGGATTTCTTGATTTGCTGTGGCCCCATAACACGGCGGTCTTAGTGGAGAAAACAACCGGGAGTGCTTTTGCGGTCGACTCCTGGTTCTTTGACAACGGACGACCGCCGGAGATCGTACCCCTCGACGTCTGGATGGACGGCTATCAGGCCAGGGATCAAGAAAGGAAAAAATATAGTAACACCCTGCAGGTTGAGGAGAGGGCATGGCGAAATCGGTGAAGCCAATTCCCGATGGTTTTCATTCGCTCACACCACACCTGGTCGTGCAGAATGCTGACCAGGCGATCGCGTTCTATAAGCAGGCCTTTGGAGCCGAGGAACTGTACCGCATGCCCGGTCCCGATGGAAAGGTGATGCATGCCGAAGCGAAGACCGGCGAGTGGTCGATCTCGGCTCGCACGCGACACATCACCCCCGAGGAGATACAGAAAGGGGCCGAAGCCTATTTTTCCTCACCCCCCGGTGAACACAAGTAATATCCCACCCTGCGGTCCAGCGAACCGAACTTCCCGCGCCTGAACTCCCGGTCCGGATGAGGGCGTGGTGTCGATTTATGACCGGCATGAAACTAAAAATAAGCGCAAATGCAGCGAGAGAGAGAATTCACGAAATGATCGTCTCGGGGAATGTCCTTCTCGACAAGGTCATGGGCGAGTACACTGCTGCGAAGGACACCGGTGAGTTCTCTGAAAAAAACCATGTCCCCGAGTGGAAAGATCAATACGTGGATTGGTTTCATAAGTGTCTGGCCATCCTGCAGGAAATATTCCCCACTCCCCTGGAAGCCATCCGCGTGAAGGAAGCCCGAGGATCTTTGTCTTATCAAAGTGGTGTCAATGGCAAGGTGAGCGCTCTGACCAATGATATCAGGGGTAAGCTGTCCGCTGTTGAAAAGACGATCAATGCTGTCAATGACTATTCGGTGGAAATGACGGAGGAGTTGTTCGTTGAGGACATTGACTCCTTTGCAAAAGCCCGTGATATCAACCCAAGGCAAGTGAAGCAATTTGTCCCGCTTAAGCTATCGGAAGATCAAATACGAACCTTCCTCCGGGAAATAATCGGAGAAACGACCCTCCGCGAAAAATCGGATGCAGCCGCGCCCGAAATATTCACTGCACACATCAAAGTGGGTGTGGAGCGGTTGAGGACTGCATTCTTGCTGAAAGGAAAGAAAACAAAAGGAAAGCTGACAATCACAAAATGCGGAAAGAATGCAGAGCAGATTGCAGGGCTTACAGAGGTCCCTGCTGACCTCTATGTGATCCAGCACGTGGATGGAATCGACGAACGAGTCATACGTGATTTGAAAGGGAAGATCGAATCGATCAATGCCCAAGGGAACAACTGCCGCATGTGCGTGATTGACGGCACGGACACCGCCCGAATCTTGTTCGCATACGGGAAGATCCAGCCCTAGCCCATGATCTCAAAAGGCATCGACGCGAGGCTCTTCCCTTTGTGACTTCTTCCACCGTCTGGCTTACATTCAATAACCGTCGTGATCTCTATGGGGTAAGGCAAGAGGATCGAGGCGGATGAACGTCGCCGCGGATATCGTAGCGCGACAGCAGATCCTCAAGGTGTTGCGCCGCCTTGATCTGGTCGGTTCGGGCGAGACACCGCCGATGGTACCGTTGTCCGGCGGGGTGTCGTCGGACATCTGGCGCGTCGATCTCCCCCAGGGCCCTGTGTGCGTCAAACGTGCGCTCCCGCGACTCAAGGTCGAGGCGCTATGGGAAGCGCCGGTGGAGCGTAACGCATACGAGCGGGCGTGGTTGGAGACGATCGCCGAGCTCTATCCCCATGCGGTCCCGCGCGTGATCGCCCACGATCCCACGCGAGGGTTGTTCATCATGGCGTACCTTGATGCCGCCGATTATCCTCTGTGGAAAGGGCGGCTGCGCGACGGCGATGCGGACGTCGCCTTCGCTCGGCGCGTGGGCACGACACTCGCCGGCATCCACCGTGCCACGGCAGGCGATACCGCGGTGGCAGCGCGTTTTTCGACCGACGAGATTTTCCACGCACTTCGCCTGGAGCCATATCTGGTCGCCACCAGCCGGCGACACCCGGATCTTTCATCAGAGCTGCAAGCGCTCGTCAATATGACGTCCGGTGTCAAGTGCGCCCTGGTCCACGGTGACATTAGCCCCAAAAATATCCTGATCGGACCCCACGGCCCGGTGTTTCTAGACGCGGAATGCGCCTGGTACGGCGATCCGGCCTTTGACCTTGCCTTCTGCCTCAACCACTTTCTTTTGAAATGCGTGTGGACGCCCCGCGCTGGAAAAGACTTCTTGGCGTGTTTTGCGGCCATGGCGGAGGCCTATCTTTCTCTCGCCGATTGGGAGCCCAAGGCCGGACTCGAAGCCCGGGTCGCCCGTCTGCTTCCTGGTCTATTGCTAGCCCGTATCGATGGCAAGTCGCCGGTCGAGTACATCACCGAGGAGGCCGACAAAGACCGGGTCCGCCGTGTCTCCCGGGCGCTGCTCGCGGCGTCGCCCAATCGGCTTGAATCGGTGCGTGGCGCCTGGGCAAAGGAAATCGGGCTGTGACGAGGACGAAAATCGTGGCCGTGACCGGTCGCCGGGTATGGGATTCACGGGGCCGGCCAACGCTCGAGGCCGAGGTCCGACTCGCCGGTGGCGCGACAGGGCGTGCCATCGCCCCCGCGGGGGCGTCCACCGGGGGCGGCGAGGCGTTGGACCTGCGCGATGGAGGCTCGCGTCTCGGCGGCTACGACGTCCGCCGCGCGGTCGGTCACGTCAACAGCGAAATATCAGCCGCGCTTCACGGCCTGGACGCGGGAGACCAGCCGGGTGTCGACCGCGTGCTCATTGACCTCGACGGCACGCCAGACAAGAGCCGGCTCGGCGCCAACGCGCTTGTCGCCACGTCCATGGCGGTCGCACATGCGGCGGCGGCCGCAGCAGGCCAGCCCCTCTGGTGTTACCTCTTGGGTGGGAACGAGGCGGTCCTGCCGCTACCGGAAATCCAGATCTTCGGTGGCGGCGCCCATGCCGGCCGGTGCATCGACATCCAGGACTTCATGGTCGTCGCCCCGGGTGCCGGCAGCTTTGACCAGGTGCTGGAGTGGACCGCCGAGATCTACCGAAAAGCGGGCGAGCTTTTGGCCGAGAACGGCCGCCTCCAGGGGGTCGCCGATGAGGGGGGGTTCTGGCCCACATTTTCCTCCAATCAAGAGGCGCTCGAGATGCTCGTCCGCGCCTTCGAGGGTGCCGGCTTTATCCCTGGCGACGACGTGGCAATTTCCCTCGACGTCGCGGCCTCGGAACTCGGCAGAGAGAGACGTTACCGGCTAGGACTCGAGGGACGTGTCCTCGACAGTGACGGTCTCGCGGAGTTGCTCATCGGCTGGCTCGACCGCTACCCGATCGTGTCGATCGAAGACCCGCTCGGCGAGGACGACGAAGAGGGATGGACGAATTTCACCCGGGCAGTCGGCAACCGGGTGCAGATCGTTGGCGACGACCTCCTGGTGACCAACGCCGACCGCGTGCGGCAGGCGGTAGCGCGTGGCGCGTGCAATGCCGTCCTCCTGAAACCGAATCAGGCGGGGACCTTGACAGAGACGGGGGCGGCCCACGCCGCGGCCCGCAACGCCGGGTGGGGCGCCATCCTCTCAGCCCGCTCGGGCGAGAGTGAGGATGTGACTATCGTCCACCTCGCGGTGGGTTGGGGCGTGCCGCAACTCAAGGTGGGAGGGTTTTCCCGTTCTGAGCGCATGGCCAAGTGGAACGAGGCCCTGCGGATCGAGGAAACGCTGGGTCGCGAGGCCCGCTTCGCCGGCGGCGACGTTTTACGAACCAGGGGAAGAGGTTGAAGGAGTGCTCACACGAACTTAATATCTTCCGGTGGATGAGTCTTCACTGGACCTGTGTCTTCCTTCTTAGCATTCTTGTCTTGTTCCCCCCTGGGAAGGCCAGGGCCGCGCATAAGGTGGGACACTGCCGGCCGCCCCCTGGGGATGTCGCCTTCCCGTCAGACTTTCCAATCCTGCTGGACCACGAATGGGGCGACCCCCTCGGAGGATGGGGTGGCGTCGCCAGGGGGTCTCCCTTGCGCCATCGCCCGGTCATCTTTGTCCACGGCAATGCTCGTGATGCCGACGATTGGGACGAGCCGGGGCGCAGTGTGAAGAAGCGCTTCCTGGATGCGGGCTATTCCTTGCAAGAGGTCTGGGCCCTCTCATACAACGGAAAGACCACCAAACACTTGCCTCCCCCTCTCCAATGTCAGACTGACAACCAAACCAACGTCCCCGACCTGGCCACGTTTGTGAAGGCGGTACGGACCTATACCGGCGCCGCCAAGGTCGATCTGATTGCCCATTCCTTGGGGGTCACGATTGCCCGGAGTATGCTGTCTGCACATCCTGAGCTATCGCAAGTCATCGAAGATTTTGTGGCCATTGCCGGCCCGAACCACGGGACCACTGTCTGCCGCCGTTTGTGGTTGGTCTGGCTTATCGGCTGGAATGAATTCGTCGGATGCGACGAGTTGGCCCCGGGGTCGACCTGGTTAAGGGACCTGAACGGTTCTCAGGGGGAGAGAGAAGCGCCTGGCCCAACGCGGTATATGACGATCTATGATGGGACAGGGGCCGACATCCTATACCTCCGGTGGCTGTATTTCATGCCAGTGAGGGATCAAGACAGTCCTGCTCTCAAAGGCGCGAAAAACATCAAGAGACCGGGACTGACGCACGACGAGTTGAGGACAAATGACGAGGCCGTCTCCATCTATCTCCACTTCGTGCAACAGTAACAAGGTGAGGGTTGGCATAACGCTTGCACCGCTCGAACGAGCCAAGGGGGAACATATGCGCAATCGTCCAATCTTGTTCATTGACGATGACCCTCGATCCCGCGAGCTCGTTACTGCGACTCTCGCTGGCGCGGATTTCGAGGTCCTGTCAGCCCCTGATGGTTTATCAGGGATCGAGCTGGCCCACACGGCAAAGCCGGCCGTGATCATCCTGGACATGGTGATGCCCGGTATGGACGGCATCAGCGTCTTACAACGCCTGAAGCTGGACCCCGACCTCAAAGATATTCCCGTGATCGGCATTACCGCCTCGTCGGACCTGAAGTATACCGAAAAGGCCTTTGGTGCCGGCGCCCAGTGTTTTCTGGCCAAGCCATTTCGTCCGGAAACCCTCCTTTGCATGGTGGAATTGGCCGCGGACGTGGCTCGGCGCGAGACCCCGATGCAGAGACGCCGCCGCCATCCCCGTCACTTCGCAGAGATACCGGTCCGGTGCCTTGTCCGTGAAGATGAAACCAGGACCTGGGAAGTCGTGGGACGCACCGGCAACGTCAGCCTGGGCGGCCTCCTGCTCTTGCTGCCCAAAACGGTAGCGCCCGGAACTTCCATTCAGCTCGGGTTGGCGCTTCCTACCGGACCAATTACTGCGAAAGGGACCATCGTGTGGGGGCACCCCCAATCGATGGGCGAGGGGCGATTCCACCACGGAGTGCAGCTTCAAGGATTCGGTGGAGAGGGGGGCCTCTCAAAGTATCGACGCTACATCGGCCAGCTCGGCGCAACGGCGACTTCCTAAACGTCCCCTCATCATCCCCCCGAATCCCTTATTCCTCTGTGAAGACTCAGAACATCATCCCAACCGGGAGATATTAAAGCCTAGGTCAAGAGGGAGGTGCGCTGTAAGACGTGCCGGAATGGGAAGAACAGCTAGGGGATGTTGAGGATGACTTTGCAGGCGGTGGGATCCTTGACGGCGGCTTGAAAGGCGTCAGAGACCCGCTCCAGCGGGAAGCGGTGGGTGATGAGCGGCTCGACGCGGACCATTCCCTGGGCTACCGGTACCAGCGAGCGCTGTAGCCACCAGTGCCGGTCAGGCCCGACTCGGTGCATCAGCGCCAGCGTCCGGATATCGAAGCCGTCATCGTGCCAGCGCGAGATGTTCAGCCGGACGGGGTCCACGATCCACGAGTAGATGCCCAGGATCCCCCCGCTCCGGAGAATGGCGCTCGCCGTGTTCACAGCCTGCTCGGTTCCCGCCGCCTCGATCACGACGTCTACACCGCGCAGACTTGTCCACTGCAGGATCCGTTCGACCGGATCCTCAAGGGCCGCGTTGACACACCGATCTGCCCCGAGCGACTCGGCCAACGCGAGCTTCTCCTTCACGACGTCGATGGCGATCACCTGGTGGGCTCCCTTGCGTCTTGCCACCTGGGCGATCACCTGCCCGGCGAAGCCCATCCCGACGACGGCAACCCAATCACCAAGCTCAACGCCAGACTCCAGCCCTGCATACACGGAGCAGGAAAGCGGCTCGCCCAGGGCGCCCACCGCGAAGGAGATCTCATCGGGAATCTTGAGGATCTCTGTCTCGGGTGCGACCCAGTACTCGCTCATCACATTATGCCAGCCCAGGACCATCACCCTGTCGCCGGAAGCGAATGCCTTCACCTCGTGCCCGACCTCGATTACCTCACCGCCCCCCTCGTGCCCAAGGGGCAGAGGAAAGCCCGTGTGCCGCTCCGCGAATCCCTTGCCCTTGGACACGGGGTTAGGCGGCGGTCGCTGGCCCTGGAAGAACATCTTGTCGGTGCCGCAGATGGAAGCCTGAAATCCTTTGACCAGAACATCGCGCGGACCCACGCTGATCTCCCGCTCCCGGAGCTCCACGCAACCCGGCTCCACGAGATAGACGCTTTGGGTCTTCATCACACCCTTACTTCTTGACCAGCTTTTTTGAGTCGGTGACGATATTCTCCGTGGACAGCCCGAACTTCTTATACAGGACCTCCGGGTCTCCCGATTCCCCGAAATTCCGAACCGCGATCCGCCGGACAATCCCTTCGCCCCGTTCGGCCACCACCTCGCAGACCGCACTGCCCAACCCACCTCGAAGGCCGTGATCCTCGACAGTCAGGATCCGTCCCGACCGCTGAATGCTGTCGAAAATCAGCTCCACGTCGATGGGTTGGATGGTATGGATATTGACGGCCCGCGTGTCGATACCCTCACCTCGCAGCTGGCGTGCGGCCTCACGGGCATTATAGACCGTGCCCCCTGAGGCCATGATGGTTAGGTCCCGCCCCTCTCCTTGACCGGTATCCAGGATCACCCCTTTTCCAAACTCAAACCGATAGTCCGGGGGATTGACATCTTCCACCTTTTGGCGGGTCAGCCGGAGAAACATGGGTCCCTGGTGTCCCACGATGTACTCGACCGCACCTTCGGTCTCGACGGCATCGCCGGGCTGGATAATCACCATGTTGGGGAGGGAGCGCATGAGGGCAATGTCCTCCAGGGCCATCTGGCTGTACCCGTCCTCCCCAATCCCGATCCCCACATGGGTCCCCACGATCTTCACGTTGGCATGAATGTAAGCCAACGAAACCCGGATCGTCTCAAAACGCCCCGTCACAAAGCTGGCAAAGGTACAGATAAAGGGGATCAGTCCTTCGAGGGCCAGACCGGTCCCAATCCCGATCATGTTGGCCTCGGCGACTCCCACGTTGAAGGACCGATCAGGGTACTTCTCGACGAACTTAACGGTGTTGGTCGACTTACCCAGGTCGGCATTGATCACGACGACCCGATCGTTTTTAGCGGCGATCTTGAGCAAGGCCTCGCCGAACGCCACGCGGGTTGCCTTTCCTCCCATGCTCCGCTCCTTTACAACCGATGACCGATGTCCAAATACCGACGACCGAAAAAGAAGTTCTCCTCTGATCGGTCAACGGTCATCGGTCGACGGAGGACGCCCTTACAGAGGTGCAGCTAAGATTTCCCGAATGGCGCGCTCACCCTCCTCTCGATTGGGCGCTTTGCCGTGCCAATCGGGATTGTTTTCCATGAAGGAAACGCCCTTTCCCTTGACGGTATCGGCGACAATAACACTCGGCTTCCCCGTGACCGTCTCGGCCTCCTCAAGTGCCTGCAGCACCTCTGAAATCTCGTGTCCGTTCACCTGGATCACATGCCAGCCAAAGGCCTCCCACTTCTCGCGGAAGGGCTCGAGACTCAACGTCCGCTCCACAAAATCGTCGTTCTGAATCTTGTTCTGGTCCACAATAGCGCAAAGGTGGTCCAGGGCGTACTTGGGAGCCAGCATCGCCGCCTCCCAGACTTGGCCCGCCTGGCACTCTCCATCGCCAAGCAACGCGTAGACCCGGTACGTCTTCTTGGTCAATTGTCTCGCCAGCGCCATACCGATGGCAATCGAAAGTCCCTGACCGAGAGAACCGGTGGCGGCCTCAACACCGGGGAGCCGATCACCGGGCGGGCCCGGGTACGGATGGCCCTGCAGGCGACTTCCTGTCTTTCTGAGAGTAAGGAGCTCCTCTTTCGCAAAGTACCCGGTCTTCGCCAACGCCGCGTAGAGTATCGGACAGCAGTGACCCTTGGAGAGGACAAAGCGGTCTCGATCCGGCGAGAAAGGGTCGTCCGATCGGTGACGCATCTTGTGGAAGAAGAGCGCGGTAACGATCTCAGTGGCAGAGAGGGAACCGCCGGGATGACCCGATCCGGCCTCGGTCAACATCCGGATGACATCGACCCTGAGCTCTTGGGCGATCTTTTTGAGGTGTGGAATATCGACGGTCACCTGGGGCATGAGACCTCCGAAAAATCCGCCCCNNAGGGTCAACGCTGTCAACAAAAATGAGCAGGAGGGACGCACCCAAGAGTATCCCCAGCCGACAAAAGGGAAAGCGCCGCGTACTTGCACATCTTGCAGGGCCTTGCCCAATCTGGTACCCTAAGTTCGAGCACTGACGGGGAGAGACCATGGCTATTCTAAAGATCGCCCAGATGGGAAATCCGATGCTCCGTCGCCCGGCCGACCCTGTACCGGTTAATTCGATTAATTCGCCGGTTCTCCAGAAATTCATCCAAGATTTGATCGAGACCATGCGGGAGTACAGCGGGGTCGGGTTGGCCGCGCCGCAGGTCCACGAATCCCTCCAGGTCCTGGTTATCGAGGCCCAGGAGAACCCCCGCTACCCCGAGGCACCCACTATCCCCCTCACCGTCCTGATCAATCCAGCGGTGGAGCCGGTGAGCGACGAGAAGGATGAAGACTGGGAAGGATGCCTCAGCATCCCCGACGTCCGCGGAAAGGTCCCTCGGCATCGCGAGGTGCGGGTGCGCGCGTACGATCGTGAAGGGAAACGGCTCGACTTTACCGCCAAAGACTTCTTTGCGCGCGTGATCCAGCATGAGCACGATCACTTGCAGGGCATCATGTTCCTGGATCGCATGCTGAAGCTTGATACGTTAACCTATCTGGCCGAGTACCACCGGTACTGGGCGAATCCATAACACGGAAAGAGAAACCTTCCATGGGACAGGACGGTAAAACGATCCTGGCCTATGTTCCAGACATTTTCTTCTCCACGAAGATCCAAGATACAGCAAATCATCTGGGACATACGGCGACGATTTCCCGTACGACGGATGACCTTTTTCAAAAGGCGCGGGAACTCTCTCCTGCTCTCGTGATCATGGATCTGACTGCCGAGCGGGTAAGTCTCGAAGCGTCCCTGACGCAGCTGCGAACCGAGACGGAGACCGCACCCGTTCCCCTCCTCGCCTTTACCACCCACGCGGCCTGGAAGCAGACGGCACCGCTGCACCCTCTCTGCAACGAGGTGGTGACCAAAGAGGTCCTCGCCCGCGACCTTTCCGCCCTTCTGCAGAAGTACCTCGGCGCGGAAGCCGGGTAATTGAGAAAACGAACCATGGTATACCGAAGCCCCCTCCATGACCTCCACCGCTCCCTCGGAGCGACCTTTGAGCAAGAATGGGGATGGGAGCTGCCAGACCGATACCAGGACCCCATCCAGGAACATCGAGCTGTCCGTGAGTCCGCCGGACTTCTCGACCTGTCCTTCCGGGCTCTCTACCGCGTGACCGGCACCGAACGCACGAGGTTCCTGAACGGGATCCTCACCAATGACATCGGGAAGCTCGAAATAGGTCAGGGCTGCTACGCTTGCCTGCTAACTCCTCAAGGCAAGATCGTGGCCGACCTGGATGTACTTAGCTTTCCCGACTACCATCTCTTGGAGCTGCATTCGTGCTGGAAGGAGCAGGCCCTGGATCACCTGAACAAATACATCATCGCTGATGACGTTACCTTTGAGGAGCTCGAGGACCATGCCCTTGTGGCCTTTCAAGGACCCCAAGCGACGAGGCTCCTCCAGCGCCTCTTGCCAGGCGCCGATTTGCCGGCCGGGGAGCACCAATGCACCGAGCTGTCCCTCGATGATCATGTCTGCCGCGTGTTCCAGACCTCAATGACCGGAGAGGATGGATACAAGCTGGCGCTTAACGCGGACAGGGCCGGTACATTGTGGCAGGCCCTTCAAGAGGCCGGCGCCACCGCCGCGGGGGTGTCCTCCTTGAACACCCTTCGGCTGGAGGCCGGCATCCCCTGGTTCGGCGTCGACTTTGACGTCGAAAACTTCCCCCAAGAGGCGGGGATTGAGGACAAGGCGGTAAGCTTCACCAAGGGATGCTATATCGGACAGGAGTTCGTCATCCGGATTGCCCACCGGGGACATGTCAACCGCCGCACCTCTGGGCTCACGATTCAGCGCGAGCGGATTCCACGCCGGGGGGATCGGATCCTCCATAGAGACAAAGAGATCGGGAAAATTACGAGCGCCGCCCTCTCCCCCACCCTGGGAAAGATTATTGCCCTCGGAATGCTCCGACGTGAGGCGCACGAACCTGGGACAATCGTTCACGTCGAAATCGACGGAGAGCGCGTCCCGGCCGAAGTTACTCCTCTTCCCTTCTACCAACGCCCATCTGGTTGACTGGTGTGGTGGCCGAATCGAGCAGCAACGATCATTGGGTTGACTGAAACATCTTGCCGCTGGAAGGAGGGTAAAGTCAGCTATGATGTTCTATATGGTCGAATTCGATCCCCGGCCCGGCGTGAACCGTACGCAGATTACCCGGGCTTACCAGAAATTCGTCAACCACTTTCGAAAGGCCTTTCCCGAGATCAGGTTTACCGGTTTTTTTGCGCGGGACATTCTCCTCGGCTCACGCCCCCAATACTTTGCCCTCTGGGAGGTTCCAAACTACGCCAGCCTGGATGCCTGGAAGCGGGCTTTTTCTGGCGACAAACAGGGTCGGAAGATCAGCAATGAGCTCAACGGACTCGGCATGAACTGGGACGCCAAGATGGTCTCGCGGATCGAGATCGACTAAGCGGTCAGCAGAATGCCAGCAACCAGCTTCCGGCTACGAGCGTCTAATAGTTGAATGCCGTTTTCTGGCGGGTGATAGCTGACTGTTCACACGGTGAAAAGGAGTGGGTCATGCATTATCTGCGTAAGCCCGACTGGGCGATCCCGGAACGAGATGTGACGCCCGAGTCGGTTTTCATAGATCGTCGCCGGTTCTTGATGGGCGCGTTGGGGGTGCTGGCAGGTGGAATCGGCGGCGGGGCCGCACTGGCCGGTGCCGCCGAAAAGCCGGCCGAGGAGCCGGCGGACCGGACCCTTGACCTGTATCCCGCCAAAAGAAATCCGGCGTTCACCCTCGATCGACCACTGACAGAAGAAACCGTTGCCGCCACGTTCAATAACTTCTACGAGTTTGGCCCCGTAAAGACGATTCAGTGGCTTGCCCAGCGCCTCAAGACGCGACCCTGGCAGGTGCGGGTGGAGGGGCTCGTGCGAAAGCCCAGAGTGTTCGACATTGACGATCTGATCCGCTCCATGCCGCTCGAGGAGCGCCTCTACCGCTTTCGGTGTGTCGAGGCATGGGCGATGGCCGTCCCCTGGACCGGCTTCCCCTTTTCCGCCCTGGTCAAGGCGGTCGAGCCCAAGAGCGAAGCACGGTTTGTGAAGCTCACCACGTTCCTTGACCGCACGGTGGCCGTCGGGCAACTTCGGTTCTGGCTTCCGTGGCCTTACGTCGAAGGATTGACGATGGACGAGGCGATGAACGATCTCGCCATGCTGGTGACCGGCATATACGGCAAGCCGCTGCCCAAGCAGCACGGGGCGCCCATCCGCCTTATCGTTCCCTGGAAGTACGGGTTTAAGAGCATCAAGTCCATCGTCGCGATCGAGTTTGTCAAAGATCGTCCGAATACGTTCTGGGAAACTCTTGCCCCTGATGAGTATGGCTTTTGGGCGAACGTGAATCCAGGATTCGCTCATCCGCGCTGGTCCCAGGCAACCGAGCGCATGATTGGGAGCGACGAGAGGCGTCCCACCCAGATCTTCAACGGTTACGGTGAGTGGGTCGCCAAGCTCTACCCCGATTCGAACGACCGTCGCTACTTCATGTGAACTTGGCGCAGTCAGCAGTCAGCTGTCAGCACATTACAAGCGCTCAGCAGTCAGCTAACAGCCATCAACACAACTGAGATAGCGGCCAGGAATCGGCAGGCCCGGGGTGGGTCTCCCCTCGTTTCGCCTGAGTAGGCTGGACGAACTCCTATGCTGGTGGCGGAAATGCTGAACGGGAACATGAGTCAAGCGGAGACTTGACCCCCTTGGCTGATATTGACCCCCTTGGCTGATAAAGTTGGGCGGAGGTTATTGTGATGTCGATATTTCAAGCTGTCCGGTGGACAAGCTTCATGTTCTTCATCGCCTGCTGGACCTCTGCGTCGTATGCACAGGTCCCTCCCTCATCTGCCGAAAAGGCCGGATACACGGGACTGCTGGCCGCTGCGTCCCGAGGAGATGCGGCTCAGATCAAGGTACTCGCCGCAACGGGCGCACAAGTCGATGCGAGGGACGCCCATGGTCGCACTCCGCTACACGTAGCGGCCTTTGGCGCACATCATGCGGCCATGCGCGCGCTGGTCGCTGCTGGAGCAGACCCCAATGCCCTGGAAAATGACCATTACGACATCGTCACAATTGCGGCTGTCGCCAATGATGTTCAAAGCCTCGAATTGGCTCTTGCACTGGGCGCCAGCGCAAAGAACATCACCAGCCGCTACGATGGGACGGCTTTAATCGCCGCCGCACACCTGGGCCATGCAGAAGTTGTGCGGATACTCATTCGCGCCGGTGCACCTCTGGATCACGTCAACAATCTTGGCTGGACAGCGGTCATCGAAGCGATCGTGCTCGGCGATGGTGGTCCGCGGCACACCGATACGCTCAGTGCCTTGGTTCAGGCCGGGGCAAACCTTAATCTGGCGGATGGAAACGGACAGACGCCTCTTGCGCTGGCCCGCGCACGCGGATACGACACCATGGTGGACTTGCTCCGCCAAGCAGGAGCACAGTGAGGGAGTGGGGGTCAGGGAGTGAGGGGAGTGAGGGGTCAGGCTTGAATACGTGAATGTGACTCGACGGAGTATCCACCTGACCTGCCGCCCAATGGCAGGTATAAGAGGATTATATTGACGAATGTATCACGCCCCGGCAGGGACCAAGGATTGTCTTGACAAGTCCTTGAAACCAAAGGAGAATTCGCCCATCTGCAAGAGATTCAGCGACGGGAATATACTGAAGAGCATACTCAATAGTTTATGTAGCAAGAAGGAAGTATGCGTCGTCCTCTTCACAAAGATAGTCTTATGGAATGTCCACGCCATGGTGAACGACGGCCGACATTCATTTGCAAACACCTTCAACACGGAGAAGGACTACGCTTTAATCAGCCCCATGAACCACCGGACGAAGATCGGCCTTTTAAAAATGCATGGTGTGATGAATGCGATAAGGTATTAACGGAAGAAGGCGAATGGAATGATCGCTCTGAAGGTTTTGCGCAAGTAATGGCAATATGTGAAGGATGTTTCGAAGAAATCAAAGAAACAAATATCAAAAGAACATGAAAAAGATATTGCTACATAACAATCAATTCAACCAGGACGGCTTGCTGCGCTGCGCCGCCTGTTAATTGAACCGTCAGGCCCCTGAGCCAAGCGATGAATCAACCGTGGTGGGTACCTGTGCTCCAGTGGACGATTTGGGGGATCGTCATGGCACTCGTCATGGGCTGGGTCGCAAAGAGTCGTCATCGTCCCAGGCCTGAATCGGAGGCACGCCGCTTGGTTCACCCTCCAAGCACGCTCATCATTGGCCTCATTGGCTTCGCCTTCTTCTTCGGTATCGCCGTCATTTCGAACGTCTACGCCAACAAGACCACCACCACACTCACCACGTCGGTCTTCCTCGGCTTCGCGGCGCTATCGCTAATAATGGTCGCAGACTACTTCTTGGCACGGCACGAAGTCTCAAATGAGGGCATGAACTACGGTCGTCTCACTGGAAAGCGCGGCAGCCTCAAGTGGTCTGAGGTCGTTCGCGTACGGTACGCGCCGGTGATGAAGTGGTTCAAGCTAGAAACGCGGTCGGGTGAGGTTGCTCGGGTATCGGCAATGTTGGTTGGTCTGCCAGAGTTTGCGCGCATGGTGCTCGTGCATGTTCCGCCGGCCGCAATTGAACCCGAAACGTCGGCGTTCCTTCAAGCCACCGCCGCCGGAGACCCACCGAAGGTCTACGGCTGAAGTTGCCACGAATGAGGGCTAACTCGCGCTTCCAGGGGACCGCTGGCCGGTGGCGCTTCGCTTGCTGATCGTCAGCCCCTGAAGCTACACGTTAGGCGGCACCTCCACGGTGGAAGCTCGTGATGCAACTCAGCAACCTTCCACAGTTCACCGTCACCGAGATAGAGCTGCGAGGAGCGGTTTGGATCCTGTCCGGGTGTTTCAACCATCTCGATGGCGTGCGGGAGGGACGCGGTGCACTCTACCTGTCCCCGGGCAAGTTCCTCGTTGGCGATCTTGAATCTCTGGATCGGGAGACGCACGACGCTGAGTTCAACACCCTTGATCCACAGCGCCCCTCTGGGTTGCCCGTCGGAGCCACCCACCCGTGGATCGATGGGTATTGGGAACCGAGACACATCGCAGCCATCCTAGACACCCAGCATGAGTGGCGCCGAGTCATATTCCAAGCGGCTGACGCATTTGAGCGTCGTGTGGCCGGTCAGAGGATTGTGCGGAAAGCAACGGGCGAACCCGAAGGCAACGAAAAACTGGCCGCAGGCCAGTGGGATCATGAGCACTGCTTCCTCTGCAACGCTCACATTGATCCTGGTAGCGTTGGCTACGTGGACCGCAACGATGACTGGTTGTGCGGCGGGTGCTACCAGGCATACGCGGAGCCCCACGATCTCGGGTTCATGAGCGGGTGACGCCTATCAAGCGTTTGCAACGGGCGCCGCCGCATCGGTAGTAGTTCTTCTGCATGAGGTTCAATCGTAGCGCCGCAGTTGGTTGCGGTGCCGCTGAAATGCAGGACCGTTAGGCCTCCATGAAACCACTAAGGATTCTCCTTGCATTCATTCTCGCTCCACTGGCGGCTCCCGTGTTGTTTCTCCTAGAAAGCTTGTTGATCCACCGCTGGTTACCCAATGCCTGGACTGAGGGCTGGACGATTGTGTTTATGCATTTTTATCTGGTTACACCGGTAGCTTACATCGGGGCTATCGTGTTTGGAATTCCTACGTGGTTTCTATTGAGACGTAAAGGGTGGACTGGCGGTATAGCTTTCGGCATGGCAGGTGGGTGCATTGGTTTAGTCATGGTCCTGATGATCAAAATAACCTGGCCCGCGATGATCGGACTTTGGAGTGCATATCCATTGTCGGCCATTTTGGGTGCTTTATGTGCTGTTGTTCTTAGGCAAATACTTGTGTGGAGCCCTAACCATACGCTTCAGCGGCCTGTCAGCCGCTGAGCTTAAACGTTATGCGCTTAGGTTAAGAAGGGCGTTCATCATGAGGGTGCTACGAACACTATTGGGATACGAAAGTGACAACATCCCACATTCTGTATTTCGCGTCTATTCTCTCTTCATCTCACTGCGAGATGCTTTTGCCTCTGTAAGTAAACGGATAGATGGTTTCGGCATCGAAAATGGCTCAACCGTTGTGGATTTCGGGTGTGGACCAGGAAGTTATATTGAGCGGGCCTCTCAAATAGTCGGTGATGCCGGCAAGGTCTACGCTGTTGATGTTCACCCGCTGGCGATCAGATCANNTCAACAGGGTACCCGGTTGATATAGACAGCCAATCGGTGGACGTTATCTACGCTTTGGATATGTTCCATCATGTGAAAGACGCCGGTGGGTTTCTCAGGGAGTTGCATCGCTTGCTCAAGCCCGGTGGCACTCTCTTCATCGAAAGTGGTCATCAACCGGTAAATGCCGCGAGGGAGAAGATAATTAGAAGTGACTGTTGGAATATTGTTAGAGAGGAAGGCAACCTGTTTGAGTGTAGGTTGAAAGAACATGATAGGGCATAACAACCGGTTCCAGCGGACGGCCTCTCGCCGCCGCTGAACCAGGACTTGAGCCTCATGAACTGGGTCGGCGACGACTACGCTATGAACCATCTTGCCCGGGCAGCTGCGGCATCGGGAGCGAGCAAACTCACGGTAGATCTCCTGACCGGTGCTGCCCAGCCGGCCAGCCTGTTGTCACCGCCAGTCGCCGAATCGGTCCAGATTCACGTGCGTTGTTTTCCCAAGCACCTAGCCAGTGAAGTTGTCGAGATACAGCACATCCGGCGGGCAATCATGATGATCCGGTTCAAGCTTCAGGGCACGGTCGCGGGCGCCGGGCGACGGCCTCCCTGGAGTGTTCCATTCGAATGCGTTGTCGCCATCGAGGATGACCGCGGCAAGATCCATGAGGGCCACGTCCAAGACGTGTGGCAGGTAGATGATTGAGGGACGTGCATCGCGGCGGCGACCAACGCGGTGCACGTCGCTGCGTGGAAAGGAGGGATGGAAAGTACTGGCACGGGCCAACACTTAGACGAGATACAGAGGTAAAACGAACGAAAGGGAGGAGGGCATCATGCAAGTAGTCATCAGGGAATATTCAGGAAAGGGAGCCAAAGAGTTGTTCGACGTGCTGGAGAAGAACAAGGCCGATGTTGAAAGCTTGATTCGATCAGTTAAAGGGCTGGTGAGCTATACCNNAAGACCGATGTCGAAAGCCTGCTTCGAACAGTCAAGGGCCTGGTGAGCTATACACTGGCCCGTAGTGGTGATGGCGGGTTCTCGGTGACTGTGTGCCAGGATCAAGCCGGAATAGACGAGAGCATTCAGAAGGCGAGAGACTGGGTGGCAAAGAACGCCGCGCACACGGGTGCCAGTGCTCCGCGGGTGTCGAGCGCCACTGTCATCACCCACCTGAAATAGTGTCTGGCTAGGCTCCGAACAGGAACGCCGCCGAACCAAGGCCTGGAGCTGACTGCCTACAGCCTCCGCTTGTGCCTCGCCCCGGCTTCCGGCAGCAGCCGACGCCCGGCGTTAGGCTCTGTTAGCGCCACTAATGGTTTCCTCAACGAGCACGTCAACCGAAAGGAGGATTTGTATGGCTCACTACATGCTCGTCCGGCACAAGGTTCGAGACTTCTCGAAATGGAAGCCCGGATACGATGCTCACCTTTCAAAGCGCGTGGAGGCAGGTCTCACGGAGAAGTACCTTCTTCGGGGAGCTGACGACTCGAACGAAGTCGTCCTCCTTTTTGAGGCACAGGATTTGAAACGCGCGAAGGCATTTGCAGAGTCCCCGGATCTGCGAGAGACCATGCAGAAGGTTGGAGNNGCCGGACATTTACTTTCTCAACGGCTGAACCGACAGCTTCCTTCAGCACCGTTAGCTGGTGACCGAAAAAGGTTCCAGGAACCATAATTGTCCATGCCGACTGCTGACACCTAACACCCGACACCCCACTCAGAGGCGGGCGAACATGTATCGGACGAGAAAGAGGCCCGCAAAGAGATAGAGTGGCCAGGGGATCTCTTGCCACTGACGGGTCACGGTCTTCAGAAAAACGAAGGCGATAAATCCAAAGGCAATCCCCTCTGTAATGCTGAAGGCGAGAGGCATCATGATCATCGTCAGAAAGGCCGGAATCGCCTCAGTGTAATCATCCCAGGGGATTTCCCTCACATTTCTTACCATGATGCTCCCCACCAGGATCAGGGCCGGAGCGGTGATCGGGTACAGGACAGCTCCCCCCGACGCCTGATACCCCCCTCCGACCATTCGAATGAGCGGAAAAAAGAAGAGCGAGACCAGGAAGAGCGACGCGGTGACCAGATTAGCCAGCCCCGAGCGTCCACCTGCGGACACGCCTGCCGCGCTTTCGATGTAGCTCGTCACCGTAGACGTCCCGAGGAGCCCCCCGCCGACGGTCCCCATGGCATCGGCCAACAGTGCCTGCCTCGCCCTCGGCAATGTGCCGTCCTTGATAAGACCCGCCTGCTGGCTCACCCCGATGAGCGTTCCCACCGTATCGAAGAGGTCCAACAACAGAAAAACGAAGATGACGGTCACAAGCCCCAGGTCGAATGCCCCGGCAATATCGAGCTTGAGAAACGTGGGGGCGACGGAGGGGGGCAGGCTCACTAACCCCTGATACTCGACCAATCCCGAGGCGAGCGCCACTAGCGTCGATGCCCCCATCCCCCATAGAATTGCACCCCTCACCCCCAACACCAGCAAGATCGAGATCGTGCCCACCCCGAAGAGCGCCAGGAGCACTGGGGGACTCTTCAGGTTCCCCAGCCCTACCAAGGTCCCCGGGGCGTCCACCACGATGCCAGACCACTCCAGGCCTACGAGAGCGATCAACAGGCCGATTCCGACCGCGATTGCCTGCTTGAGGGAGTCAGGGACGGCGTGAATGACCGCCTCTCGCAGGCCGACGAAGGAGAGCAAAATGAAAATGCTCCCCGAGATGAAGACGGCCCCCAAGGCGATTTGCCAAGGAACCTTCATCCCCAACACGACGGTATATGCGAAAAAAAAGTTATGGCCCATGGCGGGAGCCAGGGCAATGGGGTAATTGGCGAGGAAGGCCATCACAATCGTTGCCAGAGCACTGGAGAGGCAGGTCGCAACGAGTACGGCACCAAAATCCATTCCCGCGGCCTGCAGAACCGTCGGCTGGACCACGATGATGTACGCCATGGTTACAAAGGTGGTAGCGCCAGCGAGAATCTCAGTCCGGACGTCAGTGCGGAGCTCGGCGAGCTTAAACCAGCGGTCGAGCATGCCTTCACCCCTTTGCAGCAGACGCGTTCCTACCCCACGTATCGAGAAACCTCGATGAGAATTCCAGCGGGTCCCGAAAATAGAGGGTGAGTACGATGTGATCAACCCGATCAATATTCATCGGGAATGTTCGTCCTCGTGCTCATCCTCTTTCAGGATGTAGGAGAGCGCTCGAGCCACGTTCGCCTTCAGAGGTTGCTCTGAGTCAACCTCCAGATGTGGAAAGGGGATGGAGGCGCGGGGAGATTGCTCCTTGAGGAAGGTCCGCCAATTTTCGAGTTTCCATCGATCGCGATTTTCCCCCCGGGTCTCGAGTCGTTGCCAGAGGAGTTCTTCTCGGCAATGGCAACGAATCGCCCGCATCCAGGCTCCAGCGTCTTTCGCGAACTCCTGGATCCATAGGCACCACTCCGGCTCCTGAACCTGCCTAATATGCGGAGCATCGAGCAGCACGGAATTTCCGATCAGGAGGTTTGCCTTGGTTATGCGATAGAGGGCAGCGTACAGTTTTTCCCGAACCGCTAGATAGCGCTCGTCGGTGCGCGAATCGGGCGAAAAAGCATCGGCGAGAAAGTTATTGTCCAGATAGACAGCCCAGACTTCCTCGAGAATCGCTCTGGCGAGTTCACTTTTGCCGCTGCCGGCGACTCCCATAACTAGGATGAGCCGCGGGGGCGAGAGTTGGATTTGTACTTTTGAGGGTCTCTTCACAGAACGGGTATCAGCTCTTCAACCATCGCGGTCTTTTTGGTCCTTGCGTGGTGCCGAAAGAAGGCGCCGAATACTGACATGGCGCGAGATCTCCACCCAGATCCGGGGATCTTCCTGACCGATCACCCATGCCGAAAATCCTTGAAGGCCGTAACGCTCCACAAGTTCGAGCTTGGCCCGAAAGCTGCGAACGTCCTCGTACCACACCTCATGTTCTATATCATCGGCCGGATAGCGAAACCAGGGGACCTGCCCATTCCCATCCCAGCCAGCCACAACACCTGGCCGGTGGAGCATCGGCACTACATCTGGAAAGCCACCGTACCCGCCCCGAAGTCCCGCACTGTTCCAGCTGCGAAAGTAGAGCGGGATTCCCATGGATAGCCTTTCCGGGGAGACTTTGCTGACGGCATATTCAATGACCCGCTTCACCCACGTCAAGCCGGCCACGGGTCCGGGAGGAGTTCCCCGACTGTGCTGGTCGTAGGTCATCACCGAGAGAAAGTCCGCTGAACGCGACAGGGTCGCATAATCGAAAACCCCAGCCCAGTTGGCCCAGAAGGATTCAGAATAGTCCTGGCGTCGATCGGAGTGCTTGGCCACCACAGCCACGCTGAACTTGCGATCCCGCTGATGAAACTGCCGCGCAGCCTCCTCGACAAAGAGATTATACTGGTGTCGATAGGAGGCGTGGATATTTTCGAAATCAAACTGGATACCCCAGTAGCCATCCCGACTGGCGTAATATAGAAGATATCGGATGGCGCGCTGCATTTTGGATGGATCGTCAAGGACCGAATGGATCACCTCTTGGTCGAAACCCCGATTGATGACCAGCGGCATCACCGCAACCTGCTGTTGACGGGTCGACTCCAGCAGCTCCGAATTGACTTCTCCAAAGACAAAACCCTCTCGGTCCATCACAAAGACCTGAGGGGCAATGACGCTGATCCGATTCAAATGGGTCAGAGCCGAGACCAGTGCCGCCGGTTCCTCCACATAGTAGAAGAGAGTGGCGGTAGGCGGATGAGCCAGGAGAGTCACCGGGGCGGTAGCAACGATGATCAAGAAAAGGGAGAGACTCGTCGTCCCTTTGATCGTTCCGGTGAAAAATGCTCCGCACTCTTTTCCGAGCCTCATCCGCGACCTGCCTAGACGTGTACGATGGAAACCCCAGAGGAGAGTACCCTATGCGTCGGGCATCGGGTGGCGATTTCTTTGAGTCGCCTCTGTTCCTCCTCGCCAAGGGCTTTGTCGAGTTCAATATGCATCTGGATGCCGGAAAGGACTCCGTGTTTATCTTTCTCCGCGTCAAGCCGGATCTCAACCAGCCCCACGTCCCATCCTTTCCTTTGCGCATACATGCGCAGGGTGATACCGACTCACGTCCCCAACGCTCCCAGGAGTAACAGCTGGGGGGTCGGTCCCGCATCATCCCCTCCCAGCTCCCAAGGCTCATCCACCAGAACCGTGTGCCCCCGGATGAGGGCCTCGTGCTGGAGATTTCTCAAGGACCGAACGGTCACATCGCCACGCATCGCCCTCCTCCACGCTCCAAAAGCCTTTGACAAGTGCATACCTGATGACTAGACTCTTGCACCATAGCATTGGACCGTTCTATCTGCAAGGAAGGGGAGATCATGGCTAAAGTCAATCGTGAGAAACAACCGACTACCTTTGGAGCATTCAAGCGGAGCCATTTCACCAAGGCCCGCCATAGTCAGAGAACCGTCAAGGACGAGATGCGGGAAAACTTGCTTCGGATGTTAAAGGTCGGAGAGCCCATTTTTCCGGGAATCGTGGGTTACGAGGAGACCGTCACCCCCCAGATCGTCAATGCCATCCTCTCCAAGCACCACATGATCCTCCTTGGGCTCCGGGGCCAGGCCAAGAGCCGGATACTCAGAAGCCTCACCGCTCTCCTCGACGAAGAGATCCCGGCGATCGAGGGGTGTGAGATTCATGACAACCCCTATGCGCCCATCTGTGCTGCCTGTCGGAAGAAGCTCGCCGAGATGGGAGACGACACACCCATCAACTTCATTCCGCGTGCCCACCGCTACGTAGAGAAACTGGCAACCCCGGATGTGACGGTGGCTGATCTCATCGGTGACATCGATCCAATCCGGGCCGCCCGGTCTGGCCTCGATCTGAGCAGTCCCTTGACCATCCACTTCGGCCTTCTACCCCGAGCCAACCGAGGCATCTTTGCCATGAATGAGCTCCCGGACCTCGCTGCCAAGGTCCAGGTCGCCCTCTTCAACATCATGCAGGAGGGGGATGTTCAGATCAAAGGCTATCCGGTCCGCCTCCCCCTCGATGTTTGCCTGGTCTTCGCGGCCAACCCGGAGGACTATACCGCCCGGGGCAAGATCATCACCCCGTTACGGGATCGCATCGGCTCCGAGATTCAGACGCACTACCCGCATACGATTGAGGAAGGGATGGCGATTACCGCACAGGAGGCATGGCTCACTCGCAATGCGGATAACGTGGTCATCCCGAATTTCGTGTACGAGATCATCGAGCGGATCGCCTTTCTGGCGCGGAAGAGCAAGTACATCGACAAGCGGTCAGGAGTCAGCCAGCGTCTTTCCATCACCTGTATAGAGAATGTCGTGTCGAACGCCGAGCGCCGTGCCGTCCTGCACCGCGAAAAGCGGGTCGTTCCGCGGCCCGCCGACATCTACGCTGCGCTTCCCGCCATCACGGGGAAATTAGAACTCGAGTACGAGGGAGAGCTGCGTGGAGCCGACATCATTGCCAGAGCCCTGATCCGGGAGGCCATCGGAGAGACCTTCGCGGGCCGCCTGAGCTTGGCGGATTGCCTTTCCATAGTCGAGTGGTTCAACCAAGGAGGCGAGGTGCAGATCGGCGACACCACGGCGTCCGAGGCCGCCCTGCGAACTCTTCAAAAGATCCCTCCGCTCTTGCTGGCTGCCAAGCAACTCAAGTTGGGAGAGCAACCAGCATCGCTCGTCTCGAGCTGCGAGTTCATCCTCGAGGGGCTTCACGCCCTGCAGAAGATCAGCCGGAGCGAGGAGCGCGGTTACTTCGTCGAGCGGCGGACAACCGAGGCCCCTCCAGCAGAGCGCGAGGCGGGCCCGCGAGGCCGATACTACAACTAAGAGCAGTTCAGGGTTGAGGGTTCAGAGTTCAGAGCAGAGATTCCAGAGCTTACAGACTGAAATCGTTGCTCACCCCTGAACCATGAACTATGAACCACGAACCAAGATTATGGGGACGATTCGATATTCCAAGTGGAGCGGGAGGCCGTGGGACGACCTGAGTGCGGAGGAACTCCTCGAGGAGCTGGCGGACTATCTCCTCCATAGCGGCTTTCATTACCCCTACAACGACCCAGACGGAGACCGTAGCCTCGAAGATCTCCAGGCCGCGATCCTCCAAGCCCTGGTCGAGCAAGGGAAGATCGATGCCGGCGACCTCGAGCGGTGGCTGGAGAGTCACGAGTATCGAGAACAGTCCGAGCTTTCCGAGCTTCTCCAGGGGCTCCTTCAGCGCCTGATTGAAGAAGGATACATCACGCTGAGCCGGCCGGGACGCGTCGATGATGACCTGGACATTAGAGGCTACGTCGGTGGTTTCGGTCCTGACGTGAGCCAGGCCCGATTCGAGATTACCGACAAGACCCTCGACTTCCTCGGCTATAAGACGTTGAAGGACTTGATGGGCGCGTTAGGAAAGAGCGACCTCGGCCGCCACGATACTCGGGAATTTTCCACCGGGATCGAGGCTGCGCTGCCCCCAAAACCGTATGAGTTTGGCGACACCTTCAATCTGGATGTGACCGGGACCCTGCTCAACGCCGTCGAACGGCAGGGACTTTCGGTTCCTATCGAGGTCGAACACCAAGACCTTGTGATCCGACAGTCGGAGTATCAGAGCTCCTGTGCCACGGTCCTCCTCCTCGATTGCAGTCACAGCATGATCCTCTATGGTGAGGACCGGTTCACACCGGCGAAACGCGTCGCATTGGCGTTGTCCCACCTGATTCGGACCCGGTACGCCGGCGACAGCCTCCACGTGGTCCTCTTTCACGACTCCGCCGAGGAGATCCCGCTAAGCCGGCTGGCCCGGGTCACCGTCGGTCCCTATCACACCAACACCAAGGCCGGCTTCAAGCTGGCCCAGCAGATCCTGGCCCGTGAGCGAAAGGATATGCGGCAGATCATCATGATCACCGACGGCAAGCCGTCGGCCGTCACCATGCCCGATGGACGGATATACAAGAACCCCATGGGGCTGGACCCTTGGATCATTCACGAGACATTTCGGGAAGTCGTGGGGTGTCGACGGGCTGGGATTCTCATCAATACCTTCATGCTGGCGCGCGACTACTACCTGGTCGCCTTCGTCCAGAAGGTCACCGAGATTGCCCGGGGCAAGGCCTACTTCACCACTCCCTACACCCTCGGCCAGTACCTCTTCATGGACTACCTGTCCAAGAAGCTCCGCCATATTCACTGAATCATTCCCTCTTGCAACATCCCACCGTGAGTCGAAGGTTACAGGATCTCCAGAGGGGGAGATGTGTGATTGCAAGACCCTACCCTGATCCCTGACCCCTTTCAACTGCTTAGCCTTCCCCTGCTTGCCTGTGGTCCTTCCCATCAACTACTTGCGCACGCCTGAGGCTTCGAATTGGTCTAGGGCGTCAAGTGCGTCACACCCGTAAACCATCGCCGGCCCTCCCCCCATGTAGATGGCGACGCCGATGGCCTCCGCGATCTCCTGTCGGGTGGCACCGGCTCGGAGGGCGGCCCGAACATGGACAGCGATACAACCTTCACAGCGGGCGGTGATGCTAATCGCCAGGGTGATAAGCTCCTTGATCTTTGTGCTCAGGGCACCGTCGGCCAGGGCCTGCTTGTGCAGCTGCCCGAATCCGGCCATTGTACCTTCAAGCTCTTTTCCCAGCTTGCCCATCAGACCTCTGAGGCGGTCATACGTTTCGGGATACCTTTTCTCCATGATCCTTTCCTCCTTCTCCAATCAAAAGGCACCGAGCGGTGCAGCAATATTCAACACGATTCCCAGTGCAAGCCCATAGAGGAGATGCGAAATTGTTGGTAAGAGTAAGGGTCTGGTGCCCTTTGGGGCCCTGACTCCAAAGAGGCCCCAACCAAATGCGGGAAACAGAACGAACCATGGCAAAAGCGTTGTGGCCAGCCCCCATACAAGGCCCGAAAGCAGGTGGTTTGCTGGCAGGGACACATGAAGGACGAGAAAGAAGGCAGGATACGTCAGTGCCACGCTCCCGCCAGTCAGGTAATGAAAGATCCAGCCGGCGGCTAGTTCGTTTGTGGCAGGGTTCGACTTAATTATGTTCTTATGTACGAAATTCCCACTGACAAGACCCAGGGCCCACCGACCGAGGGCCCGATTTCCCCCTCAACCTCCCACACTCGTAATTTTCAACCGCTCCGCAATGCTGTCGGCAATGTCCATCAATCCGGTACCCACGAGTCCGCCAACAATAGACCACAATAACAACCCCATGGTGTATCCCCCCTTTCTACCCTTATAGACGAGATGCAGGCGGGAAAGGATACACCCTCAATCTTCCCCTTCGACCTCTCCAAACGCGCTCTTCAGGTCACACGCCAGTTCGTTTTGCTCATCACGGTAAAAAGTACAATGGGCTTCTAGCTCTTTCCTCAGTTGTGCTCTGGCGCGATGCAACCGGATCTTGACCGTGTCAAGGCTCACCCCGAGGATTTCAGCAATTTCATTGTTTTTCAACCCTTCCAAGTCACTGAGCACGAGCACGGTTCGGTAGTCCGCCGGAAGGTTTTCAACAAAACCTCGAATACATTCGTTCATTTCCTTTCGAATCAGCGACGCTTCAGCCGAAGGTGTCTTTTCGCCTGTTTTTAAAGTTTTCTCCTCACTCGCTATTTCCCCCTCTCCAATTGACACGATAGGCAAGCCTTTCTGCACCGTTCGTTGGAAAGACGGACTACGCAACCTATCCAGTGCGGCATTGGTGGCGATTCGATAGATCCATGCGGACAATCGAGACTTACTCCTCAGGGTCTTCAACGCTTGACTGGCCCTGACGAACACTTCTTGCGTCAGGTCTTCCGCCTCATGCTCACCAACTACGCGTGTCAGATAGCGGAGTATCCTTGGCCAAAAGAGCTCGTGAAGCTTCTGGAACTCCACTTCCCCAACGGCCATCTGAGTCCTCTCCCTTTGCGTGAAGGACAATCTTACTTAACTGCCTGTTCTGGAACTCAGGGTTCGCAAAACAAAACGCCCACCCGGGACATGCTGGACGCGAGAAGGCGTCAACCACTCGTCATTTATGGTCTGCAGGGGAGGGCAGCCCTTGGTTAATTGCAGTTGCGTATAGCGGAAAGCCTCTTACTTTGGGAAATGAGCCCGGCTTGATATTTTGTAACAAGGAGACTTTCCTTCTTCACGAACTTCGTCAACCCACCCTAACCTGACCAAATTATGCAATCGGACTATTGCGGCCCCATGGGTAACCCGTGCTCGCTCTGCAATTTCTGAATCTGCCAAGGGCTGACCAGCTTCGCAGAGAACGTTTAAAATCGAAGAGACACCAGCACTTCCCGTGGCTAAAGGAGCGCGTTCAGCAGACTCAGCTAGTTCCTCTGCGCTTTCTCGTGTTTTCTCAATCCTTCGACGGAGGATGTTTATTTCCCTATTGACGGTCTCACTTAGTTGTTTTCTCTGTTCATCCCCCGCAACGCCTATCTGGGACAACGCAGAGTCCAGGATCTTTCGCGCCGTTGTTTCCAGTTGCTGGCTAACCGCGNNTTGTCGAACATTCCACCAACCTGAGTGTGAATGGAGGCTGCCTTTTCTTCGATTCTCGCAAGTGCATCGCGAGCAAGACTCTGAATCTGCACTCCGTCGCGATAGAACTTCAGCGATGCAAAGAACCCCATGACCGTTATCGTCAGAGCAACAATCGAAATGACGATCGCAAGTATTTGAATGAAGGTGATAGGGATCATGGCTTCCATCCTCTCTAGTCCCCGTTAGAGGCTGCTTGCCAATGGATCATGTTGGCTCGCCTTTCCTTGGTCAAAAACCAAAAAACCCTCCCGGGCCATGCTGCGCCCGAGAAGGCGTCTGAATGTGTGCTGCGCCGTCGATTGTGCCGGAGGTGGGCTA
>JABAOD010002096.1_pt5 | contig 32138 bp, 31 predicted proteins | sample 7062151 | NCBI WGS metagenome assembly JABAOD01 (sample SAMN14538626, study PRJNA623070) | marine sediment metagenome | biome: marine biome [ENVO:00000428]; feature: marine pelagic biome [ENVO:01000023]; material: deep marine sediment [ENVO:00002113] | place: India: Gulf of Khambhat ... | reverse complement strand
GTTAGGGCTGAGACCCTCACCCTCTTTCCAGTCCCAGGCCCGATATCGGACTTGTTCTCTACCTCGAGGATCGGGGTGCTAGAGAAGACTGTCCTCAGCTCCTTCAACAGCGCTTCTTGGTCCCTCATCGGGTATCCACACGTTTCGGTGGGGTCCAGGAGGAAGATGATGATATCCGCCACATGCCTGAGGGCGACTAGGGCCTTGCGCTCCATCTCATTTCTCTCATGCAAGGGGCGGTCGAGAAGACCGGGGGTGTCCATGACCTGGTAGCGGACACCGTCCACCTCGAAGTGGCCCAAGGACAGATCCAAGGTTGTGAAGGGGTAGGAGGCGACCTTCGGCCGGCCGCTGCTCATTGCCCGGACCAGTTGGCTCTTTCCTACGTTGGGGGAACCGGCGATGACGATGGTCGGGAGAGAGGGATCCACCGACGGCAGGCCTCTGAGAGTGTTCCTCACTTCGTTCAAGAACCTCAGGGACCGGTCGATTTCTCTCAGCAAGGAGGAGACCCTACCGTAACAGGCCTTGCGGGCCCTCTCTATCTCCCCCTTATCGCCGCTGCGCTTGATGGTCGCTTTCGTACTTTCAGCGATTTCACCGATCTTTAGATGGGCCCAGCGCAGCGACCCAAGGTTCCCTTTCACCTCGTCCAGTCCCATCAGCACGCCTATGAGTTCCCGATAGAAGGGGGGTAGCTGATCAAAGCTCGGAAACGCCTCGTAAGTCTTTTTGAGGGAGGATCTTATGGTTTGACAGAAGGCGTCCACCCTCGAGAGGGAGCGTGACTTCGACCTCTCGATGGCGGTTCTGCCCTTGCCCCTTGCCTTTTTCGCCCTACCGAAGGCCTTATCCAAGAGTTCGTCGGATGTCAGTACTGTCGGGATGCGGAACACTGGCAGTAGGATAGGTAGCGGATGAATAACCCTATCGCTGTCAGGTTCCTCCCGCGGTTTGATCAAGGCTGAGGTTTCAGGATTTCCGGGAGAGGGCTAGGCAACAGAGGCATATTCTGATTCCGCCTGAGCCTGCTCCGATCTTTTGAAGAATGCGGACGAGAGGGTCCTGTGATGCCGCTCTCCGGCCGGTTCAAGCCAAGCCCTTCGGTGCCTATTCAGCCTATACAATAGTTACAAAACTAACAATACCGACCAGGGGCGAATCATGTCGAATGCCGTGCGAGAAGAGCTGCACGGGTCTAATGGTCCATCCCTCGGAAGCGGCTTGTTGCCATACGTGTGCCTACTATAACGGAGAGCTGTGCGTAGACCCGGGAGCCGGCTACTTCGCAAAGCACTTCGCTCGCTACCTCTACGTGTAGATGATTGGTGAGGTGACAGGCCTACCATGTGGTAGTCAGATAGTATTCCCGCAAAATCAGCGCTAGGGCGTCACATGCTTCCGCCCTAGACGTATAAAAACTCCTTTGAGCGGCTTTCGAGAGTGACTATCGGACCCTGTAACCTCAGTTCGGGAGGCGGGGATTCACGCCAGGCTTTGTGAGAAGCGCGACCCTGCTTGCCTCCACCTCGTCCCGCAGTTGGTAGCCCAAGGCGGTGGCAAGAGTGGAGGCAAATCTCATGACCTTGCGGTGGGAGGGCATATTGCCCATGTGCAAGCGGTCCCTGGACTGGCCCACCCAGACGTATCCCTTGCACTCGATGAACTCCGCCTCTGTCCTTCCGTCAAGGTGGGCGTACGCATCCTCCCACCCCAGGTTATGCCCGTCTACCAGGGTGTGTCGGATGACGCGCCGCGTGTCTAGGGAGGGCAGGAGGTCCAAGGTCCGCATCAAATTCCTCCACTCATGTTTGGACTTGGGGAGGCAAATTCTCTCGTAGAGTTCCTCGTTTGGGGCAGCAATCGTCACATACAGCTGCGTCGGTAGTGGATTCAATCTCTCCAGGACAGCAGGGTTGGTCCCGTTGGTGACGAGGAAGGTTGTCAGCCCTTTCGAATGGCATCTCTCAATGAACTCCGCTAGCCGGGGATACATGGTCGGCTCTCCGGTGAGGGATATGGCGACGTGCCTAACCTCGTTGGCCTCCATCCATTTCTCCAACGCCACCTTCGAGTTCCCCTTGTAGCCGGACAGGTGGGCCCTCTGGGCAGCCAAGGACCCCTCAAGAATGAACTCCGGATTATCGACGTGGCCTAGGTTCTCCCCCCAGAAGGTCTGATCCCTCCAGCAGAAGAGGCAGCCTAGGTTGCAGTTGTTCACGGTGGGGGTCATCTGCATGCATCGGTGGCTCTCTATGCCGTAGAAGGCCTGTTTGTAGCAACCCCTTCCGTTCTTGAGGGACTGCTTAGTCCAGTGGCACAGCTTCACACCGCTGTGGGAGCCGATGAGCTTGTACCCCTGTCTCTTGAGAACCTCCTCCGTCTGGGGGTCCATCATCTGCATCTCCATGGCATTGCTTCAATAAACGCCTTCCCTACCGTCGTGTGAGCAGCACCTCCGCCGGAGAAATCTTTCATTATAGGTCTCAGTGTAACTTTCCACAACTGTATCGTTACATAGCCTAAAGGTTACGCTTTACGCGTGACTGACTTACTAGCGGCTAGGTACGACAAAGCCTTATTCACTGCTGCCATTGTCTTCTGAGATGCTAGATTGGGCCGAGAAGTACCGGCCCAAATCCCTCAAGGATGTGGCCGGGAACCCCTCTGCGACACGTCAGTTTGAGACCTGGGCCACCTCGTGGGAGAAGGGACCTCCCAAGAAGAGAGGTGTCATTCTGGTCGGCTACCCTGGCGTAGGAAAGACCAGCGCGGCTCACGCCCTCGCCAGCGACTTCGGGTGGGGGGTCATTGAGATGAACGCCTCGGACACCAGGAACGCCTCGGCAGTGAAGCGAATTGCCACCCGAGGAGCCCTATACGAGACCTTCACGGATGAGGGGGACTTCATCCGGCATCAGGAGGGCGGGTTGAAACTCATCATCTTGGATGAGGCTGACAACCTCTTCGGCAGGGAGGACTACGGCGGCATAGGGGCCATCGTCGATACCCTCAAGAAGACGCATCAGCCCATCGCCCTCGTCGTGAACGACCTGTACGAGCTGACCAGGCGCTCCTCCTCCATTAAGAGGCTCTGCGACATCATCAGGTTCCGAAAGCCCCGGTCGCAGACCGTGGCCAAGATTCTCCGGGGAATTGCGAAGGCGGAAGGCTTCGGAGCCGACGAAGCCGTGCTGGAGCACCTGGCGGAGAGGTCTAATGGGGACATCAGGTCAGCAATCAACGATCTGCAGGCTTTAGCCGTGGGGAAGGATGTGTTGCTGGAGAAGGACCTCCTTTCCCTCGGCTACAGAGACGAGACCAAGGAGGTGTTCGAGGCCCTAGGCGAGATCTTCAGATCTGGGAGCCTCGACAGTGCTAGGAGAAGCGTCATGAACCTAGATGAAGACCCGGAGAGGCTCATCCTTTGGATTGACGAGAACATGCCCTATGAGTATCGTGACTTAGAGGATCTCGATAGGGGCGCAAGGCGGCTAGCAAGGGCCGACGAGTACTTGGGCAGGGTGAGACGCCAGCAGCAGTACGCCCTCTGGAAGTATGCAAAAGACATGATGGCGGGCGGTATGGCGACGGCTCGACGGAGCAGTTTTGCGGGAGCGCAGTACAGGTTTCCCCTATGGCTTGCGAAGATGTCTAGGACACGACACATGAGGGCCACCGTCGACTCTACGCTGCAGAAGCTCGGACAGTACTGTCACCTATCTAGGAGGGCTGCCCGGGTTTCTCTCCTCCCGGTCTTTAGATTCCTGTATCGCCACAGCGAGGAGTTCAGGATAAACCAGACCGTCAGGTTGGACCTCGAAGCCAAGGAGATTGCCCTGCTCCTGGGGGAGAAGGAGGACAGCAAGGCTGTGAAACGGGTGATAGAGGGAGCCGAGGGCCTGCGAGAGGGGAGGCCTACGGTCGTGCCTTTCTCAAGGTTTGAATCCTGACGGCTCGCCCTTGACCTCCTCATACAGGTCCATGAGCTCGTTCAGGAACTGGTCGTACGTTCTCCGGAACTTCAACCAATAGAGCCGGTCCCGGGTCCTCGCCCTCACTTGGATCGTTGTGAGCCTCATCTCCTCCATACGAAAGCACCCTAGGTGAGGATCCATCGTCCATATATAGCTCTATTGTATCTCTGTATCCTAGTGGAGCCCATTTTATCTATAATATCATGTGTTAGATGGCTGTCAATGGAACCTATGGATGCCACGAATCCAATAGTACTATGGTTTGTACAAACCTTATTTGATATTCGGTAGACCGAACCTCAAATATCACGCTTGGAGAGAGGTAAAGGGGGCCTTCTGGTCAGGCCTAAGACATCGGTGCGTCAGTGTCAACTGGGCTTTCTCGAAGGTCTCTGCGTCAACTAGCGGCGGGTGGGATGACCTACGAAGGACACTGCCACGCCGCTTGTAGCCGGCGTAGAGCGGATTCCGGAGTATGTACCGCACCGTCGACCGATGCCACTTTCCACTCCTTCTCGTAGGGAACCCTTTCCGGTTGAGCCAAGCCGCCAATTCATTGAGGCTCTCTCCCTTGATGTATCTGCTGAAGATGCCACGGACCACTGACGCCTCCAAAGGAGAGGGCGCTACGCGACCTTCTTGCACGAGGTAACCAAAGGGGGGCTGCAACCCTGGAGGCCGTTGGGACGGGAGGTCAGAGGTCGTAAGGAGGTCAAATTCTGCGGACTCCACCGAAAGGATCGCCAAGACCTCTTCCCAGGTAATTCCAACCTCTTTTGACCAATGGGCTAGCGCTTCGGAGACTTTGGAGGTACCATAGTGCTGCAGCATCTCCTTCCTGGAAGCGAACCTGAGATACAGCTTCCGGAAGAGGATTGGGTTACGCGGAGCAGATGCCATACAGCTCCGACAAAGGGGCACCCTTTCCAGATCGTCACCACCCAATGGGGGCGCCAGCTCGACCTCGCCCGGCTCTGCCGAGTCTCCTTCGGACCAGCAACGCTCACACTTCATTCGCCACTCCTGCATGTCGGCGGTCGAAGGACTGAGGGTTTTCCTGCAGGTCCTCAACTGCCGCCACAAGGCCGCGTATTCTTCCTCTCGTACTACGCTTGCGGGCCCTCTCTAGGAACAAACGTAGAATCCGAATATACTCGTCAGTCGACACGAGTGGTTCATGATCTCCCTCACGGAGTATCCCATCCCAATATGCATATCCCGCGTAGACGGGATTCCGAAGCACGTAACGAACGGACCACGAAGTCCATTTCCTTCCCCCTCCGGTGGCCACGCCCTTTCTGTTGAGATCATCAGCAATCCAGCTTAGAGTCTTCCCGCGGAAATGCTCTTTGAACATCTGCCGCACAACGGGTGCGGTCTTACCATCTACGCGAAGTCCCTGTTCGTCATACAGATAGCCAAAGGGCGCCGGACTCCCTAAGCATCCCCCCATAGACTTGGCCTTCTGGCGCATCCCCATGTAGACCCGCTCCGCAATCTGCTCGCTCTCGAGCTGGGCAATCCTCTGGATTATGTCCATGACGAATCTTCCCATGGCCGTCGCCGTGTCCAAGGACTCCTGCATGCTGGTGAACTCCTTCCCCCATCCTCGAAGGTGGTCCATCATGGCCATAAAGTTCCGGCTGTTCCGGTGGATCCTGTCCATCTTCATTACGAGGATTGTGTCCCAGCGGTTCCGCTCCTCCAACATCTTGCTGTAGGCGGGCCTTTTCTCGTCTCGTCCCGAATGTCCGTCGTCAACGTACTCGCCGGCGACTTCCCACTCTCGGGCAGCGCAATAAGATCTAAGCCTTTCTAGCTGGGCTTCCAGGGAGAAACCCTCCCGGGCCTGGTCCTCAGTAGAAACGCGAGCGTAGATCGCCGCTTTCATCCCATCCCTGCGGCCGTATCTAGTCGCTGGGGATATAAGACTTCTTTCTCTCCAAATGAGATAATAGACACAGTATTAACGTAACTTGCATTATGATACTCACTATATCATATATACGACGCTTTGAGAGGAGATGAGCTTTAGAGAGACGCCATCCACCCGAGGAGCCGGTGCACCCCCTCCACTCCTTTCACGTAGTAATCGCCCATCCTCCGAAGCTCAGCGGGTGCGTCGGGATGCAGTACACTTATCTTGTAGCCTCTGACCGTCCCCTCTCGGACAAGCTCCGCGATGGATCGGAAGGCGTCGAGGTCGGTCGTATCATCCCCCGCGTACAGAATCCACTGTATACCCCTCTCCCTCACCAGGAGCTCCAGAGCCTTTCCCTTGTCTAGGGGAAAGTCGGGACGCAGCTGGATGAGCATTTTTCCCTCGGTGAGTCTTACGCCCTGTAAGTCTATCTCCTGCAGCTCTCGCAGTATACACTCCTTCGCCGCCGCTGGATCTGGAGCCCGACGGTAGTGAATGGCGTGACTTAGCTCCTTCAGCTCGAGCAGGGCACCTTCACAGCTGATGGAGTCTTTGAGAGCCTCACCCAGGGACATCATTCGGAGGGCAACCTTCTCTGGCAGCAGTATCCTCCTTTCCCCCCTTTCGATGACCTCCAGGCCGTGATTCCCCACATACGTGACGGAGGGAAGCCCCACGATCCTTACAAGGGCAGATGCAGCCCGGCCGGATATCACCACGACCTCCCTGTACATGGAAGAGAGGCCTTCAAGATAGCCTCGGGTTAGGGAGGACATCTCCACCGCCTCAGGCGTGTCCACGATGGGCGTCAGGGTACCGTCCAAGTCTAGAAAGATCCCCGCTTCATCTCTCTGGTTCTTCATAGGCTGCAGGCGCTCGAGGTTCTGGAGCGCATTTTCAGGGAGGGAAGACTTCACGTGCCCCCGACTTGCTGCTCTCCAATAATCCTTGCGGCCCGGTCAAGGGAGCCTTTCGGTCCTCCGTGTGTTTCGTTCTCCTGATGGGTTTTTCCACTACTCGGATGGCACGACGGTCCCTCTAGTGGCCTACGGAACAAAGATAGCGGCCCTCACTGTCGTAATGCTTTAAAGTAGTCCACAGTTCCGTTATTGCCCACGAGGTGATCCGGGGGCGCAGTAATGCGACCAGTGGCATTCGAGAAGAAGTTCATCGATGACTACAGAGGCATCGCGAGCCAGGAATCCATCGAGGCCCTGAGACAGGCCGCCGAACCCCTCCAGGGAACCAGGGTGCTTCATGTGAACTCCACCGCTTACGGTGGAGGGGTTGCGGAGCTCCTATCCTCCATAGTCCCCCTGATGCGGGATCTCGGGTTGGACGCCCACTGGAACGTCGTCGAGGGAGACCTGGGCTTCTTCAGGATTACAAAAACGATTCACAACGGCCTGCACGGCGGAGAGGTAGTCATCTCAGAGGAAATGCGAAAGAACTACCTCGAGGTGAACCGACGTAATGCCGATGACCTGGAGGACGGGTGGGACTTCGTAGTCGTCCACGATCCCCAGCCCGCGGCCTTGATCAATTATGCGAAGAAGGAGGGCATGTGGCTCTGGAGATGTCACATCGATCTCTCAACACCCAACAAGGATTCCATTGACCTCCTCTCTCAGTTTCTTCCTTCCTATGACTGCTCCATATACACCATGGAGAGCTACATCGGCCCGGGCAATAGAGAGGAAAAAACCCCGCGGAAGAAAACCACCGTCATACACCCAAGCATCGATCCGCTGACCAGCAAAAACAGGCCGATGTCGCCCCAGGAGGTTAACTCCATCGCCGAGAGCTACGGTGTCGACCCTGCCAAGCCCACCATCTCTGCAGTGGCCCGTTTCGACCCTTGGAAGGATCCCCTGGGAATAGTGGATCTTTACAGGGTGGTGAGGGGAACTATGATGCTGGACGTATCCAAGAAAAGGCTAAGGATATTCGACCTCCTCAGCTCCGTGAAGCGGAAGGTTCCGGACCTACAACTTCTCCTCGCCGCTTCCATGGCGCAGGACGATCCAGAGGCCTGGGAGTACTACGAGAAGACCCTGCGAAAGGCGGGGGAGGACCCCAACATATTCTTCCTGACAAACCTCCGAGGAGTGGGCAGCCGGGAGGTAAACGCGTTCCAGCGCTGCTCTGACATCTCCCTCCTCATGTCCATCCGTGAAGGCTTCGGGTTGAGCGTGGCGGAGTCCCTCTGGAAGCAGGTCCCCGTCGTCGGATCCAGGGTCGGTGGCATCCCCCTGCAGGTAATTGACGGCAAGACCGGATTCCTCGCCGCAGATTCTGAGGATGCCGGTAAGAGGATTATCCAGTTGCTCAGGGATGAGGAACTCCGAAGACGACTTGGCAGGGCGGGAAGGGAACACGTGAGGAAGAACTTCTTGGTGACTCGGCATCTCCGGAACTACGTGGACCTGTTCAACAAGCTGAGAGAGGGACAAAGGGGTAAGGCGGGGTAAGGTTCTTCAGGCCCGCTAGGATTGTTATGGAACACGCCAGAGGTGCTGCCTTGAAATTCATAGACATCAGCATGACCCTGAGATCTGGGATGACGACCTATGCTGGCGATGTCGCCTTCTCCAGGCGCGAGATGAAGAGTATAGAGGCAGGGGATCCCCTCAACCTCTCAGAACTCACAATGGGTGCCCATACAGGAACCCACGTGGATGCCCCCTATCACTTCCTTCGTGAGGGGCCAGGCACCCATGAGCTACCCCCCGACGCCTTCTCAGGCCCCGCGAGGGTCCTGCCCTTAGAGCATGTTTCCAAGGCCGTGGAAGCGAAGGAACTCTCGCCCTTCCCCCTCAGGAGGGGGGAGATTGCCCTTCTCAAGACGAGCAACTCCAAGAGGCTTGGGTCGCCTTTCCGCACCGACTACGTGTACCTGTCCGAAGACGGAGCGAAGTACATCTCGGACCTCAGGCTAAAGGCGGTAGGCATCGATTACCTATCCATAGAGGGGTTTCACGTAAAGGGCTTCCCGGTCCACCGCCTGCTTCTGGAGTCAGGGGTCGGCATCATTGAGGGCCTAAATCTCTCCAGCGTCGGGCCAGGCGAGTACTGGCTCCTCTGCCTCCCATTGAGTGTTGAGGGAGGGGATGGTTCTCCCGCAAGGGCTGTCCTGGTGGAGGGCTGGCCCTAGTGGTAGGTTTATTTACTCAGGATACGTGCCCTCCTGAGAGGGGAAAGCCATCCATCCGGACGAGTGCTTGGGCAAGGAGGTATTCACCCCCGAGGGGGAGAGCCTAGGGGAGGTCCTAGATGTGACCCTCTTCAGCTTTGCCCGGGTGAGGGAGCTCCTGGTGCAGACGAGCACCGGTGTCCAGAAAATCCAAGGGGATCGGGTGGAAAGGGTAGAGGTTGACCGAATCCTCCTCAAGGACGTGATGCCGGTCAACGAGTGAGTTTCTGGGCTTCCGCCATGGAGATCATAACGTCAACGTAGGTAGAGTGGCTCCAGACTAGAGGAACAACGGAAGCCGGTTCCCCGGACTCGGCATGCACCTGTTCTGGCAGTAGTAGGGTCGGGGTGGCCATGTCGGCACACCACTCCACCAATGCCTTTGCCCTGTCCAGGTGCCCCATCCTCAGATAGACATCAGCCAGCCAGAGCGTGCAGATAACCCAGGGGTTCTCGTGCCCGTAGTACCGATCCCCCTCGTATCTCGCCATTCCACCGACGTCCTTGGACCAGAGTCGGCTCCGCAGGTTCTCCACCAGACGGTGTGCTCTGAGGTCCTCCACAGAGAGTGTCCCAGCGCGGATCGTTAGGAGAGTGCTAGAGTCGAGGACCCGGTCCTCTGGACCCAGGCTCTTGAGAAAGACACCCCTTCCCTCGTCCCAGAGATGGTCCAGAATCGCTTGTCTCATCGTAGCCGCTGCTTCTCCCCAGCCGCCCAGACTCTTCCCGAGCTGCCTGGAGATCAATTCCGCGTTGTACAAACCCTCGGCCACGGCGGACGCCGAGTAACAGTTGGTCGATTTCGCTTCCTCCCAGAGATCGAAGGATGGCAACGGTAACGTTGTCTGGTCGTCCCGGAAAGACATTAGGAAGTCAGCCGCCTTTCTTACCATTGGCCAGATGCTCAGAAGGAACTCCATATCCGTGTGGACGCTGAAGTGGTGCCACGCCGCTGTGATCACGGATGCTGTCTGATCAACCTGAAGGAACGGTGGGGGGTGCCATGTAGCACCTCGCGTACCGTCGGGAAAGTGTCGGTGGAAAAAGTGCCCCTCCTCCTCCTGGGATGCTTGGGCGAACACGAGGAACTTGTGAGCACTCTCGTACAGGCCCGCCCTGTCCATGGCCATGGAGATGTAGGCACCGTCCCTCCACCAGTTGTAGTTGTATGTGTCCCCGGTGGGCATGAGGCTACTTACGTCGGGCGAGGCGATGATGCTGCCGTTGGCATTCCAGCAGTTCCGGAGGACTGATAGGGAGCGGTAGTAGACGGCCTTTGCCCTGGGGCTCAGATCTTCGGGCAACTCAACTTCCTTGCCTCTGAACCACGACCTCCAGAAGTCTACGGTCTCCTTCTCCCGGTACTCGACAGCCTCCTGGGCAAGATCCCTGTAGACCTCGTTGATTTTCCTCCTCGACTCAGCCATCAGCAGTAGAAGCCAGACCGTAGCTGAGCCCTCGGGTTCGAGTTCCAAGTTCCATTGGAGGACCGAATCGGTGGCCCCGTGGGAGATTATGTTCCCATCCAGGACGCCGTCCTCCGCGTCCACGTAGCTCCCCTGAAGCCCCTTAAGGGTGTGTTCCCCGCAAGTGAACCCATCGAAGGGGGGCTTCCCCCAGAGCTGAAGGTAATAGTCCCGCTTGTAGTGCACGATGGCACCCTGGGACTGGTCCCAGTAGCACGTGTCCTGATACAAGGATTCGGCAATGCTCATGCTCTGGTACTGAAAGAGTCTCAATTTTCTAACACGGGACTCCAGGTTCTTCACCCGGTACTCCCTGAGCACGAGGTCGCGGTCGGGATGCACCATGTCCCTGGTACGGACCTCGAGTCCGTTCCCGACCGCTCGAGACCATCCAACGTGGTTATCCGCATCGATTCCCTGCTCGACCTTCCACGCTTCCTCGCCAATTCGTGATAGGTCACCTCCGTCCGCATCGTAGATCATGCGCCTGCTCTCCAATAGGTGCTGGAATTGGCCAGCGTAGGGATAGTAGAGGTACAGCCAGTCGCCCCTCTCGTCCACCGTCAGCAAAACCCTGGAGTTTCCCATCAACAGAGCTATCATTTCCCGCCTTCAGTCCTCGCCCCACACCAGGGCGTGTTTGATCACAGTAGGGCCCGCCTCATCGAAGGCGACCTCATACTCCTGCCAGGGATGGCGGTGGCTGATGACCTCCCTCAGTTGTCGTGGGTAGTCCTCAAGAAACCGTCTGAGATACCTGTGAGCCTCCCTGAAATGACCGGCGTTGGAGTTGACGCAGCCGAAAATCACCTGGTTCTCGAGCACCATGTCCTTCACGATCTCGGATGCCTCCACCTGAACCGTCACGGTCTTTCCAGGCACCCCCAGGAGCACCATGATGCCGTTGGTGGCCAGGGCAGGGGTTAGGTGAAAGGGAACTCGGGCCGCTCCCGTGGCCTCTAGTATGATATCAAAGCCATCGAAATCCTCGGCTAGAACCAGGGGATCTAGCTCCCTTGAGTTGAGGTGATGCGCCCCTATCCTCTCGATGAGCTTCGCCTTCGGAGATTCGTCGGGGGACCGGTCCATAGTGATCACCTCCGCGCCCAGCGAACGGAGGAGAAAGGTCGCTAGGAGGCCCAAGGACCCAGAACCTGCCACCAGGGCCCTCTTTTCCTCCAGACCCGACACCTCCCTCCAGGGCATCCTCTCTTGAATCTTGAGCACTTGATGGATGGCCTTCACGGCTATGCTGGCCGGCTCTGTTAGGACTCCTACCTCGCTGATGTCAAGCGGAACCTTAACGAGGTACTCCTCGGTCTCCACAAACAGCGGCGACATGAATCCGTGGAGGCCCTTGATACCCCGCTCCTTGAAGAGACCGGTGAAGCAGAAGTCACTCTGTTCGGTCTTACAAGGCTTGCAGATGCCGCAACCACGTCGCACAGTCGGATTCACGAGATCTCCGGTCTCCAACGTGCCGCCTCGAGGTGCCTCCAAGACCCTGGCAAGGGCTTCATGGCCCAAGGTCAGGTATCGCTCTCCGGGAGGGGGCGTGCCGTACTCTCCGCGGGCGATTTCCTGGTCGGTACCGTCGATTCCCACCTCCAGAGTCTTGACCAGGTAATCCCGAGGACCCGCCTTGGGCTCACGCATCTCGACCCGCTTGACGCCCGCTTTCGGAGGCTCCACGGCAAGGCATTCCATCCACTCGTAACCACAGTTCCGATGGGATTAATCTTTCCCTTCTGGGAATCGCGGGGGCATCTTCAGTGAGGGATAATCTTGCTGACATCAGCGGCTTGGCGGGTCAAGGATAAATAGGGTGCTTCGCTAGCTAGCTTGATGGCGCAAAGGATTTTCGTTGAGGGTGAATGGGTGGAGAGTGAGTCTGGCAAGCGCTTCGACGTCCTGAACCCCGCCACCGAGGAGGTAGTTGACAGCGTGCCCGAGTGCACTCGGGAAGATGCGAAGAGGGCACTGGAGGCCGCCGACGCTGCACAGCGTCTTTGGGAAGACGTACCCGCCTCTCAAAGGGCGAGGCTTGTGCTGAAACTAGGTGACCTGATCGAGGGAGAGAGGGAGAGGCTGGCCCGTATCGTCACGGCGGAGGAGGGTAAGCCCCTGAAGGAGGCCCGGGACGACGTCCAGGGTGCGGCTGAATACTGCAGGTACTACGCCAGCCTAGCGAGGCAAATTGAGGGGACAGTGCTCCCAGGTGAGGCGAAGGACAGGACCATCATGATCCTGAAAGTCCCCTTGGGCGTCGTCGTGGGAATCACCCCGTGGAACTTCCCTGCAGCGATGGTCACAAGGAAAATGGCTCCTGCGCTGGTAGCCGGAGATGGCATCGTACTAAAGCCGTCATCCTACACGCCCTTGGTGGCGGTGGAAATCGTGAAGCTTGTGGAAAGCCTTGGCGCTCCTAAGGGCCTAGTAAATCTCCTCACGGGCCCTGGCAGCACAGTCGGGGACGAACTCGTACGAAGTCCCATCACCCAGATGGTGACCATGACGGGATCGGTCGAGGTAGGGGCGAGGATTATGGAGAGCGCTAGCCCTAACCTCACCCACGTGGTCCTAGAGCTGGGTGGTAAGGCACCCTTCATCGTCTGGAAGGACGCGGATGTGGAGTGGGCTGTCCGGAGTGCCCTCTGGGCCCGCTACTGGAACGCGGGGCAGACCTGCATCTGCAACGAGAGGACCTACGTGCAGGATGATCTCTACGATTCCTTCAAGAAGAAGTACGTTGCCGCGGTGGAGGGCCTCAGAGTTGGAGATCCGACGAAGTCCGGCGTGGACATGGGGCCCTTGGTGGCTAGGGAGCAGCTGGAGAGTGTGGAGAGTTCCGTGAAACGGGCCGTCGACGAGGGTGCGAAACTCCTGGTCGGTGGGACAAGGTTAAGTGGCCCCGGCTTCGAACGGGGTTACTGGTACACCCCTACGGTCCTGGAGGACGTGGACCAGGATATGGACATCGTGCAGAAGGAGATCTTCGGCCCCGTTACACCGCTCAGGAGCTTCGATAGTCTGGACGAGGTTATTGAATACGCAAACGACTCTGAATACGGCTTGGCCAGTTACATGTTTACGAGGGACGTGAGGACCGCTATGAAGGCGGCTCACAAGCTGAGGTTCGGGGAGACCTACATCAACCAGGTGGGCCCGGAGACCGTACACGGATATCACGCTGGTTTCAGGAAATCGGGGGTGGGAGGGGATGGATCCAAGTACGGGTTCGACCACTACTTCAGCATCAAGACTGTGTACCTGGACTACAGCGAGAGTCCGGAGGCCCCCTACATCTTCCCGTATGCCTAGTCGCGGTGCGCAGCTAGCGCGCCTTCGTAGTCCATTCGGGCTCCCTGGTCAGCGGAGAGGGCGAGCCTAGTGTAGACGGCGAGGAGTCCTCTGGTGAACCTCCTGGGGGGCGACTTCCAGGCTTCTCTCCTCCGATGGACCTCCTCCTCCTCGACGTTGAGATCTAGCCGCCGTTTTGGTATGTTCACCGAGATTTCGTCCCCATCGCGTACCAGGGCTAGGGGCCCCCCAACCATGGCCTCGGGACTTACGTGTCCAATGGCCGGTCCCCGGGTAGCTCCTGAGAACCTGCCGTCGGTAATCAGCACGACACCTTCAGCCAGCTCAGGGCGTGTGGCGATGGCCTCTGTAATGTAGTACTGTTCTGGCATCCCGTTTGCGGACGGCCCCTCGTAGCGGATGACGACAGCACGTCCCGGCTCTACCTCCTCCCCGAATATGGCCTCGATGGCCTCCTCCGAGGAGTCGAAGACAACGGCCTCCCCGGTAAAGGTTCGAAAGCCCTCGCGAAGAGCTCCCACTTTCACTACAGCGCCATCGGGGGCCAGGGACCCATACAGTATGGCCAGTGACCCCACTCCCAAGGGGCTTGACAGGGGCCTGACCACCTCCTCTGGCTTGACGCCGTAGTTTGAAAGCCAGGACCTGTTCCTCTCGAAGAAGCCCGAGGCTTTCACATCCCTCAGGTTCTCCTCAACAGTGAGGCCGGTTACGGTAAGGGCGTCCATGTGGAGGTGCTCTTGAAGCTCGCCTATGAGCCATTGTGTTCCACCGGCGTACCACAGGTGGTTCACGGGATGAAGCCCGGATGGCCTGCAGTTAACCAGGAAAGGTATATCGTGAGACAGTTCGTCAAAGGACCTCAGAGAGAGGTCGACGCTCGCCTCATAGGCAAGGGCCAAGAGGTGCATGATTGTGTTGGTGCTCCCTCCGATGGCCGCGTGTATGATGATGGCGTTCTCGAAGGCCTCCCTCGTCAGGACCTTGGAGGGCTTTAGGCCCTCCTCCACCATCCCGGTTATGCGAGCCCCCGCTTTCTCAGCCAGCCTACCCAACTCGAAGCTTGTGGCGGGGACGAGGGCGGAGGTGGGGAGAGCCATCCCCAAGGCCTCGGCCACCACCGCATTGGTGTTGGCGGTTCCTAGAAAAGCACAGGTTCCCGTAGTGGGGCAGGAGTGAAGCGCCAAGCCTTCGTACTCCTCTCGCGAGATCTCCCCTCGGCGGAGACGGGCATAGAGCGCTCCCACCTGCTCAAGCGTGACGCCTTTTGGCCCCACTTCCATGACCCCACCGGGGACAAAAATGGAGGGGATGTCGACCCTGGCGGCGGCGAGGAGGACCCCAGGGGTACCTTTGTCGGAGCCTGAGACAATGCACATGCCGTCGAAGTGTCCACCACGCACATGCATCTCGACGGCGAAGGCGATGACCTCCCGGCTGGCAAGGGAAAAGCGCATCCCCGGGGTTCCTTGGTCGATGCCATCGCAGATATCCGTGCAGTCATATCGGGCTGTTGCGGCCCCGCTCGCCCTAACGCCTCTCACGATCCAGTCCTCAGCTAAGTCGGGCAGATGGTAGCTGCACGGCATGCTCTCACCGCCTGTGGTCTCCACCAGAATCCAAGGCTTCTCGAGGTCCTCCCTAGTCCATCCGCATGCGAGGCGTAGGGGGTCTGCCTCCGGGGCTATCTTTCTCATCTCCTGACTGTGGAGGGGCATGAAGTCAACCTCAACCCTTCACGCTGAGGATGAGTTATACACTTTTGGCAGCCGTTCTGCGGAAAGGGCACGGCAACCTAGCCGGAGCCGCCTTTCTTGTTCCACCGAATATACCAAATATTTAGACCAAAGAAAATATACATAAAATACTTGGTGAGAGCGCCCGCTGAAACAATAGGTGAGCTGACGTGCCCGAATACGATTTTGGGGTCCTTTCCAGTCCTACGCGACTCGAGATATACCGGGCCCTCCTGAAGAAGCCCAAGAGTACAAACGAGCTCGCACGGGGACTCGGCCTCTCCCACTCCTCCCTCAGGTTTCACCTCAGAGACCTGGAGAGTGCTGGTCTCGTTGTGCGGATGACAGAGACCCTGAAGGCTCGGGGCAGACCGAGAATCCTGTGGAAGGTCAACAGGCGGGTCCACATCGGTGGCTTCCCCGTGAGGCACTACGAGCAGCTGTCGGACATCCTCCTGCGCACCTTGAAGAGGCTTACGGAGAACCGGAAGGCGGTGGAGACTGCCCTCCTTGAGGTGGGCCGAGAGATGGGGGAGGATATGATCCGCCAGATAACGGAATCCAAGGCCATATCCTCCTGGAAATCGGAGGATTTCTGCGAGCATTTCATCAGAGGGACCCTAGAGGGGGCGGGCGTCGTGACTGAGGTCGAAAAGCTCACCGAGGATGAGGTCGTCTTCTCCCACTTCACATGCCCCTTTCATGAACTCGCCGAGCGCTACAAGGAGGAGATCTGCGATAACCTGGACAAAGGGTTCTACGAGGGCATTGCCGAAGCCATGGGCGGAGACGCCCATTTCGAACGGACGGCTTGCATCGCTCATGGGGACGACAAATGCTCATACATTCTCACTTGGGAGGCGAGGAGGGCAAGCAGGGGCAAGGCCAAGACTGCTACAGTATCTTGAGCTTGTCATCCCAGATGGGCATCGGAAAGGTCCGCCGCACGTGGAGGGGTATCTCATATCCGGCCCCAAACCGGGAGGCGGAAAGTAAGTGGCTCGCTAACCACGCTGAAGGGGCTTGACGATGTCCAGGATCTCCTTCTTCTCCCTTCCCGTAAGCTCCATCACGGGAGGCCTGGAGTGAGCCTTCAGACCCCAGACCTCTTCCACTAGGAACTTGGCGGCTGCTGGGAAAGTCCCTATCCGGAGAGCCCGGGTGAAGCGGGACAGCTTCAGCTGAAGTTCCACTGCCTGGTTCACCTTACCCTTCTCCAACAGGCTGTATAGCTCCACAGCCCAGGCTGGATAAACATTGCTAGAGCCCACGACGCCTCCCTGACCGCCGTGGATAATCACGGAGGCGAGGAGCGGGTCAGAACCCGTCAAGAAGGAGAACCTCTGGGGCATGTCAGCGATTATCTGGAGGGCCCTGGTAAGGTCTCCAGAACTGTCCTTCAGCCCCTGTACCGTCCCCTTTTGGGCGAGTTCCAGCACCAAATCTGCGGGAAGGTCCACCCCCGTGAAGGATGGCAAGCTGTACGCCATAATCGGAATGTCGACGGCCCGGCGCACTGACTCGTAGTGGTTCCTCAGGCCCCGGCGATCCGGTTTGATGTAGAAGGGGGTAACGACCATGACCCCGTCGGCCCCTGCCGATTCCGCATCCTTGGAGAGTTCGACGGCCTGGTGAGTGGACGGGGCCCCTGTTCCCACAACCACCTTGGCCCTTCCGGAGGCCTCCTCGATTACCGCCTCGGCCAGCTTTGCTCGCTCCGCCCTATCCATAGAGGTGAACTCACCCATGCTTGCCAGCGGGACAAGTCCGTGGACACCTGCCTGGACGAGGTTAGCTACGTGCCGCTGTTGGTTCTCGACATCAACGTGTCCCTGTGAGTCAAAGAAGGTTATGAGGGGTGTATAGACCCCCTGAAAGATTCTCATGGGCTCGTCCGTGGGATGGGGACTCTCTCTATAAAGTCATGCTTCGGCCCAGGCAACCCGCCGACGGCAGGTTTTTGGGTCTCCCGCCTATTGAACGATGGTTGATACGCAACCTAGAGGAGCTGGTTAAGGGCCCCGTTCAGTCGGACCTTCGTGAAATGCGGCGAGCGGCCCTCCACGTCTTCGAAGTAGCGTTAAGATCCGTGGATCCAGGGAGGGCAGTCAAGCGCTCCCTGAGAAGAGATGGAGACCGGCTTCGGGTCTGTGAGCTTGATTTTGATTTGGGCGAAATTGATTCACTTCGACTCCTCGCCTTTGGCAAAGCGAGCTTGGCTATGGCGAAGGCCGCGACGGAGGTGCTAGCACCGAAAGAAGCTCTGGTGGTGGTGGGTCAAGGGGAGATGGCAGAGGAGTCCAGCTTCCCGGCTGTGGAAGGCGGTCATCCATATCCAGACGAGGGAAGTCTGAGAGCGGGGAGCCTAGCGCTCCAGATGGCGGGCAGGTGTGGACCCGCCGACCTCTTCCTCGTCCTCGTGTCCGGGGGCGGTTCCGCGATGCTGGAGCAGACAGATCTGCCGTTGTCCGTCCTGCAGGAGGTCTCAGAACTCGTCATCAGGAGTGGGATGGATATCAAGAGGCTGAACACGGTCAGGAAGCATCTATCGACTGTCAAAGGGGGTCAGCTTGCCAGGGTGGCGGCCAGCGAGGGTGGGAGTGTCATTAGCCTAGCCATCAGCGATGTAGTAGGAGACTCACCCTCTTTCATAGCCTCTGGTCCCACGGCGCCAGACGAGACTACGTTCTCAGACGCCAAGGAGGCACTTGTCAGCTTCGGCCTGTGGGATGTTATCCCCGCCATCGTTCGCGATCGGATTGACGCTGGGATTCTAGGGGACTTACCGGAAACGCCCAAGCCCGGGAACCCGACATTCGACAGGGTGCACAACGTCGTCATAGCGAACAACATGAGGGCCTGCAGGGCTGCCCAGGAGGAGGCTCGTCGGATGGGCTTCGAGCCATTGATTTTAACATGCGAGTTGCAGGGAGAGGCCAGGGACGCGGGACGCGTTCTGGCTGCCCTGGCCCTGTCTGTGGATGAAGAGGGTTTGCCTGTGGGAAAGCCCGCTGCCATCATCGCGGGCGGGGAGACCACCGTGGCAGTGAAAGGTTTAGGGGAGGGAGGCCGCAATCAGGAGCTGGCCCTTGCGGCAATGCCCCTGTTGGGAGGTCGAAAGATTGTGCTGTTATCCTGCGGAACGGATGGACTGGACGGACAGACGAACGCAGCGGGTGCCACCGTAGACGGAGAATCCCTCCACCGTAGCACCGGGCTAGGCCTAAACCACCTCGAGTACCTACGCAACAACGATTCCCATGGCTTTTTCAGGCAGCTAGGCGACGCGGTCGTCACGGGGCCAACGGGAACGAACGTGATGGACCTGCAGGTCATCCTCGTAGGGCCGCCCTCAGTGGCCCCTCGGTGACGCCCCCCTCTGCTTCACCCCATGGGGCTCCTCGATGGTCGTTACGTTCCACCCTCGATAACCAGGTCGGATGAACTAAATCAGGATAGTCCCCTCGAACGTGTGAAGAAACCCTCGATCCCAAAGGCTTGGGGACGCCATGGTAACCTCCATCGCAGGTCAGGTGCTCAACTACATTCCCCTGGCGTCAGCCCTTGCCTGGTTCGCGATAGGTATCTCCCAGGCTAGAGGGGGGTCAATGCGCGTCTCTACTGGCCTGGCCTTCGTGGCCACCGCATTTCTGATCGGCATTTACGCCCTCTGGGATTGGCTATCCTTGGTCTTCGGCCTCCCGGTGTCCCTGTCGAAGAGCCTTCCTCCTTCCCACCTTTACTTGGTGATGGCCTCTCTCACCTTTCTCTACTTCACGAAGTGGCTAGTAAGAGGACGGTGGTGGGTGGATGGCCTCGTTTCGGTACCAGCGATTCTGATGGCCTCGCCCTTCATCGTGCCGTTAATTCCCTACCTCTCGGACCTGTGGTTCAGCGGCGATCTGGTTCCACTGCTGGCTGAGGAGTCCCTTACTAACTACCTGCTCTACACTATCATCCTGATTCTCACCGGAATTCAGCTCCTCCGCCAAGGTGCCCTCCTGACTCTGGACGTCATGGGCAGGGAGACGTGGGCCATCCTTGCCATCATGAGCGCCGCATCGCTCATGCTGGCCTTCGCCATCCTTACGAATCCCTACTTCCCCGTGTTGCAGCCAAGCGTGACTCCTCTCTACTCCTCGACCCTCGTCGTTCCTGGTGCAATGCTGCTGGCCGCCCTCCGGCACGGGCGGGGAATTGGGGTCCTGAAGCTGTTCAACCTCCGAAAGAGCTTCCGCGGGGAGACCTTGGCCGTTTATCTCACCCACGAGACGGGCAGCCTCTTGGGTGCGTCCACCCTGGAGGGTCGCAGCGTGGATGACGATGTCTTCGTAGGAACCTTTGACGCTTTTCAGAGCTTCTTCAGGCACGCACTGCCCTTCCTCGAAGGTCACACACTGAGGATCGCAACTTTCGGAGATATCGCCGTTATCATTGAGAGGGGAGAGCACTGTTACCTCACCGTCGTCACCACCTCGAAGAGGCTTGGTTTGATCAGAGACCTTATGAAACAGCGGCTTCGTCGATTCGAGACGGCCAACAGGGTTATGCTGGCTGACTGGAGCGGCGTGATGGACGAGCTTCACGGGACCGACAATATTCTGCAGGGCTTCCTGCCGGAGGAGATTGTTAGAGGAACGTGATATGGCGAGAGGGACCTCGCCTACTCTCCGGCCCTCATTTCCCTGAGGATTTCCTGGGCCTTGTCCACCCTCACTAGCTTTTCGGCCAGGAGCCTCCTCACTACCTCGTCCACCTCCTCCACGGAGGCTCCCGCCATTACAGCGATGTTCCTGGCGTGCAGGGACATGTGGCCCCGCTGAATGCCCTCAGTAGCCAGGGCCTTAAGGGCGGCGAAATTCTGGGCGAGCCCTGCAGAGCCTATGACCTGGGCGAGTTCCTGAGCGGTTTGAACCCCCAGGAGCTTCACGCCGGCCTTGGCAGCAGGATGGGTAGCCGTCGCCCCCCCGACGAGTCCCACCGCGATGGGCATCTCTATGGTCCCGACGAGATTCCCCTGCCCATCCTCTTCCCAGGTCGTGAGGGGCTTATAGTGGCCACCCATGCCAGCGTAGGAGTGGGCACCTGCTTCAACGGCCCGCCAGTCGTTCCCGGTGGCTATCACAACCGCGTCAACCCCGTTCATGATTCCCTTGTTGTGGGTAGCGCATCTGAAAGGATCCGCTGCGGCAAAGGCGTAGGCTTGGAGTATGCCATCAACCACGTCCTGCCCGCCGATGACGTCTTGGAGAAACGTTGCCTTTACCCTTACAAGCCGAGTGACGGCTAGGTTGGATATTATGCGAAGATACACCTTGCCCCCAGTGACCCGTTCTACAAGGGGCGCTGCTGCCTCCGCCATGGTGTTGACGGCGTTGGCTCCCATTGCATCCCTACAGTCCACCAGTAGGTGGACGATTACCATAGGTCCCCGGGCGGTGTCGATGACGCGAACCTCCAAATCCTTGGCTCCACCGCCGAACTTGACGAGGACGGGGTCCTTCTCGTTGCACACCGCCAGTATCTCATCACGGATTTCCAGGATCTTCAGTCTCGCGGCTTGCGGGTCGGAAACCCCTACAAGCTGAATCTGTCCAATCATTATTGGTTCCGTGGTGTGGGCCTGAAAGCCGCCTCCTGGACGGGCCATCTTGGCGGCGTTACTAGCAGCGGCCACCACCGATGGCTCTTCGATGGCCATGGGCACCAAGTAGTCCGTGTCGTTGATGAGGAAGTTTACGGCGATGCCGAGCGGGAGGGGCATAGTGCCAATCACATTCTCAATCATCCTCTCAGCCAGGGCTGACCCCAGGGCCCCCGTGTTGGCCAGGGTTTTGGCCTCCTCTTCGGAAAGGCCCCCGAACTCCTTCACCAGTTCCAACCGCTCCTTTAGGCTCTTCTTGTAGAAGCCCGAAATCTCAGAGGTTTTCATGGAGCTACCGCGAACGCAAATGAGACGATGGATAAAGGCTTTGTCGACGGCTACTTCGTCCTTTGTCGATTGAGGGAAGCGTGGACGCGAAGTCAATCCTTTAGTAGACGCTCTTAGTTGGCACCTCCGATGGAGCCGGTTATTCTCCTAGACGCCAAAGGTCGAAAGTGGCTCGTGGCCACGAACCGGGGGCTAGTTAGAGTTAAGGGTCTCGGAACGGTGAAGACAGACGGATTGGAGGCTCTGGTAGGCAGGAAGGTTGAGATCAGCGGCCGTCTGTATTGCGTCCTGACACCATCCGTCCGTGATCTGGTGGAGACGGTCAGGCGAAAGGCTCAGATAGTGGGCCCGAAGGACAGCCCCGTCGTCGTGTTCAACTGCAGCCTCCAGGCTGGGGACAGAGTTGTGGAGGGGGGAGCTGGGTCCGGGGCCATGACCGTCGTCCTGGCCCACACTGTTTCCCCTAACGGCAGGGTGATCAGCTACGAGGTGAGGCCAGACTTCTTGGAGGTTGCGAAGGAGAACGTGGAGAGGAGCGGCCTGGCCCATATAGTGGAATTTAGAGAGGAGGACATTCGCGACGGAATCGATGAGGAAGGGGTGAAGGCCGTCGTCCTCGACATCCCAGATCCGTGGAGGGCCCTGCCGGCGGCTCACGCCGCTCTCCGGCCCGCGGGCCATTTCGCATCCTTCTCACCCACGGTGGAGCAGGTGCGGGAGTCCGTCCTTGCCTTGAGGGAGCTGGGCTTCGTGGACGTTAGGACCGTCGAGATCCTCGAGAGGAGGATGGTGGTGAACCGGGGGACGAGGCCAGCCTTCGACATGCTCGGCCATACGGGCTACATGACCTTCGCTCGTAAGGGCCTTGAAGCATCGTGACCAGGAGGAACCCTGATGTCTGAAGTGACCGACCTCATCGCCTTCGGCCTCTCGGCCTTCTCAGCAGTTTTCACGATTGTCAACCCGGTCGGAAACATACCCCTCTTCTCCAGCTTGACGGCCAACTACTCTGCAGAGCTGAAGGACCGTGTGATCAGAAAGGTCGTAGTTGTCGCGGTTGGGACCCTGCTCCTTTTCGCTTTGGCCGGGAACTACATCTTTCTGTTTTTCCACACCACCATCCATGCCTTCCGCATCGCAGGGGGCGTCCTTCTCTTCAGCATTGCTTTCTCCATGATGCACGGTGAGAGGCCGAAGGCCAAGCTGACCAATCAGGAGCGGGAGGAGGCCCTTTCTCGAGAGGTGGTAGGGGTCGTTCCCCTCGGAATTCCTCTCTTCGCGGGTCCTGGCGCCATAACCACGGCTATGGTGCTCATGGCGGCGGCTTCCGTGCCGAGTTTGAACCTCATCAAGGTCGCTCTGGTGGTGGTTTCGATCCTCGTCACCATGGCGATATCCTACGTCCTCCTTAAGAGGGCAGACACGATCATGGCCCGATTCGGTAGGATGGGCATGATGGCCTTCACTAGGGTAATGGGGTTGATCCTGGCAGCCATTGCCGTCCAGTTCATCATTGTGGGAATCCAGGGGGCTTGGATGGAGTATTTCCAGGCGGCGATGCCTGGCTAGATGGAGCACTAGTCCGATGCAACGGGGCCTGTAGATGGTGAGAACCGGTGAAGACTCTCCTCGATGAGGAAAAGATTGTAAGGACCATAGAAGGTCTCCCCGACGATACCTTCACCGTCCTGGACTTCATCGTCTTCTTCAGGGACCTCTATCCCGGAGAGTGGAAACGGCTTGTCGACAGGTTTGGTAAATTCGGGGAGAAACGCAGGTACACAGTCTCCACATACCTTTCCAACCGACTTGATGTCTACTCCCAGAAGACCGACTCCCTCCTTCACCCCCTCACACACTACAGCGAGGGCAAGTATCGGGATCGCAGGCGGACTACGGAGGAGGAGAGGAGGGTGTTCGGTAGCCCATGGATTGCGGTGTTTAGGAAGAGGGGTTGATTTGATCGAGAGTCACGGTAGACAGCGGGGGGCAACGGGAGGCGTGGCCAGCGCTGTAGACGCGGAGGCGCGATATGCTGAGGGATGAGGAGGACGCATTTGGGCACGAGATGCTTGACTACCTGGAGAAGGGCGAAGCGGTGGAGATCATAGAGAGGGATGATGGCTTCATAGATGTCTCGGGCGGAGCCAAGGCCTACTTCGCTGAATACGAGGAGTGGCCCTCACATCAGAAGGAAGCCATGGCGTACGTCAATGGGAGGGTGCTAGACGTTGGGTGTGGGGCGGGGAGGGTCGCCCTATACCTACAGGAGAAGGGTCTGGAAGTCCTGGGCATCGACAACTCACCGTTGGCTATAGATGTCTGCAAGCGGAGAGGGCTGAAGAAGTGTAGGGTCCTGCCGGTGACACGTGTGAGTTCCAGGCTCGGCGTCTTCGACACAATTCTCATGTTCGGAAACAACTTCGGCTTGTTCGGAAGCCCTAGAAGAGCGAGGTGGCTTCTACGGCGCTTCGGGAACATGACTTCGCTACAGGGGAGGATAATTGCGGAGAGCAACGACGTCCACAAGACGGAGATTCCCGAGCATCTTGTGTACCACGAGTTCAACAGGAAACGTGGCCGGATGCCGGGGCAGGTAAGGATCAGGGTGAGGTACAGGCGGCACGCTACGCCCTGGTTCGACTATCTCATGGTCTCCAAGGAGGAGATGCGGGGCATCCTTGCGGATACGGGTTGGAGGGTGTCCGGGTTCCTTGACTCAGAGGGCTCCCCCTATATCGCGGTCATTGAGAAGACGTAGGAGGCCGACGGGCTAGAGCTGAAGCCTCGTACCGCTAAGGAGCGAGAGCCTCTGAGACACCAGGCCCTCGACCCGGCCAGGGTTCCGAACAGCCCCAAAGACGATGCTGTCCTCCCCCGTGTCGATGATGATGTCTCCGAGGCCGAAGATACGCTTGATGATTGACTGATTCATCACGACCCTCTCCACCTTACTGTACGGCATGTACTGAATCCTCTTGCTGAGGATTCCCTCTCGCCTGGCCACTCTGTTCTCGAAGATCATGTACCTCCGTGTGATTCGTCTGAGCTCAGCGTACAGGAATAGGATGAAGGCCAGGACCCCAAGGGCGAGGGGCAGGAAGATGTCCAGACTCACGCCAACCACCTCTGGAAGATCTAGGGAAAGTACGCCCAGGGAGAGCGATCCACTGAGGCCCGCGAGGACGAAAGTCAGGAAGTAGTAGTGGGCAGATATCAGTCGTGAGGGAGCCGTCTTGTAGAGAAGCCTGTCGTGTTCTCTCTCGCCCATAGGGAGGAATCCAACGCCGGTCGATAAATTGTTTACCCTGCTATTCTCCGTGCCGATACAATAGAACCTCTGGGTTTACTAGGAATGGGGGCCTGTCCCCCTTCAATCCATCCAGCAGGTTCTTGGCGGCCGCCACGGCCATTTCTGTCCTAGTCCCGAGAGACGCAGAGGCCATGTGGGGCATCAGAAGCGCGTTTTCCAGGGAGAGGAGGTCGGGGTGAACCTCTGGCTCCCATTCATAAACGTCTAGGGCGGCTCCAGCGATCACACCTGATTTCAGAGCCCCAGCCAGGGCTTCCTCATCCAGGACGGGTCCCCTGGAGGTGTTGATGAGATAGGCCGTCTCCTTCATCCGAGAGAGTTCGCCGCTCCCGATGAGGTGCGCCGTCTCAGGGGTCAGGGGCACGTGGAGGGTGACGAAATCCGACTCCGCCAGCAGCCTGTCGAGGGAAACGTAGGAGGCGCCAAGCTCCTTCTCTAGCTCGTCTCTCCTGACCACGTCGTGGCACAGGATCCTCATGCCAAAGCCCCTGGCTCGTCTCGCGACAGCGGTTCCGATCCTCCCCGTTCCGACGATTCCGATGGTCTTACCCCACACATCTGCCCCGAGGAGAAGGAGGGGGTTCCAACCCACAAACCGACCCTCCCGAACACACCTATCACCCTCGGCTACCCTTCTTGCCATGGACAAGAGAAGGGCGAACACGAAATCTGCTGGCGTCTCCGCAAGGCCCTCCACGGGCGTGTTCGTGACCATGATACCCCTCGCGGTGGCCGCCTCCACGTCGATGTTATCATATCCCATGGCGTAGTTTGATATGACTCTGAGACCGCTGGTCTCCATGACCTCCTCGTCGATTCTATCTGTCAATAAGCACAGGAGGCCCTGGCACCCTTGTACGCCTTGGATGATCTCCTCCTTTGAGAGAACCCTGTTGGCCGGGTTCACGCGGACCTCGGTTGATTCCCTCAAGATCCTCAGCCCCTCCTCGGGTATCTGTCGGGTAACGAACACAGTCCAACTCATAGCGGGCCTCCCTTAGTTGGTCGAAGTACTTTCACCTTACCCCTGTCAAGGCTCAAGATGCAGAACCTCGATGGATGGTTGGTGAAGGAGGAAGACCTTCGGCAGCCCGTAGCTTCGTTCCTCCGGCGAAATGGCATGAAGGTCCACCACGAAGTCCACATCAACGGGAGGATTGCGGACATCGTGGGCGTTGATCGGGACTTAAGCGCTGTGGAACTCAAGCTCTCGGACTGGAAGAGAGGGCTCAGACAGGCGATAAGCTATCAACTCGCCTGTCGCCGTTCATATGTATGTCTCCCCTTCGGCAGAGCCCTGAAGCTGACCCCCAAGTCCCACTACTTCGAGAAGGAGGGGGTGGGAGTCCTCGGTTACATGCGGGACACTGAAGAGGTTCGTGTCATTGTCCTGCCTCGAGCCTCCCGCAGGCTTCTGCCCTATCTGGCCGACGCTCTCAAAAGGGGCCTTGCCCGGAGGTAGTGGTACTTGAGTGCGGATAGTGCTCGACTCAAGCCTCTTCGCTGTCCCGTTTACTCAGGTAGGTAATGTCGTCGTGGGGGCGATATCCCCTTGCCTGGAAGAAGGAGAGAGACTCCTCATTCCAGTCCTCGACAAGGGCCGCAATGATCCGCTTGCCCCGTTTTGCCAGAGCCCTCTCAGCTTCGGCAAGAAGTCTACTCCCGACACCAGCTCGACGGTAATCGGGATCGACGGCGAGCCTGTTTATCCATCCCTTTCTTCCGTCATCAGTAGCTAGCACCGATCCGATCAACGTTCTTCCCACATATGCCCCGAGGGAGAGATCACTATCTCTGGCAAATTGCTCCCTAAGGCCGTGCACGGCATCTCTACCTCGGGGGCGGTGAGGGAGTCCCGCTCTCTCCCACAGATCCAGCACCCGCTCGGGTTCCTCGTCTGCTAGCGATCTGATATCTTCGCCCTCCTCTGCACTCGTTTCTGAGGTCATTGACTCACCGGTGTGGAAGTCCCTTTCCGTTTGCATACGGAACTGCCGCCAATCTCATAGATGTGCGCCTCCTGCCTTGGAGACAAGACCAACATTCTTAAGCTGAGTTTGGATTCCCCAGCAAAGGAGTATATGGCAACAGGTTTTGTGCTGATAAGCGTGGAGCCCGGAGCCGAGCGGCAGGTCTACCGAGAAGTCATCAAGGTAAAAGAAGTGGTTGACGTCCACCTCCTCTTCGGCGAATATGACCTTATCGCGCGGATTGAAGCAGACGACTACGACGCTATAGGTGAGATTGTCGTAAACAGCATGAGAAAGATTCCCGGGGTCGCTGCAACGAAGACCTTGGCAAGGATACAGCTGTAGACTGGGGATCGCTGCCCAGTTCCGAGCTGCCACGAGGGATCGAAAGGCTGCGTTGCTGATGGAAGAGGCTCCATGAAGAAGGAGACGACGACCGTCATCGTTCTATCCGTCATAGTTTTCTTGGTCCTCTTGGGCCTAACGATCCTGACACCGGCTCTCCCCTTCTACGCTGAGGAGTTGGGTGCAGACGAGTTCATGGTGGGTCTTCTCATTTCTGGCTACGCCCTGGCCCGCGTGTTGCTGGACCTGCCAGCGGGGGTCCTGGGGGACAGGAAGGGTCAGAAGAGAATCATGGGCTATGGCCTGATTTTGATCGCAACTTCCTCCACAGTGGCCGGCTTCGCCTTCAGCTATTGGGTTCTGCTCGCCGTTAGGGTTGCGGAAGGGGTTGGTTCGGCCCTCTACGTGACTTCCTCCGTGGCCCTCCTGGCTAAGGTGGTTCCTCCTAGCAAGCGGGGTCAGTACATGAGCTACTACGTGTCCGCCCTGCTCTTGGGCGGCATTTCTGGCCCCGCGGTGGGCGGTTACGTCGCTCGATATCTAGGCCTCAACTGGCCCTTCTTTTTCTACGCAATAGCGGCCACCGTCGCCCTTATCCTGATGGTGCGCTTCCTACCCTCTGAGCTTCCTGAGAAGGCCGATGACAACGTCACTGTGATGGCAGACGTCGGCCGCCTCATACGTAATCCTTCATTCTTGCTGGTAAATCTGGCCACGCTGAGCGCCTTCTTCGTTCGGGGTGGCATAAACGGGGTCATCTTCCCCCTTTGGTCGGCGGGGAAGTTCGGTTTCGACACCAGCGTGATCGGCCTTCTTCTGACGGTGGCTGCCATAGCCTCCATGGGCACGATGTTTCCGTCGGGTCATCTGGCAGATAGATACGGGAGAAAGATGCCCTTTATGGCCAGTCTTTTGTTGACAGCAGCGGTTCTCCCGTTCATCTTCTATTCCGATACCCTCGCTTCCCTTACGGTGATGATGGCATTGTATGGCCTGGCCATAGGTATGCACGGTCCCATGGCCGCGTGGGCGGCTGACCTGGCTCCCAGCGGGAGCATGGGAACGGCCATGGGCGTTTACCGTACGGTGGGAGATTTGGGTTGGGTCCTCGGACCCCTTGTACTCTCACTAGTGGCGCGGGCCACCGGCCCGATAGCGAGCAACGTTTGGCCCTTTCTCGTCGCCTCTATATGGCTCACCAGCTTCGGATTGCTACTCATCTTTGCCAAGGACCCTGTCGCACGTAGAGGGAGGGCCACACCGCTGGTGGCGGATGGCAAGGGCTAGATGTCCGACCATAGGCTTTCGGCGTAACCAGGCAGCGGCAGATCCAACATGGTTTTGAGGCCAGCCTCAGCGTTCATGACCCTCGGGACCGAGTTAATGACCGCTGCCACTGTCGCCTGGTCGCCAGCCACTCCTCCGGGAATGTTCACCTCGATCGCCGGGATGCCGTCGATCCTGATCAAATCCCCGGGACTAGCTCCCACGTACATCTGCAGTTCAAAGGAAATCACCTCTTTCTGGGATCTGAGTCCCTTGCCGACCTGTCTGATTCCTGCGACCTTGCCAGTCTCTACTTCTAAATGGGGACCCCGGATGGCTTTCTCTGACACCACCGGCGTGATATCCACCTGGACGTCGGTCATATCCCAACCAAAGGCCTCGGCGATCATGTCGATGGACTCATAGGTACCTACGTGCCCCAGTTTCCCCTCCTTCACCATATTGAGGAACTCTCTCTCGCTAAGGCCCACACCAACCTTCCGCTGAAGGGGGAGCCTCCTCTTCGCCACGTCGACAATCCTTTCCACGTACACCTGCCGCACCCGATTGCACATGCTGCTGAGGGCTATGACCAGGGCGTCCATCACAAAGCCTGGATTGACCCCCGTTCCCAGGACGGTGACGCCCTCCCTCTTGGCAGCCTGATCGATTTCTTGGGCGAAGTGGCGGTGAGCTCGCCAGGGGTACGACAGCTCCTCACAGGTGGAGATCACATCGCAGCCTGTCTGGACTGCTTCGGCCAACTGCGGATGAGCCTCCCAGATGTAAGAGGTCGTGCAATGGAAGACGACGTCACCCCCGCCCTTCTTAAGGGCCGACCTAATGTCCCTGGAGACCGGGATGCCTATCTGTCGGTCGAGGCCCGCAACCTCGCCAACGTCCTTGCCCACTTTATCCTCGGCTATGTCGACGGCCGCTACGATATCGAGATTCCGGGACAAGCATTCCTTCGCGATCTCGGCTCCGATGGAACCCATCCCGTAGAGGGCGACCCGCACGGCCTCCGTCAATCCGACCCCCTCCGCATCTCTTCGGCAACTACATCGGCTGAGTCCAGCAGGTGGGCCACGTCGTCCTCGGTGTGGGCAACGGATACGCCCAACCCTCCGTGCATGGTGTATACACCATGATTGACAAGTCTCAGCTTGAGTTCCTCCTCCCTGCGCCGGTGGTCGGTCAGGTCGTAGACGTCGGCTGCGTTCCTTATCGTTACCCCCTCCTCCTTGAGGAAGTGGAGTTGAAAGATGGACCCTAGCCCGGTGCAAGTGGTCATCAGCCCTCGATCGAGGAAAGGATTCGCAAGCTTCATCCTGATGTCCTCTCCAAGGCGGCCGAGCCTGTCGAAGGTCTCACGGTGTTGCTCAAGGTAGCCGACGGTAGCCTTCCCGGCGGCCATGGTGAGGGGATTGCACGAGAAGGTCCCACCACCGATGGACACACGCAGGTCGCCTCGGTCGCCCCGCCTGGGGTTCGTCAGTTCCATGGCTTCGCGAGTCCCGACTACGGCACCGATGGGGAGCCCGCCTCCCAGTACCTTTCCCAAAGCAGCCAGATCCGGCTTGATTCTGTAATACTCTTGACCACCCCCCAGGGCTAGGCGAAAGCCCGTAATGATTTCGTCAAAGATCAGGAGGGCATCCCTGGCTTCCGTCTCCTCCCTCAGGGTCTGAAGAAACTCCCTGTCAGCAGCGATACCACCTCCGGCTCCGAGGACCGGCTCCACTATGACGCCTGCCAGGTCCTCCTCTTTTCTAATGGCCTCGCTGGCTGCCTCAGAGTCGTTGAAGGGGAAGGTGCCTACCGTCGAGTCGAGGTTCTTAGGGAGGCCCAGGGATTCAGGCTTCTGGAAGGGTCCGTGGACTCCTACGAGAAGGTCCGTACAGAATCCGTGCCAGCCGCCCTCGGCTTTCAGGATGACGGAGCGACCTGTACAACCCCTGGCTACTCTGGCTGCGTACATCGTGGCTTCGGCCCCCGTGTTGCTGAACTTAACCGCTTCAGCGCAGGGGACGGTCCTGTGGACGAGTTCTGCGAGTTCTACCTCTCCCTCGTTTGCGGTTCCCCAGTGCACCCCCTCCTCTAGCTGCTGACGCATTGCCTCCAGGACCACGGGATGGTTGTGTCCGAGGATGAGGGCAAGGTGCCCAATCCAGTAGTCCACATACTCATTGCCGTCCACATCCCAGATTCTCGAGCCTCGAGCAGACCTGACGTAGAATGGATAGGGTGGGAAATACCGAATCGAGTGGCTTACACCGCCAGGGATCATCTTCTCGGCCCGTTGGTGGAGGGCCTGTGAACTCGGGGACCGAAGGCGATACGCCTCATGCAGACCAGACAACTACCTGCCTCCCAAGAGACGGAGACTACAGGGAGTTCTTAAACGTTCTTCGCCCCGGGTCCCCTCCCACCCGTTCCTGTCTGGGCCTCCAGGGCCAGAGGCCAAAGCTTAAGCTGAATGGCAAGGTTCTTCGCCCGTGGGTCGTGCAGAGGTGACTGTGGAGCCTGTGGACGTGGCCGACGGCACGCACCTCATCGACGTCAATATGTTCGGCGATTCCAAGTTCGGAGGCGTCTATCTGATTGATGACGACAGGCGCACCATTATCGAGACGGGAACGTCGAACGACTATAGTAACGTGCTGGCGGCGTTGAGACACCTGGGGGTCGAGACCTCGTCTATCAGAAACGTCGTGGTGACGCACATCCACCTGGATCATGCGGGTGGAGCGGGATTCCTGCTCGATCACCTTGATAATGCGACGGTGTACGTCCATCGCAGAGGATTCCCTTACCTCGCGAACCCGCAACGCCTCTTAGCGAGTGCCTCTCGGGCTCTGGGGAAAGCCTTTGAGGCATACGGTACGCTCAAACCCATCCCAGAGGAGAGGATGGTCCAGCTTGAGGGCGGGGAGGTTCTGGACCTCGGCGGCCGCGAGTTGGAGTTTGTGTACACCCCTGGCCACGCTCGCCACCACCTTTCAATCCTCGATAGGGCCACCCGTTGTATTTTCGCGGGTGACTCGGCGGGGATCTACTTCCCGGAGGACAGGAGGCTGATACCTACGACTCCCTTCCCTGAGTTCGATCTTCCGCGATCCATTGAGGCGATGAAGATGATGGCGGCTCTGCACCCGAGAGCCCTGCTCTTCACACATTTCGGCCCACGGCAGGATGCCCAGAGGGCTCTCAGGGAACAGCGGGCAGAGTACGAGAGGTGGGACCGCCGAGCCTCCGAGACAGTGGTTGAAGGAGATCTGCAAGGGGCTGTGAAGGCCCTCTACGAGGAATGGTACGCAGACGTTCGGGGGTTCCCAAGGGCCTCCGTTGAAAGGATCATCGAGACCAACCTAAGGGGCTTTTACGCTTACTTCGATAGATCGCAGAGAGATGCTGCCGACGCCGGTTAGAAGGATAGTGGAGGAGATAGGCAACGATGCCGAGTCAGGGGCTTTGCCCCTCGCAAAGAGGGCGCTAGCCGCCTACACTTTGCTGGAGGAGCTTTCCACCGGACCCTCAATGGCCGAGGAGCTGCATTCCCTCCTCAGCAGAGCGCAGCCTTGGATGGCCGCCGTCAAGAATGCCTCTCTCATGGGACGGGAGATTGCTGCCTCCGAGTCTTGGGAGGATCTGGGGAGGTTGATGACTCAGTTGGACCAGGCCCAACAGCGGGTTGC
>JABAOD010029003.1_pt3 | contig 32638 bp, 30 predicted proteins | sample 7062151 | NCBI WGS metagenome assembly JABAOD01 (sample SAMN14538626, study PRJNA623070) | marine sediment metagenome | biome: marine biome [ENVO:00000428]; feature: marine pelagic biome [ENVO:01000023]; material: deep marine sediment [ENVO:00002113] | place: India: Gulf of Khambhat ... | reverse complement strand
TGAACGACGGGGTTGGAGATGCTACCTACCTCGACCTCCTCGGCCACCATCTGCCCGACATCGTCGATCGTCACCGCCCCGACCTCGCGTTCTACTTGGCCGGCGCAGATCCGTACCGAGAGGACCAGCTCGGCGGACTCGGCCTGAGCATACGGGGGCTTGGCCGCCGAGACGAGATGGTGTTCGCGACGCTCCGCGAGGCCGGTGTCCCCACCGCCGTCACGCTCGCCGGCGGGTATGCCAGACGGCAGGACGACACCGTGGAGATCCACTGCAACACCGTCCGCACCGCGGCGACGGCTGGGGGTACATCGACCGGGCAGCCAGGACGGGAGGAGCAGCCATGAGCGCGCCGATTCTGCTTCTGGCACTGGTGTGGATGTCCGAGGGGCAAGCGCTCGCAGCCCAGTGCGAGACACACGTGCTGGTCGCGTACTACAGTGAAACCGGCCACACCCGCGCGCTCGCGGAGGTCGTGGCGGCTGGTGCGGAGCGCGTAGCGGGGGTCCGGGTCACCCTCGGTCACGTGGACTCGCTCCCCATCGACAGCGTCCGGACCGCCGATGCCGTCATCGTGGGCAGTCCGGTCCACAACGCCAACGTCGCTCCATCAGTGCAGGCGTTCATCAATCGCTGGCCGTTCGACGGCACGATGCGCGACAAGATCGGCGCGGCTTTCGCGAGCGGCGGCGGGATCTCTGCCGGGGAGGAGACCACGCAGCTCGCCATCCTGCGATCGATGCTCGTCTTCGGCATGGTCGTGGTGGGCGGACCCGAGTGGACCGGCGCCTTCGGCGCGTCGGCCGTGACGCTCGAGCCGCCGTTCGAGGTGGAAGACACAGGTGCCATCGCACCGCAATTCCTGGACAAGGGCCGCGAACTCGGAATGAGGGTCGCCGGTATCACACACCGGTTAGCGTGCGGCGCGCGCGACCCCTGAGCACAGCGCCAAAACACCTCGGGGGACGATCCGATGATGGATCGTCCCCCGAGAACCCTCCGACGGCGCTGTCGAGCGGGCGCTACGTCCCGCGGGACACCTGCTCGAGATAGAGAATGATCTCCTGCACCTGATTCTGGGGCGGCGACTGCCGCAGCATCTGCACCATGTGCTGGCGCATCCGGATCACGACGGCCGCCCAGTCATTGGCCGTGTGTTGCCTCGGATCGGGCAGTTCGTGGCATCGACTGCACGTGGACGTAAACAGCTCCCTTCCCGGCCTCGCGGGGAGCTCGGCTTCGCTGACCTCCAGGGCGTGGCTCAGCAGGTAGTTCAGAATCAGCACCCGCTCACGCGCGTCCGGTACGGGCACCGCGTACGATGCCGGAAGCCCTTCGGTGCGAAGCCACATGCGCCGCAGAACGACGGGCCAGTCCGTCGCCGAGTGCGCGCCCGGGCTCGGTGCCCCGTGACAGGCCGTCGCGCAGAACTTGGCCAAGGCCTGTGCACCTTCCGATTCGGGATCGGGGAGTTCCGCGGGCGCGGTGCCGGCCGGAAGCCCGACCATGGCCGACGCCAACACCACGTCGCTCACCCCAGACTGGGGCGTCGTGTCCGCCGACTGATCGGACGGTGCGGGCTCGCCACAGGCAGCGAGCGCCCACACGACTGCTGCCATACCGATCAACGCAGGCCCGCTCCAGCGCATCCGTGACCTCACCATGGCATCCTCACGCGCTATAGCTATACAACGGTCTAACGTTCACTGAGCCAAGAGAGTATGAAGATCGAATGAATGGCCGCTTCACTCAAGCCGGAACCGGCTCCGACTCGACCCTTTCGACCAGGATTTCCCGAGCAATCGCCGGATCGAGTGCCAACTCCGTTTCACCGACGCGCACGACGCACGATGGACGCTGCTGGATGGCCGTCACCTCGGCGCCTGGTATCACCCCGAACACGGCGAGGTTGTTGTGTCGCGACTCGCCCCCCGTCCCGAGGCAGATGACGCGGCCCCGCTCGCCGCCCCTGAGGTCCCGCACGCTCAAGACGTGCTCGGGAAGGTCCCGTGCCGGCCGACGGCCCCGACGGAACAGGCTTTCCAGCCACGAGACGGCGCGCGGTTGCTCGGCAAACTCGTACTGGCAATTCGGACACCGATTGAGGTGACACAGCGCGCCCAACGGGCACCCGTGGTGGCACAGGGTGTCCGCCTTCGCGAACTCGAACCCGCAAAACGGGCAGGTCAGATACTCGTCAGCCATCGTCCCATGAAGTGTACCAGCCCACCCACGAAAAAGGCGAATGGGAAGATGAACGCCGCCATCCGCCACGCCACGCGCATCCCGTGCTCCTTGGCGATCATCAAGAAGTTCGCAAAGCACGGCATGAACAGCGTAATGGTGACCATTGCGACGAGGATCTGCAGGGAGCCCAACACCGCAGCGGGCCCCGTGGCCGCGTCGAGGATGTAGACCGCGCCGAAGTCCCGCCGCATGAAGCCCACCAGGAACGCGTTGGCCATCTCGCGCGGCAGCCCGAGCCAGCCCGTGACCAGCGGCTCCATCACCCGTCCGATCAGATCGAGGGCATGCACCTGGTCGAGAAAGAACAGCGCCGCGGTCCCAGCGACGAACAGAGGGATGACTTCGCGCAGATACCAATTAAGGCGCGTCGCGGTCTTGATGAGCACGTTCGACGCGTGGGGCCGCCGCATCGGCGGGATCTCGAGAATGAAGTCGCTGGGGGCACCGCCGATCACCTTGGCGGTCAGCCACCCGACCAGGAAGATCACGCCGATCACGATCCCCAGCCACACGAGCGCACCGGTCGGCGTGAGGGTCGCCATCAACGCCAGCAGCACGCCGAGCTGTGCCGAACAGGGGATCGCGAGCGCCAACAGCATCGTCGTGACCAGACGCTCGCTGCGCGTCTCCAGGATCCGCGTCGTCATCGTGGCCATGGTGTCGCACCCCAGCCCCAGGACCATGGGGAGCACCGCCTTGCCGTTCAGTCCCATGATCCGGAAGACCCGGTTCACCATGATGGCCATGCGCGGGAAGTAGCCGGAGTCCTCCAGCACGCCGAACACGAGGAAGAACGTCGTGACGATGGGCAGCACGATCGCCAGCGCGTAGCTCAGCGCCATCGTGATCGCGCCGAACTCCCCCACCAGGAAGTCGTGTGCGAACCGTAGCGCCTCCTGCCAGGTGGTCAGGTCTGTCGCCGCCACCAGCTGATAGGCCGGATCGAGCGCGACACGATTCAACGTCCCGAGCGTCACGTCGTGCACGGGGGTGACCGGGACCGCGACCGACACGGGGAACGCCGCCATCTCGTGCACGTGTGGGAACGGGAGGACCGCGTCGACCAGCCGAATGGCCAGGGGATTGAGGTGCTGGTGGAAGACGCCGACCTCGAGGAGATCCACCAGCGTCCCCGCTCCAAACAGGCCGACGAACCAGAACACCACGAAGAGCACGGCGGCCAGGAAGCCGACCCCCTGCACCGGATGCATGGCCCAGAAGCCGAGACGCACTCGGAAGGATGGCCGATCCGGCCGGGCGATCGAATACGTCTGGGCCAGGATGGCGTTGACCTGCTCCAATCGTGCGCGGTTGCGCTCGTACGCCGAGCCGGAGGTCTGAGGCGAGGGCGACACCAGCGTGGCCGTGCGGGCGGCCCCGAGCGTGGCGATCAACGTGTCGGTGCCCCGGTTGTCGGGGGCGACGGTGATCACGACCGGCACCCCCAGGAGAGCGCTCAGACGCTCGGTGTCGATCTGCCCGCCGCGTTCCTCCAGCTCGTCGAACATGTTGAGGACGAGGACCATCGGTCGCCCCAACTCGGCGAGCTGCAGTGTCAGGAGCAGCGCCCGACGGAGATTCTTGGCATCGGCCACCTGAACGATTGTCGCGTCGGCGTGCTCGTCGAGCACGCGCCGCGTGACCTGCGCATCGTCGCTCCGCTGCGAGAGATCGTTGATCCCGGGCGTGTCGATGATCTCGAGACGCCGACCGTCGAAGTTCGCGGGCGCCCGCACGATCTCTACCGTGGTCCCCGGGATGTTGGACACGGTGACATAGCGAGAGGTGAGGTTCTTGAACAGCAGGCTCTTCCCCACATTGGGGTTGCCGACCAGGATGGTGGCTGACCCCGGGGGGCGGGTAGCCGTTGCCGGCTCCGATCCGGCGGTGGGTGTTGCCCGACTCACGGGAGGCCCTGCGGCGGTGGCGGGTGCCGATCAGTCATACGTGAATGAGTAGTCGATCCCTCGGGTTTCCGCGACGTCGGGTGCGTCGCCCCACGTGAGACGCTGCGGGGCGTACCTCAGGGACGGAGGTACGCCCCTGCGAGGGTCAGTTGGTCGCTGGCGGCGGCGCCTTCCGCGGCATCATCTCCTCGCGCATCGCCAGGTGGTAGACCGTCGCAGCGACCACGACCGCCGCCTGCTTCAGGTCGTCCAGCACGAGGTTGTCGTACGTGTCGACGTAGGTGTGATGCGTGCGAATCCCGTACTCGATCGGATCTTGAATGAAGTTGAACCCCGGAATGCCGGCCCGATCGAAGGCCAGGTGATCCGTACCACCGGTATTCCCATGACGCACGGCCACCACACCGAGATCGCGGAACGGCCACAGGATCTGCTCGAAGACCGGGATGGCCTGCTCGTTCATCTGGTCCCAAATGCCCCGGATCTTGCCCGTGCCGTTGTCCACGTTCACATAGGCCGAGATGCGATCGTGCAGCTCGGGGTGCTGCTCCACCCATTGACGCGACCCCAGCAAACCCTGCTCCTCGCCACTCCACAGCGCGATACGGATCGTGCGTCGGGGCTCGAGATCCAGGGCCTTGAGGATGCGCATCGCCTCCATCATCACGACCGATCCGGCCGCGTTGTCGGTCGCCCCTCCGCCGTAGTGCCACGAATCGAGGTGCGCGCCGAGCATCACGTATTCGTCGGCCTTGTCGCTCCCGGGGAGCTCGGCCAGCGTGTTGTAGGCCCTGAGATCGTCGCTGAAGAATCGATTCTGCACATTGATCTCGAGCCGCACCGGGATGCCGGCCTCGACGTTGCGGTAGATCTGGTTGTACTGCTCGCGAATGACCACGAGTTCCGGCGTCGGATCCGGAGCCTTGGCATCGCGACCAGCGCTGTTGCCGCCGCCGCGAATCACACCGAAGTTGCGCGACGAGGGGGTGAGGATGACGGCCGCGCGCTCCTGGGCGAGCAGATCGGTCATCGCCTGTCGGATCTCCCGCATCCGCTGGAACCGCGCTCGCATCTCCTGCATGCGCTCGGCCTGCTCCGCAGCCTGCCGTGCCCGCTCCGCTGGATCCTCAGGCGCCGACGGCGTCAACAGATCATCCAGCGAGGTCCGCCGCGACTGCACCTCCCACTCGGGATCCACGTCCGGCGCCTCCTGCAAGAGCACGATCTTCCCACGGAGCTTGCCCCGATACTGCGCCAGCTCCTCGGCGCTCTCGGCCTTCACCACGACGGCTTCGGCCGTCACCGTTCCCCCGGTGCTCCCGGTCCAGGCCACGGGTTGGGCGTGCAGCGGCTGGACGTACGGGGTGAGAATCCGGCCGCTGTAGGACACGCGTGCCCAGCCACGACCGAACTCGCCCCACGGCTCGACCGTCACACCGGTGAGGCCCCAGTCCCGGAACATCTGGGCGGTCCACTCGTTGGCCTGCTTCATCTGGGGAGATCCGGTGANNCACCTCGGTCAGGTGCCGCGCGAGCGCCGGGACCTGCGACCGCTCGAGCCCTTCCTCACGGATCCGCTGGACGACCGCCAGGTCCACGGATTCCTGTGCTACCTGTGCCGGGAGCGTCGTGGGGACGGTCGCGGCTGCAGTGATGGCGGCAACCCAAAGCACAGACTTCATAGCTTCGCTCCTAGAGGACACTGGGGTCGGATTGCTGGCGTCCGGGATTCTACCCTGCAGGCAGGGTCGGTGGCAAACGCCCGGCGGGGTCCCTGGCCTCCCCCCGTCACTGGTCGCATACTCTCCTCGGAAGTCCCCCACAAGGAGTCGCCATGCGCTCGCTCTGCCGGCTGGCCCGCACCGTGCTGCTCGCCTCGCTCCCCGCACTGCTTCTCTCAGCACCGTCGGGCGCCCAGGAGTCCGACATCGCCCGGCTCGTCACGGCGCTCCTGAGCGAGACCGCGGTGGTACGCGACGCACAATGGCTCACCGACCGCATCGGGGGGCGGCCCACCGGGTCGGCGGCAAACCTCGATGCCGTGGCGTGGGCCCTCTGTACCTTCGAGGAGGCTGGCGTGGCCGCCAGTCGCGAAGCGTTCACGATGCCGGCCCGCTGGCTGGAGCAGTCAGCTTCCGCCCGAGTCCATGGCGACGTGGAGTTCCCGGCGCGCGTCGCCGCCATGCCGTTTTCGATCGCCACGCCGGCTGCGGGGATCACGGCACGGCTGGTGGACGGCGGCCGGGGAAGCCCGGCCGATTTCGAGCGACTTGGCACCGCCGCCCAGGGCGCCTTCGTGCTGGTGGCAACCGACGAACTGGCCGACATCCCCGGCCTGTTTCAGGAATACACGCAGGCCACGGCGATCGAGGCGCGGGCATTCGAGCGTGGCGTGACAGGGATCATCTACATGGGATCCCGGCCCAACAACCTGCTCTATCGGCACAACGCGTCCCGTGGCCCGGCCAACCGTCACCCGCTGGTGGTCATGGAGCGGGACGCCGCGACCCGAGCCGTGCGGCTTCTGCGTGCCGGCGCCACGCTCTCGGTGACCCTTCACCTCACGATCGAGACGGGGGCCCCCTACGAGAGCTTCAACGTCATCGGCGAGATCGCCGGCTCGGCGCAGCCGGAGGAGATCGTGGTCATCGGTGCCCACCTCGATTCGTGGGACATCGGCACCGGTGCGCTCGACAACGGTGCCAATGTGGCCATGCTCATCGACATCGCTCGGCAGATTCGTCGACTCGGCCTCCAACCCCGACGCACCATCCGGTTCGCCCTGTGGAACGGCGAAGAACAAGGCCTCGTTGGTTCCTGGAAGTACGTCGAGCAGCATCGCGCCGAGCTCGACCGGGTCGTGATGGCCAGCTCCTACGACATCGGTACCGGACGCATCGCCGGGTTCTTCACGGGTGGGCGTCCGGAGATTGTCGGTGCCGTCGACCGCGCCCTCGCCCCTGTGGCCGGACTCGGTCCGTTCCAGCAGATCGACGTGCCGATCGTCGGAACCGACAACTTCGATTTCATGATGGAAGGGATCGCGAACCTCGTGGCCAACCAGGAGTCGGCGAACTACGGCCCCAACTACCACGCCCGGTCCGACACCTTCGACAAGGTCAAGGTGGACGTCCGGCAGCTCAAGCTCAATGCGGCGATCGCCGCGGCCGTGACCTGGGGGTTCGCGAACATGGACGTCACGTGGCAGCGCCAGACGCGGGAGGAGGTCGAGCGCCTCGTGGCATCGACCGATCTCGAAGCGCAGATGCGCTCGCTCGGTGTGTGGCAGGACTGGGCCGCCGGCCGCCGCGGCCGGCAGCCGTGACGGCCGCTAGGCGCGCCGGAACACCAGGGCTGCGTTGACGCCGCCGAACCCGAAGGAGTTCGACACGACGCACGCCGGTGACGCGGCGTGCCCGCCGTCCGCCAGGTAGTCGAGATCGCAGCTCGGGTCCGGCTCGGTCAGGTTCACCGTGGGCGGCAACCAGCCTCGACGCATTCCCAGGGCGCAGATCGCGGCCTCGATGGCACCGCTCGCCCCCAGGGGATGCCCGTAGTATCCCTTGGTGCCGCTCACCACGAGGCGCCGCGCGTGATCGCCGAAGACCTCCTTGATGGCCATGGTCTCCGTCGAATCATTGAGCGGTGTGGACGAGCCGTGCGCATTCACGTACTCCACGTCGTGCGGTGCCACGGCCGCGTCGGCTAACGCGAGCCGCACGGCACGCGCCGCTTCGCGGCCGCCCGGCTTGGGAGCGGACATGTGGTACGCGTCGTTGGTCAACGCGTAGCCGCAGACTTCGGCGTAGATCGGCGCGCCTCGACTCTCGGCACGGTCGCGGCGCTCCAGCACCAGCACGGCCGAGCCCTCACCCATCACGAAGCCGTCCCGCCCCTTGTCGAACGGCCGGGACGCACCGGAAGGATCGTCGTTGCGCGTCGACATGGCGCGAATCAGCGTAAACGATCCGAAGGCGAGCGGTGAGAGTGGCGCCTCGGCCCCGCCCGCGAGCATGACGTCGGCACGTCCCGAACGGATGGCATGGAACGCGTCTCCGATGGCGATGGCGCCGGACGCGCACGACATCGCGTTGGTCGAGTTTGGACCGGTCACACCGAACTGGATCGCGATGTTGCACGACACGGCTCCGCCGAACACTGAGGTCGCGAGGGTTGGCTCGACGTGCCGAAGGCCGTGGCGCATGTAGGTGGCGGCCTGCGCCTCCGCCTGCGCCACCCCTCCGAGCGCGGAGCCCATCATGACCCCGATGCGGTCCCGGTCCTCGCGCTCGAACGCAATCCCGGCATCCTCGACCGCCAGCAGCGATGCCACCACGCCCAGCTGCGAAAACCGGTCGAGACGACGGGCGGCTTTGGTCGGAAGGTGGTCCGACGCGTCGAAGTCGTCGATCTCGGCGGCGATCTTCGACCGGAATGGGGAAGGGTCGAAACGGGTGATGACGCGGACGACGGAGCGCCTGGCGCCGAGTCCCGACCACAGACCGTCCACTCCGCTGCCGATCGGCGTGACACATCCCACGCCCGTAATCACCACCTCAGGCATCGGCTTCCGCCTTTCGCTTGATGCCGGCAAGCGTGAGCGACGCGATCCCGTGAATGAACACCGGCCCGATCACCCAGTTGGCGGCGATACCCCCGATCAGCGGCCACCGGGGCCCGGACCACTCGTGCACGATCCTCACCTCGACGTGGTCGCTGGTCGGGACCAGGGTCCAGACCACATCCATGCCGGCCGTGATGCCCCGCACGTGGCGGTAGTGCACTTCATGGCGGTCCGGGAGGACCTCCATCTCAGACACCCACCAGGTGGGATACTTGAAGAGTCCGAACGGGCGCCACGCCGCCATCTCGACGGTGCCACCCCTGCTGCTGCGCTCGAGCATGGTCACCCACCGGTAGTGCGGGAGGATCTCCGGCCACCGCTCGACGTCCGATGCCAGCCGGAACACTCGATCGATGGGTGCGGCGATCAGCGTGCTATCGAGCGTGCGCAGTGATCCTCCAGTGTGCGACGAGACGGAAACCGGGACGCCGCCGAACGTCGGCCGAGACGCCCGCCTCCTCGATGAGTGCCGCGAGTTCCGGTAGTGTAAAGCCACGTCGCACCGACAGCACGCCGTCCCGTCGGCTGACGCGGTGGAAGCCCAGCAGCACCGCGGCGAACCAGATACCCCACCGGGCCACGAAGGTGCGGCGAATGTCGGCTACGACCACGCCCAGCCTGGCCACCCGATCCAGCTCGCGAATGACGTTCCGGGCGGCATGGCGGCTGAAGTGGTGGAGAAGCTGGCTTGCGATCACGATATCCACAGCCTTGTCGGCGAGGGGGAGGGCGAGCGCGTCGGCTGTGACCGACGGCAGCCCCCGCGCCGCGCTCAGGCGCGCGGCTGTGCGGTGCCAGTCCAGCGCGAGCGCCCGTACCCGCACTGCTTCCCGCTCCAGACGGTGTTGCAGGTGGATCAGGACGTCGCCGAGGCCGGCACCGACATCGAGCACGGTGAGCGCTGGCGGCATGGTGGAGCCGTCGAGCAGCTGGTCCACACCCCACCCCACCGCGCTCTGCCCACCGAACAGCAGGTTGGCCGTGGCGATGTCGGCCAGCGTGGCCCGGGTGGTTTCCTGATCCAGCGTGGGCGTATCCAGTGCCTCCACGCCGATCGACGACACCACTCCGTGGCGGCCTGCCCGATGTCCGCTCACCAGACCAGCCGCACCATGAACGAGGGCCGCAGCACGGCGCCCGCCGGCACCACGTCACCTGTGACGCCGACCAGGAGATCGGCCAACCCTGATCGCCGTGCGAGACGCTTCGCGACGTGCTCGAACGCCATCGGGTGACCGACCGTCCACGCAATGAGTCGTTCCACGACCCACTTGCGCCCGAACTCGCGACGACGACGGCGATCGTAGGCAGCCAGCGACGCTGCGGAGAGACGGTCGCCTGCCAGGCCATCCAGTGCCGTCTCCGCTGCCATTTCGGCCCCTCGCAGCGCCGCGTAGATCCCCTCCCCGGTGAACGGATCGTAGAAATCGGCGGCGTCACCCACCAGCATCACCCTCTCGGCGGTCGCGCGCACGGTACGCCGGGCAAACGGACCGGCGGCCAACACGGGACCCTGGAACGCGGCACCCCGAAGCCGAGCGGCCGCCGACGGGAACTCCCGGAGCAATGCGTGCAACCAGACCTCCGGCGAGGCCCGAGTCTGCGCACGCGCGAGATCGACCACGACGGCCACGTTGGTCAGGCCGTTCCCGATGGGTGCGAGCCCGACATATCCGAGACGGCCCACGTGCATTTCCCCAACGTCACCCATGTCTTCCACGGCTGCGGCGTGGGTCACGAGCGCGATTCGCCTCAGGCGACCCCGGCGCGCGAGACGCAGCTGCCGGGCAATGCGGGAATTGAGCCCATCGGCAGCCACCACCAGCCGAGCGGCCAGGCTCACTCGCCGGCGGTCGCTCAGGAGCTGGAGCTGTCGCAGGTCGCCGTCGCCGCCCGCCACCGTCTCCACGAGCACCCGCTCTCGTAGCTCGGCACCCTTCGCGACCGCGGCCTGCGCGAGGTGGCTATCCAGCACCGTGCGGCGGACGCCGAGGCCCACGTCGCTGTAGCCGCGGAACCCGTGTGCGGCCCGGAACCGTCCGGTGAACGCCGTCCCGCGGTGGCTCACGACCGTCATGCCGGAGAGCGACACGGCGTCGGCCCGCAGCGGGCCGAGCACGCCAAGTCGCTCGAGGATCCGCAGTGCTTCCGGACTTACGTACTCGGCGCACGCCTTGTCACGGGGGAACGCCGCCCGGTCCAGCAGTACCACCTTCAGCCCGCGGTCCGCGAGCAGGGCCGCGGTGGCACTCCCCGCCGGACCGGCCCCGACCACCGCGACGTCGTAGGCGGATCGGCTCACGGGCGGCCCTCACGGCTGTCGAGGAACGGGCGGTTCCGTTCCGAGTCCAAACCGACCAGAATGCTCATCATGATGACGAGCAGCATGAGTAGCGCGGCACTCACACGCGTGTCAACACGGGGTTGTTGATGCCCCCGAGCAGGGCTGAGGACCCGGAAGCCGTGCTCCGCACGCTCGATGTGGAAGAGCACCTTGGCGATCGGCGCCGCAAGCAACGATTCGTCACCACCATGTTCGAGGTGATCGCCGCGCGGTACGACCGGTTCACTCGGCTGTTTTCGTACGGGATGGACCGCCGCTGGAAGGGCGAGGTGCTGACCGAGCTGCAGGCGGTCACGGCGACGCCCACCCTGGTGCTGGATCTGGCGTGCGGAACCGGCGACTTGGCGGTGGGAAGCGCAGCGAGGGTCCACAGCGCCCACGTCGTCGGATTCGACGTGTCGCGTCGCATGCTCGGCCTTGCGCGACGACGGGCTGGCACCAACGGGTCGTGGCCCCGCTTCGTCGCGGGGGACATGGTCCGTCTTCCGGTTCGCGACCGCAGCGCGCACGCGGTGCTGGCCGGGTACGCCATTCGGAACGCCCCCGATATCGCCGCCGCGCTGCGAGAGATCGCCCGCGTGCTACGACCAGGCGGGCTGCTCGTAAGCCTGGATTTCTACCGGCCGCGCAATCCGCTCTGGCGCTCGCTGTTCGTGGGGTACCTCCGAGTGGCGGGCTCCCTCACGGGATGGCTGTGGCACCGGCAGCCCGTGGCCTACGGCTACATCGCGGCGTCGATCGAGCACCACGTGGCCTGGCAGGACATGTCCGTCGCGCTGTCCTCCCACGGCTTCCGGGTGCGGCGCGTCAGTCGTAAGCTGCTCGGCGGTATCGCCATTCACGTGGCCTCGCTCGACGAGGCCGGGGTCGGCGCCGGGGGCTAGAATCGCCGGGGTATGTCGGCAAGCACGCGGAACGTGTCGCGTGCGATGAGCAGCTCCTCGTTGGTGGGAATCACGTAGGCCTTGAGCGGCGACCCGTCGACGGAGATCTCCCCCTCTCGACCGGACACTGCCTCGCGGTTTCGTCCCTCGTCCAGTCGCAGGCCCAGTGCCTCGAGGCCGGTGCAGGCACGCTCACGGATCGCCCACGAGTTCTCGCCGATCCCTCCACTGAACACCACCGCCTCGGCGCCACCCATCTCGGCCAGGTACGCGCCGATGTAGTGGCGCACTCGGCGGCAGAAGATGGTAATGGCGAGGCGAGCGCGACGATCCTGATTCTCCGCCTCCTCGTCCAGCAGCTCGCGCATGTCGCCCGTGAGCCCCGAGAGGCCGAGCAAGCCCGACTGCTTGTTCAACAACGTGTCGATCTGGGAAATACTCATGCCCTCTTTGATCTCCAGATACTCGATCAGCGACGGATCGATGTTCCCGGAGCGGGTGCCCATGACCAGCCCTTCCAGCGGCGTGAAGCCCATGGACGTATTGAACGACCTCCCCCCTTTGATGGCGCAGGCCGAGCAGCCGTTGCCGAGGTGTAAGGTGATGATGTTGACCTGCTCCCGCTCCAAGCCGTACACGGTTCGATACCGGTACGCGATGTACCGGTGCGACGTGCCGTGGAACCCGTACCGCCGGATCTTGTGGCGTCGGTACAGCTGGTACGGGATCGCGTAGAGATACGACTCCTCGGGCATCGTCGCATGAAAGGCCGTGTCGAACACGGCCACCTGGGGTACGCCCTCCCCGAGCAGTTCCTGCGCCGAACGGATGCCCTTGAGATTCGCCGGATTGTGCAGCGGAGCAAGCTCGATGCAGTCTTCGATCCCTTCGAGCACCTCGGCGTCGATGCGGACGGACTTCTGAAATCGCTCCGCACCGTGCACGACCCGATGGCCCACGGCGTGAATGTCGGACAGCGACGTGATGTGATCGATATTTGACGCGCGGGACACTACCCACCGCAGAATCCGACCGATCGCTGCCCGATGGTCACGGAGGGGCTCGGCGTGCCGCTCCTTGGAATGCCCTTCCGAGTGAAACGTGATCAACGCCTGCCCACCGATCCGCTCCACGACGCCGCTCGCCAGACGTCGGTCCGCCTCCTGCTGGATCAAGTCCGCATCCGTCTCGATGATCTGGAACTTGACGGTCGACGACCCACAGTTCAGCACGAGCACATTCATGACTCTACCCCACTTCCCTTTCCCTTTTCCCGCTTCCCGCTTCCCACTTCCCGCTTACTGCTTCCCGCTTCCCGCTTCCCGTATTCAACGAACCGCAACCAACTGCGCGTTGACCGCATGCTCCAGATACTGCTGCACGTGTTCGGGTGTCACCGTGCCGTAGTAGTGAGCACCGGCTTCTCGCGCTTCGGCCGCCACGTAGCGGTAGATGTCGAGCCCGGATCGCCGCCCGTCGATGCTGTTCATGATCTCGAACCCCATGAGGCCGTGGAGATCCGGCACGAAGCGCAGCTGGCCCCGCCCGCGCAGGAACTCGGTCGGGCCCGCGACAAGGCGTGGCGTCATGGCTTGCAACGCCCGCTCCGTCTCTGAGAGCGCCCGGCGTGGTGCGCGGTTTCGTCCCGTCGCCTGCCGATACGCCAGATCCACCTCGCGCATCATCTGTGCGCTACGGCGGTCCAGCTCGCCCAAGAACCCATCCGCCATGGGAGCCGCACCCGGGCCGATGTCTTTGAGCGACCCGATTGCAAGCCGCTCCCGCTCGATCGCGTACCAGACCTGGTCGGCCGCGTGGTGGTAGGCCGCGTCCTTGTCCTCCGCCGTCGCGATCCACGACAGGGCGAGGCGGACATTCGCGGCCATCCGCTCGAGGCCGCGACCGACGGTGGCCGCGGCCAGGGCCGAAACGTCATCCCCATCGACCGAGGCCATGGCGTAGGCGATCAATGCCACGGCCGCGGCGTTTCGACCGAGCTGTGTCCGGTCGATGTTCCACAGATCGTCGTCGCTCGAGTGGATGAACCGGTCGGGCATGTTGGTGAAGCTCACGCCCGGCACGCCGATCGGCGCTTCCAGGAACGTCATGTGGTCACTGGACGTATGGAAGAAGATCATCGCGGCGTTGTAGCGGTGCATGCTGCCGAGGTGCGCGAGGTGCGGCTTGGGATACAGCGCACCGCCCGCCTGTGCCTGGGCCAGCTCATAGGTGTTGCTGGCCACCATGTAGTCGACGACCGATTCGACCACGTCGTTGAAGAAGTGGAACCGCGCAGCCGGCACGCGCGTGATGTTCTGCTTCCGCAGGATGTCCTGCGACTGATCGGCACCGACCATGTCCTGGTTCACGTTGACCCACATAGCCCGATGCGCGTCGGGATGGTCGGCGAAGTACTGCCGCTGACTCGAGATCTCCGTCACCCACCAGAAGCGGATGTTGCGTCGCGGCCGGGGAATCCGACCCTCGGCGATCAGGCGGCCGAGCGCGCGGCCGACCTCCAGCGTGCTCGCCGAGCCGCTCGCGTCGTCGTTGGCAGAGAAGCCCTCCTCCTGCAGATGGCCGGTCAACACGATGTCCTGCCCCAGTCCCGGCTCGGTGCCGCGAATGAAGCCTTCCACCATCACCTGCCACGGCTCGTCACCCTGCTGCGAGTCGAACGCGGCGTCCACGACGGCGTGCACGACGAGTGGTTGTTCCTGCTGGGCGAGGCGGTTGCGCAGGGCGACACCCTGACGCGTCGACAGGTTGAACGCGAAGGTCGGCTCACAGTCGCCACCGGCACTCCCGGGAATCGTGAGCCACCGAAGTTGGTCGGGTCGCGACAACCCCGCGCCACTCGTGCCCACATCGCCGGAGAACGGGCTCGGGTACCACACCACCCCGGCGGCCCCACGCCCGCACACGGCCTCCCGCATCACACCGCTCGCTGATCCATACGTCAGCACGATCGCCCCGGCGAGGTCCTTGCCCTCGAGGTCGGCAGTGCGACCCTCACCGATATCGACCAGCGGACCGGTCACGTCGGCGCTGCGGCTGTAGTCCGCGAGATGCAGCACGGTCTGGAGGGTGCTCGCGATTCGCTCCGGAGACGGTCCCACGATCCAGAGATCCGCGAACCGCGCGTTCCAGGGGCGGGTCGTGGAGGGTTGTTTGATGAGCTGCACATCGGTCAACCCGTAGGCTCGCGCCTTCTCGGCCACGTATTCGGCCACGCTCCACAGGCCATCCGATCCGCCGCGCGGCCGATGGAATTGCGTCATGTAGCGAATGTGCTCGTAGGCGGCGTCACCAGACACTTCCTGCGTGATGAGTTGGGTCTGGTCGGCGGGGAGAATCGGGAGCTGCTGCGCGCGCAACGCGCCGGCGGTACTGGCGAGCGTCACCACCAGGGCGAACGGAACGTGCATCCGAGCCATGACACCTCCTGGAAGGAGCGAGCAAGAAGCGCGCGCCGCACCGTGGCGCGTCAGATCACCAAAGCTAGCTGATCGCCGTGGTGGAGGGGACGGGCTGGAGTGGAACGCGTCAGGGACCCGAGATCCTATCGGCCTCGGGCCCCTGCTGCGGCGTTCGCTACGGATCGCAGCGTACGGTGAGGTTGTGATAACTGCCGCTGCCCGGAGCCACGTTGAGCGTGCTTTGCAGCGAGCCACGGAACGGCCCCGTCCGGGGGATCTCGGCGCGAAGCACGAACTGCGATGCCAGGCTCACCCGATCGGTGAGGATGCCCTTGACGTGTTCGTTGACATGGGCCCGATACGGCTCACCCGACGGGGCCAACTCGCCGGTCGAAGGATCGACGACGGTCAGCGGCTGGAGATCCAGCATGCCGACGGCGTGGAATTGGCTGTGGTAGTTCCCCGACGGCGTGACGACCACGTGCTGGCGCAGGGTAACCGGGCCGTTCACATACAGGTAGTCGTACGGACTCGACGCGCAGAACGGTTTGGGGATCACCTGATCGAACTGGATCACCAGTCGCTGCCGGGCGACCTCGGGCATGCCGTCTACCGCGGCCGCCAGGTGGAGGATGGTTGCTTGCCCGTCGGTCCCGATCCCGACATCGCCCGGCACCGGCCAGTCGGGCACACCACCCGAGGCGAGAACGAGGAACTTCAGCTCGTCCGGCAGGCTGTTGTAGATGACGGCGGGAATCGAACGGTACGGTACCGGATTGATGAGTCCGCTCGACCCGACGGGCCCGCCGATACCCGTGCGGATGATATCCGCCACGACCAAGCCCTCGGCGAACTCCCAGCTCACGACCTGGTGGTTGGTCGTGCCCGGGACGAGGATCTCGAAATGGGCCCCGCCAAGGGTGACGTCTCCGATGTCGAAGAAGCGCAGGTGGAGCCGCACGGGATCGTAATCACCGCACTCGAGCTGAATGGACGAGCCCACCCAGCCACTCGAGGCAGCGTACGCGGTCTGGGCGTCTCCCATGGCGTCTTTCCACGTGCAGTCGATGTCCGCGAACACGCCGAGCTCCGGATGCCCGGTGAACACGCTCCTGTCGCCGTCCAGCATCAAGAGGGCGGCGCGGAGGTCACGCGGATCGGTCCAGCCGGTGAACGCCACGTTGATGGGATCGACTTCGGTGCCAGCGAAGTCGGAGCCGGTGAACGGCCACACCGACTCGCCGGCAAGGCCAACGAGGGGCGATGGGGGTGGGAATCCTGGCGCCTGGGACTGCAACACCGGCTCGCCCGGGGGCGCCGCGGTGTCGTCGCAGGCGGCGAGCAGCCCGCCCAGTAACACCGCCCCCATGGCGAGAGCAACGGGGACACGCATGGGACACCTCCTGGAAACGGGAAGCGGGAAACCCGATGTGGTCGGTGGCCCAGTGTTCCCAAGCCGCGTCAAGCGATCGTCAAGCGACCGGACTCAAGGAAAGAGCGTAACTCTCCTTTCGATTTGGACTTGCGTCACCGAAGGAAGGACGGTCTTCCGGTGCGCACGGCACGGGGGAGGAGATGGGAAGGACCGGGCCGAGGGAGACGCTAGTGGCTCGTCTCCGCCACCCGCTTTTCGATCCATCGGGACGCCGCCGCGTGGGGCAGCAGGCCCTCCCCACTGTAGGCGATGTCGAGTCCTGCGAGATCTGCGGGAATCTTCTCATCGCTCACTCGCCCTCGCGAAATGAGGAGCGGAACCACGGCCACCGGCCGACCGGTGGCTCGGTGCTGGAGGGCGATGAGGTCGCGAATCCTGAGTACGGCCTCCGCTCTCACCGGCGGTGGCGAGTCGTCCCACAGGAGACCGGCGCGCACGTCCGCGAACCCGGCCGCCGTGCGTACCGAATCGGCAAGACCCCGAAGCTGGCGCATCCACACGGCGTACTCGTCCGGGGTACTCGGACCGTGGCCCACGATGAACAGCGCCTGGGCCGTCGGATCCTCCGCCAACGCGAGCGCCCGCTCGGCGAGCACCGGCACGATCGCCGGGTCCCCATCGATGGCCGGCGCCAATCTGAGAGGCACCGCGACCCGCGCACGCTCGATCCCGGCCATGTGCAGATGATGTTGCATCATGTCGGACAGCGTGTCCGTGGCCCCGACCAGATAGCGGATCTGTTCGAAATGGCCGCTGTGGCTCGACACCAGCATCGGCACGACGACGATCATCCGGACGCCGCGGTCCGCCAAACGACGAGCGGCATCCTGGAACCGATGGGTCGAGGCCTCGGGCCCCATGAGGAAGCTGACCTCGACAGGACCACCAGTCCGCGCTTCCATTGCCGCCTCACGCACCAAGGCGTTCCACCCCGGGCTCCCGCCGTGGGCAATCACGATGGTGCCGACCGCAGGATCCTGTGCCGCCGCGCTCTGTCCGAAAGCGAGCAGCAGCGCCGCCAGGGCGGTGGTCATACGAATGGTCATCATCCTAGGCATCGGCCCCGCACAAGATTTCGAGTTGACCCGCGCGACGCACCGCACGGGATCGCCACTGAAAAGTCCGAGCAAGATAATCGCGTATCGGGGCTGGGCCCAGCGCGCTCGTGTGATCGGCCGCTAGGGAAGTCTCGACCGGGCGGCGTTCGTCCTCACGCGGGACCAGATCTCGCCGGTGAGTTGGTCAATCCGCTGCCTCGCGTCCGGGTCACGGCGCAGGCGATCGAACAGCGCGGACTGCAGCACGCGATGGTCCACCCCGATGGGCGACAGCCGGTAGGCCTCCGCGAGCCACTCGAGAGCCCGCGCACGGTCGCCCACCCACGCGTAGTAGCAGGCGAGGTCTTCGACTCGCACCACGTTGGTGTACACCGAGTCGGCGCGCCCCGTGCGGACGAAGCGCGTGAGTGAATCGACGATCGCCTGCGCCTCCGCTCGGCGGCCCAATGACCACAGGCATGCCGCCCGGACGCCCTCATGCGGGCCGAGTTCGATAGTCACGCAGTCCTGGGCTTGGCCGCTCAACAGCAGGGCCCGTCCCTCCAAAGCGCGAGACGTCGTGAGCTCCGGTTCCAGCTCGGTGGCTCGGCGCGCCTCCTCGATGACCACATCGTACTGCCCCAACGGAAATGCGGCGTAGGCAAGGCTCAAACGTCGTGCCGGTGAGAGCGGGTCGAGATCGATGGCGCGACGGCTCGTCAGCAGGGCCTCGTCTTCCCTGCCCTGCTCGAGCAGCACGGCGCCCGACCACCCCACCGACTGCGCCGAGTTGGGTTCGAGTTCCAGGGCGCGCCGGAAGTCGCGCGCGGCGTCTCGTGTCGAGCCGAAGGCTCGACTGGTGATGTATCCACGAGCGGCATAGCCCGGTGCGTAGGTGGGATCCAAGCGAACTGCATGTTCGGCAGCCGCGAGGGCGCGACCCGCAATATCGTAGCCGTCGAGGCCGATGTCGTACCGGTAGAACAGCGCCAGCACGTAGGCGCTGGACAGCCCTTCGAACGCCGGTGCCGATGTCGAATCGAGCCGGATGGCGTTCTGGAAGTGGGTGATCGACCGTCGTATGCCCGACGGGGTTCGCCGCCCCAGCCAGTGCTTGCCGAGGAGATACTGCTCCTGCGCCGGTCCGGTACGGATCGCCAGTTGCGGCCGCGCACCGAGCCCGACACTGCTGGTGATGAGATCGACCATACCCGAGCCCAGCTCTCCCAGGAGCTCGGCTTCGTTTCGTGACACGATCCACCACGAGCGGCTCCCGACGAGGCGTCCCGACTCCGCCTCCACCAGTTCCGCCTCGAGCCTGAGGCGGCCTCCCACCCGCCGGAAGTGTGGCACGAGCACGAGCCGCACCCCGAGCTGGCGCGCCAGCTCGCGGAGCGGCAGTGAGTCCCGCTCTTGCGCCCGTACCGATACGTAGGCCGACGCCTTCAGCTCGGGGATCCTGTTGAGCCCGCTGATGACGTCGTAGGTCAGGGCATCGCCCAATCGATCCAGCATGGCGTCGCCGGTGAGGTTTTCCGGAGGCATGACCGACACCGAGTCGACGTAGGTGCTGCGATCGACCGGCAGGAACACCCCCGGCCGCTGCGACAGCTGCCAGGTCCCGCCGATGACGAGCGCCGCGGCGAGCAGCCCACCGGCGACGGTGCGCCACCCCCCGCGGGCGAGGCGGGACGCGAACCGGCCGCCAATCGGTAGCATCAGGATCGAGGCCGACGACAGGCTGCTCCGCAGCACGGTGAGCAGCTCCGCCAGCTCGGTGGCCGACTGGAACCGGTCGGCGGGCCGCTTGGCCAGCGCCTTCTCGAGCGCGTCCTCCACTTCGACCGGAACGCCCGGCGCCTTCACCCGAACCGGCAGCGCGGGCTCCGTGACGTGACGGGCCAGCACTTCGTTGGCCGTTCCCTTGCCGAACGGCGGCTCCCCGGTGAGCATCTCGTACAGCACGCATCCGAGCGCGTAGATATCCGTGCGGCCGTCGATCTCCCGCTCGCCGGACGCCTGCTCGGGACTCATGTACGCCGGCGTGCCGACGGCAATGCCCGATTCCGTGATGAGCGCCGGGCCCGCCTCCGAGATGGCACGCGCCACGCCGAAATCCGTGACGAGAGCGTAGCCGTCGTGCAACAGGATGTTCTCGGGCTTGACGTCGCGATGGACGACGTTGCGGCGGTGGGCGTGCTCGAGCGCCTCCGCGACCTCCGCGGTGATCCGAAGTGCCGTCGAAAGCGGGAGCGTGCCGTCACGGGTCAGCCGCTGACGCAGCGTCTCCCCCTCCACGAACGGCATCACGTAGTACAGCAACCCATCGGCCTCCCCGGCCGCGAAGATCGGGACGATGTGTGGGTGCGTCAGGTTGGAAAGGAGATCGATCTCCCGCAAAAACCGCTCGCGCCCCAACTGCAGTGTGATGCCCGTTTGCAGCACCTTGATGGCGACCTGGCGATTGGGATGCCGCTCGCGCGCGAGGAACACCGTGGCCATCCCACCACGACCCAACTCGCGCACGAGCGTGTAGCGCTCGGGCAACGCATCCTGAAGAGTCTGCAGGAAGTCGGTCATGCCTTCACGATCGTCGAGCGGCGGGCGGGGGGGCCCGATACACCGTCAGTCGTCGTCTCCGAAGCAAGTATGGAGGGCTACGTGGCACCAAGCAACCCATGAGCCAGGAACGGGATTCGTCTGCCGTGGTACCGTCTTGCGCAGCTCACCGACCGACACCAGCTTGAAACAGGGCGGTTGTCCGCCCATTGCCCCCCTGCGACAGGGAGTCGATGCACATGTCCAAGAGTGACGACAAGAAGCTGGAAGCGCTGGCCCGGCGCAACGCCGCGAAGGTTGCGAAGGCCAAGGCGAAAAAGCGACGAAAATACGACGACACGCTGCCCGACGAGCCCGAAGAAGACGCCGAATCGCAGAAGCTCTTTTCGGAGATGAAGAAGCGCGAGTTCTGACCACCTACGGGCGCTTCGTGAACTCCAGCTCCGTAAACCAGAAGTCCTCGTTGGGAACGTCGACCTGCATCCCCACCACGGTGCCAGTCCGATCGATCACGAACTGCACCCAACCCCGACCGAACCACGGGAAGTCGCGCCGCCAGGTGATCTGGAACGTGTCGTGGTGCCAGTGGGTGAGATCGCCCGTCAGATCGGGGTTCGGGACGAACCGGACGACCAGACCACTACCCTCGACCGCCACGACGGCGTCCCCGTAGAGCGGCCCCCCGTACGCACCGGCGTAGCGGTCCAACGGCAACGACGGTCGCGTCCCGGGGATGCGCGCGCTGTCCCACGCCTCCCACCGGGTGGCCCACCGCTGCCGATCCCGCTCGGCATCGCGCAGGAACACGTCGCTCCAGTCGCGCTCCGGGCCACCGAGATAGGCGTCGAGAATCCGGTAGGCCAGGGCCATCGGCAGGCTCGTCATCGAGTTGGTGAGCACGACGATGCCGAGCTGCTCCTCGGGCACCAGCACGACCCGCGAATACATCCCGTCGTACGCCCCGCCGTGGCTCACCACCTTGCGTCCCAAGTAGTCCATGAGCCCCCACCCGAGACCGTAGCCACGAAAGTGCGTAGACGGATACCGCTCTTCCGCCGACGGGCTCACGGTGAAGGACATGTGCGGCGTCCACATTGTGCGGGCGGCGTCCTCACTGTAGTAGGTCCTGCCGTCCAGCGTGCCCCGACCGAGCTGCAGGCGGACCCACCGCGCCATCTCGCTCGCGCTCGAGACGATGCTCGCCGCAGGCCCGACGTTGTCCCAGCCGTACCACGGGTACGTCCGTAGGCCTCCGTCCCGCTCGCCGTGCGGTGTCGCGACATTGACTCGGTCGGCCAGACTGTCCACCGACGTGACGGAGCGCAGCATCCCCAGCGGCTCGAAGAACTCCGTCTCGATGAACTCGTCCCAGCTCCGTCCGGTCACCGCGGGAACGATCTCGCCGGCGGCGAGGAACATGAGGTTGGAGTAGCCGTACTCCGCGCGGAACGCTCCCGCTGGTTGCAGATACCGCGCCCGACGCAGCACTTCTTCGCGGGAGTACGAGGTGCCGTACCACAACAGATCGCCGGAGTAAGTACCGAGTCCGCTGCGGTGGGACAGGACGTCGCGCACTCGCAGTTCCGCCGTCACGTACGGTGAGTAGAGCTGCAGGTAGGGCAGGTACTCGGTCACGCGGCCGTCCCACCCGATCCGCTGCTCGTCGACGAGCCGGGCGAGTGCGGCCGCGGTGAATGCCTTCGTGTTGGATGCAATGGCAAACAGCGTGTGCTCATCCACCGGATCGGGCTTGCCCAGCTCGCGCACGCCGTATCCGTTGGCCAAAACGACCGAATCGTCCTTGACGATGGCGACGGCGAACCCCGGGACCCGCCACGCACGTCCGGCGTCCGCAAAGTAGCGATCCAGAGCGCGGAGATCGACGTGCTGTCCCGCGGCGACCGTCGGAAGCAGACTCAGGAGCAGCAGCACGATCCATCGTGCGAGGCTGTGACGCACCGTGCATCCTTGGGGACGGCGCACCGTCGTACGGAAGTGAGGCATGCGCATTCTCCAGAGCGGGATCAGCCCAGCAACGCCACCGACGCCGTGTACGTCGGTCACCGATGATTCTCCGCATCCTGCCGGTGCGCGGCAAGGGGTGACCCGCTGCCGGGGGCCAGGGGTCGCTTGCCGAAGCGTGTCTCCCTTCCTAGACTGACCAGAACCTACAACCCACTCGCGCTGGAGCCTCCCGATCTCCCGTCGTCTCCTGTCCGTTCGCCGACCATTCCGCGATTCGTGCCTTGGCATGCTTGCGCTCGCGGGCCTCATCGCGTGCGGCACGGGTGCCCGCCCCGACCGCACCCAGCAGGCGCTGAGCACGGAGTTCGCTCGGCTGGTGGAGCGGCTGTCCGAGCCTGGCGGCTACTTCGACACGGACAACCTGATCTCGAACGAGACGTCCTATCTCCACGTCGTGGACGAGCTGGAGGCGCGGGGGGTGCGCGGTGGTGCGTACATCGGTGTGGGACCCGACCAGAACTTCTCATACATCGCGGCGATTCGGCCCGAGATCGCGTTCATCGTCGACATCCGGCGCGACAATGTGCTTCAGCACCTGATGTTCAAGGCGCTGTTCACCCTTGCCCACACCCGGCTCGAGTATCTCTGCCTGCTGCTGGGCCGTCCGATGCCCGATGAACCGGCATCGTGGACCGCCGCTCACGTGAATGACCTCGTGGCCTACGTCGACTCGGTCGGCGTGGATGCGGCCGCGGCCGCAGCGGCCGTCGATACCCTCGCCGTCACGGTCGCGCGGTTCGGTATGCCGCTGTCAGACGAGGATGCCGCGACGATATCCCGATTCCACCGCCAGTTCATTCATGACGGGCTCGATCTGCGGTTTCAGAGTCACGGACGCCCGCCCAGAGCTCGGTATCCGACACTCCGGGACTTGATCGTGGAGGCGGACCGCTCGGGCCGGCTGACGAGCTACCTCGCGTCCGATTCGGCATTTCAGATCGTCAGAGCACTTCAGGCACGGGACCGCGTGATTCCCGTGGTCGGGGACTTCGCCGGCGACCACGCGCTCGCGGCGATCGCAGATTTCCTCGCAGCGCGTGGACTGACGGTGTCACTGTTCTATACGTCGAACGTAGAGCTGTACCTGATGCGTGACGGCAGGTTCGAGCGGTTTGCGAAGAACGTCGCCCGGCTCCCGCGGGACGGGCACTCCCTGCTCGTGCGGAGTTACTTCCGGCGCGGCTTCGGCGTCATGCCCATCGAGGCCGTTCCCGGCTATCTCAGTGTGCAGCTGCTGCAGTCGATGGATGACTTCGTGGCGCGCGCCGAGGCCGGTGGGTACCGGTCGTACGTGGACCTGATCGCGGAAAGCGGTGTCGCGGTGCCTCGGTAAAGCCGAGCAGGGAAGGCTCAGCGTCCGAGGGAGCCTCGCTCGAGGTTCTCGTCGGTCCCGCCGTGCGCCACCGAGAAGAGGTCGATCTGCGGCGGCTCGAGCGGAAGTCCCAACGCCCGGAGCACGTCTTCCACCCAGGTGGGCCGGCTCGTGGGGTCGAGCCGATGGGTGGCGACCTGAAACGCGTCGAGCAACTGGTCGATCACCCCGTCGATCTGCACCTGAAATGCGCGGCTCACGGCGCGGGTCCCGTCGAACGACGGCTCCTGCATGACCGGCACCTTGAACAAGCCGCTGTAGGTCCCCACCCAGGCCCGCACCAGCGCATCGTACTCCGGTCGCCGCCCGATCCGCTGCACCAGGTAGGCGTAGTTGTCCAGCACCGACCGGTCGCAGATCACGGCCTCGTACTGCGAGGCGGCGGCGATCTCCTGCGCGATCTGGGTGTGCAGGATCCACGCCTGCGCGTCGAGCGTGGTGTCTGATCGGGAGGGGACAGGCGCGCGCGACTTCCTTCACGATGTCCACACCCAGGTCCAGACGCTTCAGTCGCGCTGCGAGGTCGAAGCAGAGCGTCGTCTTGCCGACCCCGTGGGTGCCCATGAAGGCGATCTTCACGCCGCTGGCCTTGCGGAGACCGCTACAGCCCGTGGACCGCCGTGATCGCGATGCTCCGCGGCGCTCCCGGGTTGCGTTCCTGCACGTCGACGTAGAACTGATTGAACACGTTCGCCACCTTGAGCTGCCACAACACATTGAGGGCACGATACCCGACGCGCACGTCGACCACCGTCACGTCCGAGCGTGGATCGAGAGGATACGCGAGCACACCTTCCACGCGACTGCGGAACCGAAGGTCGACACCCGCCAGACCGCCGAGGACGTTGAGGGTCCCCGTGACGTTGTGCCGGGAGCGGTAGGGGAGCGGTGACCCGGTATCGCGATCCTCCGTGTCGAGGAGCAGGTAGCTGGCCTGAACGTCGAGCAGCGAGGGGACGAGCTGGGCGTGCAGCCCGACATCGAGCCCCGCCACTCGCGCACGTGACACGTTGCGGAATTGGAACACGAACGTCTGGCCGACCGCGGGGGCCGGACTGATGAGATCACGGTACAGGCTCCCGAACACCGATGCGTCGACCCGAAGCTCGTCGAGGATGCGGACCGTGGCACCAAGCTCGGCGGACCACCCGTACTCACCGGTCAACTCCGGATTCGGAATCACGCGGAACCCGAACTGTTGCGACGACACGAACTGCTCGATCGCGCTCGGCGCCCGGTAGCCCGCCCCCACGGACGTCCGCAAGGTAGTCCCGGGGGCCACACGGAGCGACGCGCCGACCTTGGGGCTCACGGCCCACTCGGACGTACCGAGATTGGCCTTGTGGTGATCGAGGCGGGCACCAAGTGACCCCTTGAGCCGGCTGGAAAGCCGGATCTCGTCCTGAACGAATGCGGCCGCGTCACGGATCTCTGGCGCACCGAGGAAGTTCGAGGTCACCCACGTGTAAGCGCCCTCCACGCCGAACCGGAGGGAATGCCTGTCGCCGGCATACCAGGCGACTTCCGCCGTCAGCCCTGGCTTCACCGCCGTGTGCCAATCGTCGTTGTCGCTGAAGACGTTCTCGATCCGTGTGACGTTGAAGTATGGACTGAGCTTGACGAGGTGGGTCGCCCGGGCCCGGGGCGTAATTGTCGCCCCCGTCACCAGCCGATGCTCGAGCGTGTGGTCGCCGACATAGGCGGCCGGAACGCGATACGGCTCCTGCGGCGATCGCCAGGTGAAGAACTCTCCGGCACGCTCCCGACTGTATACGCCGAACAGATCCCAGGGGTGATCGGCGTCGGCCCGCGACGCCAGCTTCACCCTGCCGATCCACCGCCGGGAGTCGCCGTTCTCCTTGTACCCGTCGGTGCGCTCGTGGCCGACGAACGCCCGAACACCCATCGGACCCACTTGCCTCGAGTGTTGCACCCCGAACCCGAACGCCCCCTGCATGCCGTCGGCCCAGCTGTACTCGTCGGGATAGGTGTAGGCATCGACGTGGGCCCGCACGACCGTTTCCGGCGTGCTGGCCACGGGGGCGGTGATCAGGTTGACCACACCTCCCAGCGCGTTGCTGCCGTAGACCGCCGAGTAGGCGCCCTTGACGACCTCTGCCTGCTCCAGGTCGAGGAGTGGGATGCTCATGAAGTCGATTTCGCCGCCATCGCCGCTCAGGATCTGGTGTCCGTCCAAAAGCATCAGCACTCGACTCCCGATGCCTCGCGCATACCCGGCGGCGCCACGGATATCGAGCTGGTTCTTGCCGTTGAACGTGACGCCGGGGATGTAGACCAGCGCCTGATCGAGCGTGGTGACGTTGCGCCGCACGAGGTCGTACGCGGGAAGCACGGCGATGCTGGCCATCGCCTCGTCACTCCGCTCCGTGCCACGGGTTCCCGTCACGACGAACTCCGGCAACACGAGCGCTTCGGCCCGCAGCACGAAGGCGACCTCCCGTTGCTCACCCGCTGCCAGGAGGACGTCGGGTTGGCTGTCGCGAGCGAAGCCGATGGCGGCGACGAGCACGCCGTAGCGACCTGCCTCGAGATGGCCGAAGCTGAACCGACCGCGGGCATCGGTCACCGTGCTGAGTGGCGTCCCTCGCAGGATCACGGTGGCGCCTTCGAGCGGGGCCCCGGAGTTGGCCTCCCGAACGCTCCCGGTGATCACACCCGTTTGCGCGACGCCGGCCGTCGGCGCGCCGGCGAGTCCGGCGACGGCCAAGGCCAGCGCCCACGGCCGACCCACCCGCACCAGGCGGTCGATCAAGACGGTCCCCCCAACCGGCACGCGGTCACGCCGTCAGTTCCGCTGCAGCACGAGGATCGTGCGGATGCCGAAGGTGGTCGTGTCGAGCGTCAATCGATCCATCGCCTGATCCACCATGTAGGTGCCCGAGTACTGCAGGTTGGGATCGAGCGTCGACTGCTGCGTGAAGTTCCCCGAGGTGGCCGTGCCAACTGCCGTGTAGGTCCCCTCGTCGTCGACCACGTCCGGTGGGTCGGGGGGTGGCTGCGGAATGCTGAACGAGGCGATGTACGTCGTTGCCGTGAGCGTCACCGTGCCGGTGGCGCCCGGGACGATGCCAGCCGGCGTGCCCAGCGCAAATGACACCAGCGAGTAGTCCCCGCTCAGATCCTGCGCCACATTGCCGACGCCGTTGTCTCCGCAACCCACAAAGACCACGAGGCTGAGTGACGCGGCGAGCAGGCGCGTTCGGGCGTGCATGCGTACCTCCGATGGAGTAGACGGGACACCCTGCGAGTCGGCAATTATTCCATATCGAAACACTCGCACATGGATGTGACATCCTGCAGTTTATCGCAAGGGGTTGATCCCCGGTATCAGCGCATTACCGACGCGGCGCAGAAAGCCACGATGCACAGCACCAACACGCCGAATGCGAGCACGATCGTCCGGATTCGCTGCGAGCGCCGCCTGGCGGGGTTGGTACCGTGCCGCATGCCGACCTCCGGAAGGGCTACCCTGACACAATAACACCGGCAGTCCGTTTGACCAGCAGGAGCCTCAAAGAAAGCGGCCCTGCGATTGCCTCCTCCCGCAGGGCCGCTCCGTCGGGCGCTTCGAACGTATCGCTTCGCTTCAGGCCGTCCGTCCACACGGCCCTGGGAAACTGCTGCCCGACGTACTATTCAAGCTAGGAATCCCTAGTGATCCGTCAAGCGGAACCGTAACGTTTGGGATTGTCACGAGGAGCGCGTCTGTCGCTAACCCGACTGGGGTTGTCGGTGCGGCACCGCACGAATCACACTCACCACCAGCGGACCTCGTGGAGACTGAAACGGTGCCAGGTTGACTTCGACCGGGAATTCCTGCCCGCTCTTGTGTCGGCCGAACAGCTCCAGGTCGATGCCCATCGGCCGCACGAACGGGGACTTGACATACCCACCGCGTTCAGCGACATGCTGATCGCGGAAGCGCTCCGGGATCAATGCCTCGACCCGCTCGCCGAGTATCTCCTCACGGCCGTAGCCGAACATGCCCTGCGCCCTCGCATTGAACTCCACGATCCGACCGCCGTGATCCACCATGACCACGGCATCGGGCAGGGCGTCGAGGAGCGCCGAGTAGGCGAACCGGTCCGGTTCCGGCAAACTGTGTGATTCCACCGTGCTCACCGCAGGCTTCGCTATTGCGCCTGGCGTCTCGCGGCGTCCTTGAGCTTGTCGTTGGCCCAAATCGCCACTTCCACCCGACGGTTCTGCTGGCGGCCGGCAGCCGTTTCATTCGTGGCAATCGGCTGAAGCTCACCGTATCCCACGGCGCTCAGCCGCCCCCGTTCGACCTGCTGCACCGCAAGGAACGTCGCCACGGACGACGCCCGGCGAACCGACAGGGTCATGTTGTAATCCTCAGGCCCCGTGGCGTCGGTGTGCCCTTCGACGAGGATATTGGTATCCTCGTACTTATTCAGAATTCCCGCCAGCTTTGCCAGCTCGGTCTGTGCCTCCGGCCGGACGTCGGCGCGATCGACGTCGAACAGGATCCCGCCAGCAAACGTGATCTTGATACCCTCGCCGATCCGCTCGATGCGGGCGCCTTCGAGGTCCCGCTCCATCTCCGCCGCCTGGCGATCCATGTAGCCGCCGATGATCGCTCCGGCAGCGCCGCCCACCGCGGCGCCGATCACGGCTCCGGCGGCGGTGTTCCCGGCGGCCTTTCCGATCACGGCCCCGACGACTGCGCCGCCGCCCGCACCCACGATCGCACCGGTTTGGGCTCGCGAGGCACAGCCCAGCAGCCCAACGATCAGGGCTGACATGGTTACGACTGTTACGACACGATTCACGTTCGCACTCCTCGAGTTGGGGACCGCTGTCGCACGACGCGGGATCCGATGCGCGTGTTGGCTGCCGCAAGGTAGCAGGGGGGAGCCGTCTCGCGAAGTCTGTATCCCGCAATCGCTCCCACGTTCGCTCGGCGTCGGCCCCGCCGTATCACGGGAAGGCGAAGGAAAGCGTCACCCCGATCCAGGCCCTGAGCCACGTGCCGGATCGTGCGGTCCCGGCATAGGGAACGTCGGGCGGTCGGCAGTTCCCGCTGATGCGATAGTCCGCTGGATAGAACGGCGGGTAGCAGAGCACGACCGCAATGTCCGAGGCGCTGTCGCACTGCAGCACGCTCTCGGGAAGCGTCGTGCCTTCGGCGAGGAGGTTGAGGCAGTGATACCAGGCGCGCTCCCCACGGAACGTGTAGTCCCCGAATCGCACCACACCGTAGAGCACACCACCCTCCAGGGCCACCTGGGGCGCGACGCGAAGCATGGCCCCACCGCCGGCCCCCAGCGTCCATCCGGACGCGCTGAGTCTCACGGCCCGCTGGTCGGCAGATTCCAGGATGCGTCCGACATGACCCGCGAGCCACGGTGCCCAGGCACGCGAGATCCCCAGCGCCATGTAGCGAGGCTCGACGTAGACACCGAACAGACCGTAGGGATAGCTCAGGGGCTCGATCCGATGCCCGCTCACGTGCACGCCCGCCCGAAGCAGCAGGCCAGACGGAAGGCCGTATGCGACAAAGCTGTCGAACCGTGGTGCGGCACCGATGGCGTTATTGGACAGCCCCCCAAGACCTGCCACGCCCACCGCCAGCCCAACACTCACTCCCGGCTGCATCGCCCGGTCGCGATCGGAGTCCTCGCGCTGGCCTGCGTCCTGGCCGCGCTCGCCCGCCTCGACGGCTGCCCCGCTCAGAACCGTTCCCTCCATCCGTCCCGTCTGCCCGAGGAGCGACGCGGGTGCGAGACAGGCGAGCAGCAGTGCCGGGACCACCAGAAAAGTGTCGTGGGCCGCCTTCACCGCCCCGGTGGGCCCCACGAACACCATGTGGTCACCCGCGGGGATCACGGTATCGCCGCGGGGCACGACGAACTTCTTGCCCCGCACCACGGCAGTGACGACGCATTCGTTGGGAATGCTGATCTCCCGAATCCGCTTTTCCGCGACGGCCGCCCCCTCCGGAACGATGACCCCCACCAGGCCCGCGACCCCCGTCCCGATCTCGAATAACTCCGCGACACCGGGCCGGTCAAGATAGTTCTCCACCATCGCCGCGGTAGCCCACGGTGCACTGATCGCGACGACCCCGTTGTCCTCCAGCAGCGCCACGTAGTCACCGTCCGCTACGATGCCGATCACCTGGGGCACACCGAGGCGCTTGGCTTGGAGCGCGGCAATCACGTTGCGGTCATCGTCGTTCGATGCGGCGATGGCCACGTCGATGTTGCCCAGGCCCACCTGCTCGAGCACCTCCCGGCGGGTGCCGTCGCCCGGATAGATAGGCACACGGTGATCAGCTCGAAACCCACGAAAGAGATGTAAATGAGGGCCATCGCGGGCAGGAACGGCCCGTAGCCCATCGGCGCCAGCGGCATCAGGTTCCGCGGCTCGACGTGCATAGCACCAAGGACGGCGAAGCCCACGAGCACGGCCAGCTCCACCAGGTTCATGACCGTGATGACCTTGATGGCCTCGGACATCCCTTTGAGGTCCACAGCCCCGAACACGACGGTCGTGAGCAGCACGAGCAGCGGGAGGCTCGCCTCGGGCCAGAAGTACCCCCGAATCGTGAGCGCGAAGATCACGGCGTACATCGCGCAGGCGAGGGTGTTCCCGATCCAGAAGAACCAGCCCGTGAAGAAGGCGACGGGTGGAGGGAGCGTGCGGCTCGTGAACGAGTAGCCGCCGCCGGCTAGAGGAATGGCTGCGCCGAGCTCGCTGAAGTTGAGCGCGGTCAGCACGGTCACCAGGCCCATCGCCAGGTACACGAAGATGCCGAGGGGGCCGATCATGTGGGCCAGCTCGCCGGGCAGCGCAAAGATCCCCGGGCCCATCATGGCGCCGATGCCGATCATCACGGCCATGAAGAGCCCGATGTTGCGTCTGAACGAGACCGGCTCGGCCATGCGCGTCACGCCCCGAGAGAGTGGTCGGAATGTAGGGGCGGCGGCGGAGGGCGGTAGAGCGGTAGGCTCGGCAGGGAGGACGGAGACGGCTGACCGGGTGGCCGCCGGGGAAGCTCACGCCGCGGACTCGCGCTCCCGCTCGGCAGGCTCCAGCACAATAGCCTTGGTCGGGCACTGGCGGACGAAATCCGCCTGCACCGCATTCCAGACCTGCACCGGCTCACTCACGACCGCCTTCCCGTCACGGCCCGGGACGAACAACCCGGGCGGTCCATGGATGCGGCACGACCCACAGCCGATACACCGCTCCCGGATCACGCGCACGCCGTACTGTCGCCGAGGGTAGACCCCCGAGGCCCCGCGCGGCGGAATCGCGGCGGGATCCGCGAGCATCTCGGTGGTCGCACGATAGCCCTCGGCCACGAGTTCGCGGTTGTAGTGGAACGTGAGCAGGCTGCTGTAGTGGATATCCGGCTGGATCAGGAGCAGCGGCGGCCGGCTCCAGTGCAGCAGGGCGGCAGTTCGCATCGTCTGGATGCCGAACTCGATGGCGCGCGCGTACACCGCGGCGAAGCCCATCGTTTCCGCATCCGGACGAATGGCCGCGGTCGAACCCACGTCGACCGCCAGGATCAGGTCGCGGTCGAGTGCGGTGGTCGCCGCCACCGGGACATTCGCCACGGCGGCCCCGTCGATGAAGTACTCGCCCCGGATCTCATGGGGCGGCAGGTATCCTGGCAGCGCGCACGACGCGAGCACGGCGTCCGCCACGCGGACGTCGGAGAGCCCGGGCGAGCCCCAGAAGACCTGGCGCCCAGTGGTAAGGCTGACCGAGTTGATCAGGAGGGGGCGCTCCAACTCGTCGAACGTGATGTCCCCGAGCAGATGCGTCACGTACTGCCTGAGCGGCTCGCTCTGAAAGATGGCGCGCGACCGCATGCGCTTGACCGCCATGTCGCGATGCGCCATGCGAAACAGGTCTCGGCGGCGCAGGGCAAGCGCGAGTTTCCGGAGGTCCACGGCCGGCATGCCCGCACACCAGGCACCCGCCACCAGCGATCCCACGCTGGAGCCCACGACCTCGACGGGGAACGCGGCGTGCTGTTCGAGCGCGAGCAACACCCCCACGTGGGCGATGCCCTTCATGCCGCCCCCACCGAGAACCAGCGAAAACCGGCGTCCCTTCACGTTTCCTCTCCCGAGTCACGCAACCAGTATGGCAGATTGCCACTCCTACCATCCGGCGGGCCGCGTCGTTCCCCGCGCCGCGGTGCCATCACGAGAAACGCGCAAATATCGGGCCCGGAAGGCGGTAGGACGGTAGGGCGGTAAGATGGTAGGCGGGGCGACGGGGGGACCGCGAGCCTCCGGACCGGTCAGCCGCCCAGGAGCACCCGGCCGAAGCCCAGCATGGTGGCGACGGTGCCGAGCCAGAAGAGGAACATCCACTTGATCAACTCGGCCTTGAGCTGAGCAAGCCGCTGCTCGAGCTTGGCATCGAACAGCGCGAGGTTCCGGTCGTACTGCGCCTGACGCTCGGCCCTGAATGTCGCGTCCACGTCGTTCAGCAGCCCCACCAGCTCGTCGACGACCTTGTCGCCGAACCGATCGTAGAATTCGCGGGACAGCTTGGCGGTCACGGGCATGTCCCGACCATAACATACGCTCGGCGAGAACTGCCAATCAATTCCACGCGCGTTGGCACCGGTGACGCTCCTTGGGGGCCCGGCGCCCGAGTGTCCTGGCGCACCTGCCTAACCACTTTTGCAGCAGTGTCTTACAGTGTTCCCGGATGCACCCCTGGGTGCCTCCGCGAGGCTCTGCGTGAGAGATCGGCGTACTCGACCGTTCTCGGG
>JABAOD010006865.1_pt2 | contig 32645 bp, 30 predicted proteins | sample 7062151 | NCBI WGS metagenome assembly JABAOD01 (sample SAMN14538626, study PRJNA623070) | marine sediment metagenome | biome: marine biome [ENVO:00000428]; feature: marine pelagic biome [ENVO:01000023]; material: deep marine sediment [ENVO:00002113] | place: India: Gulf of Khambhat ... | reverse complement strand
CGCAGCTCCGGGAACTCCTGCGGGCCGTCGAGCACCAGCTGGTTGACCCTGATCCTGCCGATGCCCTTGTAGTCGTAGGCGCCCAGCTCGACCGTGTCGGCGCCCGAGCTGTCACGGGTCTCGTTGGTCAAGAGCACCTGGCCGCCGTGACCCGACGACATCACCCGCATGACTCGGTTGAGGGGCTGGCCGAAGTAGTCGCCGGAGCGTTCCTGGGCGGGCCCGGTGTCGATGCCCATGCGCACTCGGATCGTTTGGTTGGGAAGCCAGGGCTCGGCGGCGAGCGCCTCCTGCGCTTGACGGGCCGCGGCGACGGCGTGCGAGGCATCCTCGAACACCGACAGGATCCCGTCCCCGGTGCCCTTGAACACGGTGCCACCGTGCTCCTCGACCGCGGCGTACAGCAGCTCGTCGTGGCGCGCCAGCAAACGCTCCATCGAGGAGGCATCGTGCTCCCACAACGCCGTCGAGTCTTCGATGTCGGTGACCAGGAAGGTGAGATCCCTGCCCTGCGGAGCCTCCGATACCGCCATTGCGTCCAATCTATTCGGGTGGTCGTTCCTCAGCCCGCGTGCTCTGCCTCCCACTCCTGCCAGATCGCTTCCACCTCAGCCAGCGCTTCGGGCAGCACCTCGGGCCCCTCGAGGATCCAGCGCTCGATGGCGTCCGAGTAGGCATCCAGTACTGAAGATGGGATTCGAGGGTTGCTGATGGGAGCGATCCTGAACCTGTCGCGTTCCATGGCGGCACCCACAAAGCCGGACAGAAGCTCGGAGGGGACCGCCGGTCCGTTGCGCTCTTCCATGATCAGCCGGGTATTGGCGACGACCAGTGGGCTGCTGTCCAAGTGCTCCGGTCCGAAGCCAATTGTCGTCAGCCAACGGGCGAGCACCCTCGTCTCCGGCCTGTCGGTCCAGAACACGATCGTGGTACCGCCGGCGAGGACCGACGGTGGACTGTTCTCCAGGCCCGGCAGCAAGAAATGGCCAAGCGGCAGCTCGATCGACGCAGAGAGATCGGCAGATGTGAACCACATCACGCATGCCGGATCCTCTCCAGCCAAGTCGACTCGGGCGTGGGTGTGAGGCCGTCGTTCGACCACGTCACGTGTCGTGTCGAGGTGTCCCGGTGTGAAGAGCAGCTCGTCGAGGCGTTGGAACGCCGCAACGAACCGGGGCGAATCGGCGGGTGCCTCGTGGCTGAGCCACTGGTCGTAGAAGCCAGGGCCCTCGACGGCGAGAACGTCGCTGCCGACCATGGCAAGGACGGTTTCGGTGCTGCCTGCCCCCCCGAAGCACCATGGCGTCCAACCTCTGTCGGTGAGCGCCTGGGACAGCGCCATGAGCTCGGCTCGGCTCTCCGGTGGGGCCAGCCCTTCGCCGGCGAAGATGTCAGTCCGGTACACCACCGTCCAGGGATGCCAGCTGATCCACAGCGCCTGGAGACCCAGCGCAGATCGAAGGGGCTCGGTGGCTACGGCGGGTTCTTTCAGGAGAAGGAGCGAGGGATCCAGCCACGCTTCGATGTCCAATGGTGTCACCCGGATCAGTGATCCGGACTCAACGAGACTGAAGGTGCCCTCGGTGCGAACCTCTTCGTCGACCCGCCGGACGAAGTCAGCGTGGGTGGATCCGAGAATCAGTCCATAGTCAGCCGTCTCCCCTCCTCGGAACAGCCTTCCCCACTGCGAGATGTTGCGGCCGGTGGCGTCGATGCCGAAGGTCTGCGAGAACTGGAGCAGCTCAGCGAACATCCCCTCCTCGAACACATCGTCGAGCAGCGAACGGCCTATGGCGGGCCCGGCGGATGATGACAAGTCGACGATGTAGGACAGGTCGGTTCCTTCCAGGCCCGGGATGCTGGTTGTGCCCGGCAAGACTGTGGACTCCAGCACGTCTCCGGGGAGGCGATCGCGCACCGGAGTTGCAGGGCAAGGACCGCGTAGATACTCGCGACACGCATCTTCGGCGAGGACGCCCAGACCAGACGAGTCGACGAGGTCCAAGAGGTCGCCGACCGGGATGAGGAAGACGCCGCGGAGCCCGTCTGGTCCTCGAACCTTCCCCCACCGATGTTCTCCGGGTGGGAATTGCACACCGCTGTCCTGGAGCGCCACATGGAGCGCAGCCACTGCACGGTCGAGGCTGTAGTCGGCTTGGTGGGCAGCCACGATGGCTTCCTGGGCCAGTCCCACCGCCAGGATCCCATCGTCCGGAATCATCTCCATGGCGGTCTCGGCGAGGGCGGCGGCTTCGAAGGCCACGACCTGCTGGTCGAGGATCGCTTGCTGCTCTTCGGCGATGAGGCGCAGCTCCTCCGAGCGATCGCGCTCATCTTCGGCTGCGATCCGTTGTGTGTCGGCCTCGTTTGCCTGTTGGAGGGCGATGAAGCCGAGGACGGCGGCGATCACGGCGGCCAGTCCCGTCACGGCCACGAGCACCTGTAGTCGCGTCCTCGAGCGCTGCTCGAGCTCTCGTTCGTGGGCGAGTCGGGCGGCTTCGGCAGCACGCTCTGTCTCTCGGGCCGCGATCGAGGCTTCGAGGAACTCCCGTTGCTGGTCGGTGAGTCGGATCTTCGATCCGGTGGCCCACTCCTCGAACTGCTCCAACCGGCTCCCTCGAAGGAGGTAACTGATGTCGCGGTCGGCTCGGTCCCATTCGGCCAGGGCGTCGCCGAGGCGCTGCTCGAGGACCAAGTCCTCTCGGTGCTCGCCGATCCACCCGTCCAAACGGGGCCACTCGCGGATCAAGGCTTCGTGGGCGACCTCCACAGTTGGTTCTCTGGTGAGGGGATCGACATCGAATGTCAGAAGGCGGAACGAGCCGAAGGTCTCCAGCACCTCCGCCAGCGCTGCTGGGTCGAGGCCGAGAGCGTCGAGGTCGGTGCGCTTGACTCGCCGGCGGGTGTCGTCACTGTGCTCGTCGACCGAAACGAGGCGCAGGAAGAGCTGTCGAGCAGCCTCGCGGGCGCGATCGTCGAGACCGGAGTAGGTCTCTTCGGCGCGCTTGCCAAGGGCGCCGAGCACGCCGCCGGCGTCACGGTAGGCCGACATGGTGAGTTGGCGGCCATCGCGGTGGCGAACCAGCTCGGTGAGGGTGTACTGCATGAGAGGAAGACCGCCGGGTTGGCCGGACACGTCCGTCACGACTGTCGCCACCAACCCTGGCTCGAGTTCGAGACCGGCTGCCTCGGCCGGAAGGGTGACGGCTTCGGCCAGTTCGGCTTCGTCCGGCACCGCCACGGTGACGAGACCGGACGTGATGAGCTTGGCGAACTCGGGATGGTCGAGCGGATGGTTGAAGTAGTCGGCGCGGAACGTCAGGACGACCTTGGTGCGACTTCGGGCATCGGCCGCCAGCGCCACCAGCGCAGCCATGAAGCGGTCCGATTCGGCTCGCGAGGCCAGTGAGAAGAGCTCCTCGAATTGGTCGATCACGAGGAGAAGGCCCGACTCGTCCTGGGGCAGGATCCGCTTGCAGGCTCGAACCAGTCCGAGTTCGTCAGCTGCCAGGTCGTCGATCAGCTGGGAAGGCCGGTCCACGGCGACCCGCAGGAGGGCGGCGCCCAGCTCCTCGAAGGGGTAGGACCCCGGGAACAATGTGGCGATGAGCCAGTCGCGGTCCTGGCCCAGACCACCAGACCTCACGGCCGGCAGGAGCCCGGCCCGCACCACACTCGATTTGCCCGAGCCCGAGGGCCCCACGACCGCCGTGAGTGGCTGGTCTCGCACTCTGGCGAGGATCTCGTCGATCAAGTGGTCGCGTCCGAAGAAGTCGGCCTGATCGGTCTCCTGGAAGGAACGCAGGCCCTTGAAGGGGTTGCGGACCGCACTGGTTTCCGGAGCTTGGACAGGCGCTGCGGTTCCTGTCGCCTCCTCGATGGCTGCGACGAAGCCCTCGACCTTGTCGAATCGGTCGGTCGGGTCGGAGGCGATCGCCCTTTCGATGGCGTCCGCAATCGCAGGGTATGGGTCGCGAATCGACGCGGCGGCAACGAGCCTGCCGGTGTGCGTCTCAGGCAAGGTGCCGGTGAGGAGCTCATGAGTGAGCACGCCGAGCCCGAAGATGTCGCTCTGTGAGCTCAGGCGTTGACCGGCGATCTCCTCAGGTGAGCGATAGGCCTGGCTTGTCGAGGTTGGTGCCGTTGCCTTGGCCGATCGGCGGACCGCAATCCCGAAGTCGGTGAGGTAGGCGTTGCCGTCTTCGTCCAGGAGTACGTTCTCCGGCTTGAGGTCTCGGTGGATGACACCCGATCGATGGGCATAGCCCAGCGCACTACCCACCTCGGTCAGCAGTCGCGCCGTCGCCGAAGGCGTCCAGGTCGATCGAGCAATGGACGTACGGAGGGAACCGCCGCGCAACAGTCGCATGACGAGATAGGCCCCGTCGGGGTCCCGCCAGAAGTCATAGAGGGGAACGATGTGGGGATGCTCGAGTTGGGCCACGAACTGGGCCTCGATCTCGAACCGCTTGATGAACGACGGCTGGTTGGCGTACTCGGGACGAATGACTTTGACGGCGACCTCTCGCCCGACCGACGCCTGGTGAGCTTGGTAGACGACGCCGAAGTCTCCCTCACCGAGCACCCTCCGTACCTCGTAGCCGCGGATGGGAACTGTCAATCCATCACGCACGGCGCCGCCGGAGGTGCGGTCTGTTCGAAGCTCGGGAAACTCCTCGAGGCCGTCGAGGAGGAGCTGGTGCACAGTGACCCGGCCGACACCCTTGTAGTCGTAATCGCCCAGTTCGATTGTGCTCGCGTTGCAGGAGTCGGCGGTCTCCTCGGTCAGCAGAATCTGGCCTCCGTGCCCGGATGACATGACCCGCACCACCCGATTCACAGAAGGGCCGAAGTAGTCGCCCGATCGCTCTTCGGCGGGACCGGTGTCGAGACCCATACGCACTCGGATGGCGTGCCCCTGGGGCCAATGTTCGGCTCGAAGCTCTTCCTGGGCCTCGGCGGCTGCCTCGACTGCGCTCGTCGGATCTGGAAACACCGACAGAAACCCGTCGCCGGTCCCCTTGAACACTGTTCCGCCGTGGGCCTCAATCGCCGTGCGCAGCACCGTGTCATGTCGGGCGAGCACGCGTTCCATCGCGACGCTGTCCGCCGCCCACAGCGCCGTCGAGTCTTCGATGTCGGTGACGAGGAAGGTCAGATCCACGTCCACGTCTGCTCTCGATCCGACGTCTCATCCTCTGATACCTGGGTTCTCGGCCGCCAGGGCCATCCGGGTGTTCCTGAAAGCGGGTTGTCGGGACATGACCGGTTATCGAAGAACAATTCGTCTTGACTGTTTTTCAGTAATGATTTATTGTTTATCAATATCAAACTCTGTACGTGAGAGGAGAGGATCGTGAACACGAGACTCATCAGAATCAGCAAGATCGCCTTCGACATCCTGTTCTGGATCGGACTGGTGGCCCTGGTGGCTGCGGTCATCGGCGCCGGGTTCCTGCCGGCGCTCGCCGACCTCGCAGTCGAGAACGCCGAGTCGTTCTCGGGCTCGTTCCTCGGGGCCCAGGTCGATGTCGACATCTCCGGCATCGACACAGGCGAAGCAGTTCAGTTCGGCTGGGGTGCCTTCGTCGGGTTGGTCGCAACGCTGGCGGCGTCGGTCTACATCGCTCACCAGCTGCGGCGGGCACTGGGCTCGGTGCTGGAGGGCGCAGCGTTCCGGCAGGAGAACTACGGCCGGCTACGGCGGATCGCCTACGCCACCTTCGCGGTGGTGCCGTTCGGGATCATCTCGCAGAGTTGGATGGACACGGTGAGCCACGGGAGTTTCCAGCTGAGCCTCGACCTCCAGCTCGGAACGATCGCCATCGGGCTCTTGGCGCTGAGCATCGCCGAGATCTACAAGGCGGGCATCAGCCTCCAGGACGAAGCAGAGCTGACGGTGTAGCCATGTCGATCGAAGTACACCTCGACCGCGTGCTGTTGGATCGCAAGATGTCGCTGACCGAACTGGCCGACCGAGTCGGAATCACCATCGCCAACCTGTCGATTCTCAAGACGGGCAAAGCCAAGGCGGTGCGGTTCTCGACCCTTGAAGCGATCTGCCGGGAGTTGGAATGCCAGCCCGGCGATCTCCTCCGGTACGCCAACGGTCACGAACCGAGCTGACCTCACCCACCAGTGCCCAGAGCGCCCCGGCCCGGGGCGCTCTGCTGTTGGTGGACCAATGTCCGAGCCGGATTGCCGGTGGCCGGTCGAAGGTGCCACCCCAGCGCAGCGGTTCGGTGCTACTCCTCAGCGCCGAGCGCCCGTACGCTGAAGGCGATGCGTTCTCGCTTGGCTCTCGTCGCGTCACTTCTGCTCGTGTCGTCGGCGTGTACTGCCTTTCAAGTGGACTCCGATGCCGGTCCTGGGGACTCCACCACGACTACCCCTTCGTCGACCACCACGACCACCAGCACCACCACCAGCACCAGCACCACGACCACGACCACAACGACGACGATGCCGCCTCGCCAACTCAGTGGCACCGTCGTCACCCCCGAGGGCCTGCCGTTGGGGAACGTCAGTGTGACGCTCGGAGACGCCGCCGTTGTCACCGACGAGACAGGCACGTTCGTCTTGGATGGCTACCCGGGCACGGTGACCTTGGCTCGGCCTGCCTGGCTCGACGCCGAGGTCGAATGGGACGGCAGCGAAGTCCCGCTGAACGTGACTCTCGAGCCTTTCGTGGTGCGAGCGCTACGAGTGAGCCGCTATACCGCCATGAGCGACGAAGACTTCCGCAACACGCTCACGATGGCAGTCGAGTCCAGCGTCAACTCACTCGTCTTCGACACGAAGACCGAATCTGGCCGGGTCCTGTACGAGACGGCTGTGCAAGAGGCCTACGACATCGGCGCAGTCGATGTCGTCTACGACCCCGCTCTGCGCCTCGCCCAGGCACGCGCACGGGGCCTCTACACGATCACCAGGATCGTCTCCTTCGAGGATCCCATTCGTTCCACCGCCCAACCCGAGAACAAGCTGGCGGGCGCCTGGGTGGACATGACCGATCCGGCAGTGTGGGAGTACCCGCTGGCGTTGGCAGTCGAAGCGTGTGAGATCGGCTTCGACGAGATCCAGTTCGACTACGTCCGCTTCCCGGCCGGCCGCACGGCGACCTTCGTTCGCCCCACGACCCAGGACGAGCGGGTGGGCGCCATCGTGGCGTTTCTGACCGAGGCCGTCGATCGTCTGCATCCCCTGGGCTGTGCGGTCTCTGCTGACATCTTCGGCATCGTCCTGTCGAGCCCCGACGACCAGGGAATCGGACAGATGCCCGGGCCGCTGTCGTCGGTGGTCGATGCTCTGAGCCCCATGCTGTATCCCAGTCACTACTCACCGGGTTGGCTGGGGTTCGCAGACCCCAACGACCACCCTGCTCCGGTGGTGGCGGATGCCCTCGACGACGGCATGTCCAAGTGGGAAGGCACCGCGCTCATGCGCCCGTGGCTGCAGGCCTTCTACTACTCGCCCAACCAGATTCTCGCCGAGATCGAAGTGACGGAGGAACGCGGCTTCGGCTGGATCCTCTGGAACGCCGGCGGGAACTACAACCCCTCAGCACTGCCAACCGAGGAGCCCGACGAAGGGTGAGGGGCGCATCGTGAGTTGATGGCGCCGATGGCCGACTGGAACGCGTTCCAATTGGCGCCATAGCGAACCCCCGCTCCGGGGGACACAGTGGAGCGGGGGTTCTACGGGAGTTCCGACACAGCGAACTGTGCCTCCCTCCCCGGGCGGCGTTAGCAGTATCAGGCAAGCCCGACGCTGCGAGCACAGGTCTCGCCGCCCCTCGTGGTGCAGTGTATGCATACAGTCGAATGCCAAGTGAAGTCCATCTGAGGGCAAAATCGCGGACTCCCCCAGGGACTAGTCACCGGGCGAATCGGACCGATTCGACGAACGAGCCCATGTTCATCGGCTCCTCTGGGCGGTCAGCTCTGATCGCTCTGACGCTCCGATGGTCCGCCGAACGGAGGCGCCGGGGCAGTATGTCGGCTCTCTGACAATCGTGCATGGTGAATACTGGGCCCATGCAACGTGTTGCCATCGTGCTCTTCGACGACGTCGATCTCCTGGATGTCGGAGGACCCTACGAAGTCCTGCTGACCGCGAATCGACTGCGTCGCCGCAGGGGCCAAGAAGATCTCTTCGACGTCGTCACGGTGTCACTCGACGAGAGTCCCGTCGTCTCCTACGGCGGATTGGGGCTCGTTGCCCAGTCCTCCTTCGCCGAAGTCGGACAGGTCGACGTCGCGATCATTCCCGGGGCCATCGCCATCGACGAGGTGCTCGAACGGTCCGATCTCCGGGACGCCATCTCGAGGTTGTTGGCCGGGGCCTCCGTTGCCGCGTCAGTGTGCGTCGGTGCGTTCTTCCTGGGTGATGCAGGTCTTCTCGCCGGCCGCTCCTGGACCACGCATTGGGAGGACATCCCGGCACTTGCCGAACGGCTGGGCTCGGGGATGGGCGAACGGGCGAGGTGGGTCGACACCGGGGATGTTGTCACGGCGGGTGGGCTGAGCTCGGGAATCGCGATGGCCCTTCACCTGGTCGAGCGGGCCGGCGGGCGCGAGTTGGCGATCGCGACCGCCAATCAGATCGACTACGAGTGGGACCCCGAGGACGGGATCGTGGCGAGCTAGGCGCCTGCGGAGAAATCGATGACCGGGCGAACCTCGACCCGACCGTGCCAGGCACCGGGAATCTGGGACGCCCATTGGATCGCCTCATCCATGTCGGCCACGTCGAGCAGGTAGAAGCCGCCCAGCACCTCTTCGGTCTCCGCAAATGGTCCATCAGTGACGATGGGCTCGCCGCCCTTGGTGTCGACCCTGACCGTTCGGGCAGTGGGCGTGTCGTGGAGTGCCTCGCCCCCCACGATGCGCTCACCGGCCGCCGCACCGAACTCGTTGTAATCCGCCATGACCTGTTCCCACTCTTCAGGGGTGCCGGTTCCTTCGGTGGCAGCCGGGGTGTAGATCAATGCGGCGTATTTGGGCATGCGTGTCTCCTTCCAGACAGTCGACACTACGTCGTACGCCGCGCACAATCCTCGACAGCCGACTTCCCGACTTCATAGGCTTTCGCCGTGACTCCGACCGAATACCTCCGACTCGTCCTCGATCCCATCCGCCTGGCCGTGCTTGGCCACGGCGCCGGCGGCTCGGTGAACGCCGACGAGCTCGCTTCTCGGCTCGACCGGCCAAAACGAGAGGTCTTGGAAGCGATCGCCCGTCTTCGCCAGGCCGGCCTCTTGACGACCGACGGTCGGCTCGACTCCGAGACTCTGCGTGACGTCGGGCGCCAACTTCCCGATCTCGAACCAGCCTCCGATGCCGTGACAGAGGGTCCGTGGACACCCGAGGAGACCGACGTCCTGCGCAGATTCTTCGAAGGTGATCGCCTGAAGGAGATTCCGGCACAGCGGACCAAGCGCCGAGTGGTGCTCGAGCGGCTGGTGCAAGAGTTCGAGCCCGGGCTCCGCTACCCGGAAAGGCAGGTCAACTTCACACTGCAGATGATCCATCCCGACTACGCCGCCCTCCGCCGGTACATGGTCGACGAAGGACTCATGACGCGCGCAGACGGCGTCTATTGGCGGACCGGAGGGCGGTACGACGTCGATGCGGAACAGGTTGACGAGTGATACCGCTCACAGAGATCGAAGCTGCTCGGCGGCGCATCGCACCCTTCGTGGTCACGACGCCCGTCGACGAATCACGGTCCATCTCGGCCGAGCTGGGGGTCCCGGTCACACTCAAACTGGAGCTCTTCCAACAAACGGGCTCGTTCAAGCCGCGCGGTGCGATCAATCAGGTCTCGAGTCTTCCCGACGATCGTCTGGCGGTGGGCGTGGCGGGGGTCTCAGGAGGCAACTTCGCTCAGGGGCTCGCCTTCGCAGCACAGGTGCTCGACCTGCGAGCGCGGATCGTCATGCCGGAAGGCACACCCTCCAACTACGTGGAAGCCACCCGTGGCTACGGGGCTGAAGTCGAGTTCGTTGCCGGGGTGGCCGAGGCGTTTGCGCGTGCCGAGGAATACGGTAATGAAGGATGGGCGGTGGCGCACCCCTTCGACAACGAGGCGATGATGGCCGGGAATGGTTCGGTGGGCCTCGAGATCGTTGAGCAAGTGCCCGATGTCACCGACCTGTTCGTTTCGGTGGGCGGTGGGGGACTGCTGACGGGTGTGGCGTCCGCCGTGCTGGCGCTCCGGCCGAATGTGCGACTCTGGGCGGTGGAGACCGAAGGCGCGGATGCGCTTGCCCGGTCCCTGGATGAGGGGCATCCCGTCGAGATCGTCCCGACCTCGATCGCGAAAACGCTCGGATCGCCCTACGCCGCACGCGCCGCGATCGAACTCGCTCAGGATCGATTGGCCGGGGTCATCGTCGTGTCCGATGCCGAGGCAGTCGATGCCATGCGGTTCCTGTTCGAGCGGGCCAAGCTCGCCACCGAACCGGCCGCGGCATGCACGCTGGCGGCCGCCCGACGGATCCACGACCAACTCGAGCCGAATGGGCGCACGGTCTTGCTCGTCTGTGGAGGAAACGTCGCGGCGAGCGACTTTGCGCTACTCATGAGTTGACGATAGTTGACGATTGACAACAGTTGCTGGCATGGGGTACGTTTCCCTCATGCGAGGGATGGCGCCAGACGAGGCTCGCTCCATGGCCACGCAGATCGAGACGCTGGCATCGGACGTCCTTGCAGCTCACGACACCGCCACCTCGGCACTGCACGGTGTCGGCTCATGGCGAGATCCGGCTTGGCGTCTCATCGGCGTGGTGTCGGATCTGAACCGGTGGAGCCGGCGCTTGCGGGCCGCCGCCGACACCGTCGAGCGGAGGATGGACCTGGTCCAGACGCTCGCCTTGCTCCAGGGTGCCGGGGGCATGGCATCGGTCCGCAACGCTCTGCGGGACGCGCTGCAGGAATCCCTCGAGCCCACCATCATCGACGCGGTTGCGGAGATCGTCCACGAGCCCGCGGCGCCTGGCCCGGTGCTGGCGGTCGGACCGACCGCACCTTCGAATCCCAATGCCGGGCTCGACACCAACAGCGAGATCCTCCATGGGAGCGGTGAGACGTTCGAGGACGACGACGGGACACTCGTGCAGCTTCTCGGCAACGAGGTCGACTTCGCGGTTGCTGTCGACGCCGAGACCTTCGACACGGCAATCGGACACTTCACGTTCTCGGCAGTTGGCGCCGATGGGGGAGCCGGGTATTGGATCGGGGTCTCTCTTGATGGCGTGGAAGTGGGTGGTGAAGCCAATCTGGAGGCGTACCTCGTCCAGGGTGAGTATTCGCTGGACACCCGGTATCTCGATGCCGGCGCTCAGGTGATGGTGGGAGCCGAGGCAGAAGCGGAGGCTGCCCTCGAGTTCCAACCGTGGGAGGGGGATCTCCGAGTAGAGGCCGGCGCAGAGGTGGGAGCCTCGGCATCAGTCGGAGCCCACGGCACCCTGGGAACAGACGACTTGAACGTTTCCGGATCGGCAGGCGTCGGGGTGGGCGCCGGGGCAGAAGTCAACCTCGATGTCGGCTTCGACGATTGGACATTCAGCTTCGATGGGGGATTGGGTGCCTACCTGGGTGTCGGCGCCGAGTTCGATGTCGGATTCGAGGTGGACGTCGTTGCCCTCGGTGGTGGGCTGATTGATCTCGGCAAGGACATCTGGGGATGGACACCATGGGGTTGAGGCAACGATTCGAGTGGTGCGGGATCCGATTCGGAGTGCCTGCAGGCTGGGATGTTGTCCTCGTCGACAACGGGGCGCTGGCGGTTGGGCCTCGTGGACAGACCTTGACCATCGTCCGACGCGCTGAGTTGCTCGAACGCGTGCAGGCGCGCTGGGACGATGATCTCGAGCGCCACCAGGCGGCAATCCTCTCCGACCAGCGAGTGTCGAACCCGGTGGAAGGTCGGCTGCGAGTCGTGGCAGTGGGCCACTTCCATCGAGCCCGCATCATGACGCAGGTCTTCTTCGGGGGGCCGGACACCGTGACGGCCTCGTACGCCGCCGATGCCCATCACTCGTATGATCGACGCGAGGCCGATGACGTCATCCGATCCATCCGCGTCAAGCAATCGGTTGCGAGCTAGCTGGAAGGCGTCCGGTCCACCTCCACGCTGGCTCGAGCCGGCCATGTGGGTGCTGTTCAGCCTGCTTCTCTTGGCGATGGTCCAGTTCGTGGTCACGCGCGAGCCCGACCGCCTCAACGCCCGAGACACCTATGACGCCTTCGCCGAAGCTCTGGTCGAAAGGGAACACCAGCGGGCTTTCGACCTCTTCGATGACGAGATGGCGGCCCGGTTCAGGAGCCCTCTGGAGCTCTCTGCCTACCTCGCCGGCCAGGACTTCCACCCGATCGACTATCGGCTCGGAGTTCTGTCGTCCCGTATCAACACGATCCGGTTCACCATGAACGACGGGGCCGAGCGAGAGGCACGGGTGAGGGTGCGGGGCTTCCGGCCCCAGGTTGTGTTCTTCGAGATCCCGGATTGAATCCCCGATCTCGAGGTGTGTCGTCGATACCGTGACCGGGTGGCGGCTCGTCTGATTCTGGTGTTGGTGCTCGTGGTGCCATTGGTCGGCGGCCTGGCTCGCGCGTCGGAACTCGATGATGCGCGCTCCGAGGCCGAGGCTGCCGAAGCGGCTCGTGATCGGGCGGCAGCCGAGAACGACGACGCGCGCGCGGTTCGTGACGAGCTCGGAGCGCAAGTGGTCGATGCGTTGGGTCGGCTCCGTCAGGCGAACGAAGATGCTGATCTGGCTGCGTCGCGCCACCTTGGCTTGATAGAGGAGATCACCGAACTCGAAGAGAGGGCGGCGAACCTTCGGTCGGCCATTCAAGACAGCGCCGTCGAGGCCTATATGCGGTCGGCGCTGGGATCAGGGCTGCTGATGTGGAACGCCGATTCGTTCGAAGAAGTGGCCCTGCTGACCGAAACCGCCCGTGAGGCGGCTGTGACCACCAGGTCGGAGATCGCCACGCTCGACCTGACCAGGACCGCGCTCGGGTCGGCTCGCCTGGCCGCCGAAGAGGAGAGTGCTCGATCTGCGCAGTTCCGAGCGAGTGCCGCATCCATTCACGACGAGTTGGAGGCGCTGTTCGGCCAGGCAGACGCCGTTGCGGCCGCCACGCTGGCCAACCTCGAACTCACCGAGATCGCGTACGCCAGAGCGCTGACGGAGCTGGAGGCTGCCGAGCGGCGGGCGGCGGCGCTCGCCGGCGTCCTGCACTGGCGGCCACTGGTCGAGACGTATTTCCCCCCAGACCTGGTGGAGGAAGCGCTGCGGGTCATGAGGTGTGAATCGAGTGGCAACCCTGACGCGGTCAACGCTTCATCCGGGGCGAGTGGACTCTTCCAGTTTCTCGACACCACCTGGGCATGGGCGGCACCGCAAGCGGGCATGGCCGGCCGCAGTCGCTTCGATGCTGAGGCCAACGTGGCGTCGGCAGCGTGGCTGGTGGACTACACCATCCGAACCGACCACCCCCGTGGCAGGTGGGCTCACTGGACGTGCCAGCCGTGAAGGGCGGCGTCTGTCCCCCACGTCGTGGGGGAAGGTTCCCGCCGCCCGAGGTTCGGGGAGGCGGGAGGTAGGGGGTGATCCCAACAGCGGTGCCTGCAGCCGGCTCTGTCGGTGGGTCCAGCCCCTACCCCGACCCTCCGCTCGTACGCTCGCTACGCAGTCCGCACCGCCCTCCACAGCCACCATGATCCGACGACGCCGGTCGTCGTCACACCGAGCAGAACCTCGGTGAGGCGACCAGCCCCTGCGATCGTGGTGACGATCACCGGCATGGTCATCCCGAGGTAGGCAACGGCATAGAAGGTCCCGGTCAGGGTTCCGCGATCGGCGGGATCGGCGATCCTGTCGACCAGGCGCAGGCCGGCCGTGGTCGCCAGTCCGGAGGCACCTCCCAGGATGAACGCGCTCGGGAACAGCCAGCTCCAGGCATCCGATGCGAACGCGAAGGTTCCGATGGCCGTCCCGACTGTCCCGAGCACCATCCCCAGGGGGGCAGCTCGCAGTTCGCCCAGTCGATCCATGAATCCCTGCATGAAGAAGATGGCGACCGTGGCGGTTCCCAGCATGATCCCGGTCGCGAAGATGGCGATGTCGGCCATCGCCGGGCGGAGCAACACCGGAAAGAGCCCGAATGCCAGCGACGGAAACCCGAACACCGCCAGAGCAGTCGGCGCGACCACCGCCCAAAAAGCACGGCTCGATTCGGCCGGCACGCCGAGGTTGGGGCGGATCCTGCGAGACCGATCGGGCACCACGGTCTCGGGCACCGACCGGTAGGCCGCCAGTCCCAACACCACGATCACCACGTGAACCATGTACGGCAGGACCAGCGGAGCCGGGCCCCATTGGCCGAGAATCCCTGCGACGAGGGGGCCGAGCCCGAAGCCGGCATAGAGCACCATGCCCGTCAGTCGGGCGGCCCACATGGGATTGTCCGGATCGGCGAGCTCCTGCATCCAGGCACTGGTCACCACGAAAACGACTCCTGACACCGCTCCGAGGAGGAACCGGGCCAGAAACAGAAGAGCCAGAGTCTGAGATCCGACTGCGAACACGAGGGAGGCGATGCCGGACATCGCCAGCGCCGGCAGAACGACCCGCCGACGTCCCAGCGCATCGGATGCCGGGCCTGACAGTGCCAACGCCGGCGCCAGGCCCAACGGATAGATGGCGAACAGGGCCGTCACTGTCCACGCCGAGATGCCCAGTGTGTCTTGGTACAGCAGCAGGAGGGGAGTCGACACGTTGGTGCCGAACGCCACGGCAAACAGCGCCACAGACAGAGATCGGCGAGCGACCGCGGGCTCGACGGTTCTCACGACAACCGGTGGCGGCGGGCTGCTGAAAGCGCCATCTCGATGGCGTTCGAGGGATCTGCGCTCGTGGCTTCGACGACATCCCGCAATGCGCTCTCGAGGTCGTCGGGCAGCCGCTGGAGATGCGGGTCGAGAAGCTCTCCCGCAACGGCCACCGCCGCACTCCAGTCGGAGGCGAGCGAGTGGACCTCCAGAAGGGGAAGCAGCGCTATCCAACGAAACGGATACCGGCGGGCTCGCTCGGCAAACCGCGTCGCAGCATCTTCGAGCTGGCGTCGTGCCTCGGAGGGGTCACCAGCTCGCAGATCGCACCATCCCTGATTGGCGCCCGCCACCGCCATGTAGGAGTGGTGCTCAGCTCGGATGGCATGTTCCATGGCACGCCCGGAGAGCTGACGGCACTCGTCAGTCCGTCTCAGGCGGCGAGATGCCAGCGAGTAGTACGCAAACACCCGTGCCAGGCGCAGGTCACTACCCAGACGCTCTGCCATGTCGGCAGATTCGGCGAGGTGGCGGTGGGCAGCCTCGACTTCGTCCATCAAGAGCTCGTAGAACGCGGTCCTGAAGAGCGCCGAACTGTACGCCTCCTGGTTGGCAGGACCCACACCGCCAAACTCGACGGTGCGCACAGGCAGTCCTGCCGGAGGTCGGTACCGGGTTTCTTGGTAGAGAAGGCCCCGTTCAACGATCCCGAACTCGGTGTGTTGCCTCGGCGTGGCCCGCGGCAGCCACGGCCGGACCGATTCGATGGCGTCGCGTTGCCGATCAGCATCGAACCCGAAGTAGCCGAGGCCCGCCATGTCCAGTTGCACGTTGATCCACTCGTGCAGTCGCTCATCAGGCCAGTCAGCGGAAGGCACTCCAAGGAGTGCCAGCGCTTCTGTCAGACGTGCCGCCCCCGATCGGTTGCGGAGCTGCGTGGTCACCATCGTCGAGCGGCTCGTGAGCTTGCGAATGAGTCTTGCTCGAATGACGTCATCCTCTGCCGCCGGTAGTGCCAGCAGCTCCTCGTAGACGGCGTCGGCATCGCTGTCACGATTGGCCGACAGGTACAGGTCTCCGAGGGTCTCCCTCAGGGTGGGCGTGGGCCGGCCGAGCGACATCGCCACCTCCGCCCAGCGGGCGCCTTCGTCGGCGAACCCGGCGGCGATCCAGTAACGGGCTGCCCCAACCACGATGGCGGCGAGCGCCGGTGCGTCACCGATTTCGTGGGTGGCCGAGAGTGCTTCCCGCAGGCTGGGAGCGTTGCGGTGCATCGCGGCCAGCCACTCGGATTCGTCTTCGCTCCCGGGGAGGTGTCGTTGGGTGGCCAGATCGCCCACAACATGGACGAGATTGCGAACGGCGTCGCCGTCTTCGGCCTCGATCCGACGCGAGTTGGCGTATTCCTTGATGGACTCGAGGAGGTAGTAGCGCTCCGCGTCATCAGTCGCAACGGCTGCCACCAGCGAGCGATCGTGCAGCCGTTCGAGCGCCTCGAAGACTTCGAGATCGTCGAGGTGTCCATATCCGGCAACCCGGCTTGCCCATCCCATCGAGAAGAGACCCGGAAACACCGAGAGCCGGTTCAGGACGATCCGCTCTGCATCGGAGGCCAGGTCGTACGACCACGCAATGGTCGCAGCCAGGGTCTGGTGGTGATCGAGTCCGCCCCGGGACCGCTTGAGCACTGAGAAGCGATTCTCCAAGCGCTGCTCGAGGTCGGCCAAGCGGAGCGAACGAGTCTTGGCGGCGGCCAGCTCGATGGCGAGGGCGAGCCCATCCAGCCGGGTGCAGATGCGCGGGATGGCGGGGTCATCAGGGTCGAGGTCTGCTCCGGTTTCCCCCGCCCTGTCGATGAAGAGTTGGACTGCGGCCTCTCGAGGGCCCGTGGCGAGGGGCTCGACTCGAAGCACTCGCTCTTCGCGCACCGACAGCGGCTCCCGGGACGTGGCGATGATCGACAGGTCCGGCCCAACGGCCAGGAGCTCTTCCACGAGGCTGGCCACACTGCCGATGAGATGTTCGCAGTTGTCGATGACCAGCAAGAGCTTTCGTGTTCGAGCGTGCTCTCTGAGCGCGGCGAGCGGGGAAGCACCGTCCTCGGGCAAGATCCCGAGGATGCGGGCGATCTCGTCTGCGATCACCGTGTGGTCCGTCACGGCTCCCAGCGGGATGAACCACACACCATGGGGATGAGCGTCGGCAACCTCGGCTGCTGCGTGGATGGCAAGCCGCGTCTTTCCCACACCACCCGGCCCGACGAGCGTGACGAGCCGCTGGGCACGTGCCAGAGCCGCCGTCGCAGCAACCTCCTCGTCGCGACCGATGAAGGACGAGCGGTCGATCGGCAGGTTCGTCTGAGCAGGAAGACTGCGGAGAGGCGGAAACGTCGACGAACTCCCCGGAAGGTCGACCTGGAGCAGCTGTGTGGGATCGAGGAGGTCCTTGAGTCGATGGCGGCCCAGGTCGGTGATGACGAGCTCGGTTGGGCCCGCGGCGTCGATCACCCCCGCCGAAGCGATCACTTGGCCGCCATGGGCGGATGACATGATGCGAGCCGCTCGGTTCATGGTCGGGCCGAAGCGGTCATCGTCCCGTGCCACCACCTCGCCCATGTGGACTCCCACGCGGATCCGGATCCCGTCGATGCCTTGCCACGTCGTGCCTGCGAGTTCATGTTGTATGGCGAGCGCCGCCTCGAGGGCGGCCGAGGCCGACTCGAACGATGCTGCGAAGCCGTCGCCGGTGCCCTTCCACCAGTCGGCCCCGTGAGTCGAGAACGTATCTCGAAGGATTCGGTCGTGAGTCGCCAGAGCGACCTGCATCTCCACAGGGTGCTTCTCCCACCGCTCGGTGGATCCCTCGATGTCGGTGAAGAGGATCGTTCGGAGCACCAGCCGACGTTACCGGCAGGGCGATCAGGCGGGTGGCAAGGCCTCCCACGCCGAGCGGACGATGGCTTCTATGTCAGTGTGGTCGGGTTCCCAACTGAGCAGCCGGCGGGCTCGATCGTTGGAGGCCACCAGCGCGGCGGGATCCCCGGCTCGGCGGGGACCGACGGTCGCCGGGATCTCCAGCCCGGTGACCCGGCGGGCGGCATCGATCACCCTGAGGACGGTGAAGCCGGTCCCGGTCCCCAGGTTGATCTGGGTGGTGTCGCCGCCGGACTGGAGATAGTCGAGGGCGGCGAGATGAGCGGTCGCCAGATCGTCGACATGGATGTAGTCCCTGACGTTGGTCCCGTCTTTGGTGGGATAGTCGTCACCGAAGACCCTGAGCTCGACCTCGCCCCTCGCTGCGGCGAGAATCCTGGGAATCAGGTGGGTTTCGGGTGCGTGCCTCTCTCGGCGCCGATCGGTGGCTCCCGCTGCGTTGAAATAGCGCAAGCTCACCGAGCGCAGCCGGTTGGCGCGGGCGTGATCGGCCAGCATCCGCTCCACCGCCAGCTTGGTCCAGCCGTACGTGGACGTCGGGTCGAGTCGGTGCGTCTCAGGGATGGGTACCTGGTCGGGCTCGCCGTAGACCGCCGCGGACGAGCTGAAGACGAACTGACGAATCTCCGCAGCACACACTGCGTTCAGGAAGCGCACCCCGTGGGCGATGTTCTGCTCGTGGTAGAGGCCCGGGTTCATCATCGACTCGCCGACAGCAATGAGTCCGGCGAAGTGCAGCACGGCATTGACCTCGGCGAGCAAGGGGGCCACCGTTTCGACATCGCCGATGTCTGCCTTCACGAATCGGGCACGGTGATTCACTTGATCTTCGAATCCGCGGCTCAGGTTGTCCACCACGATGACGTCCTCGCCCCGGTCGATCAGATGGTCGACCACGACCGAGCCCACATACCCGGCCCCACCTGTGACAAGGACCGTCATGACTGCTCCACGAGTGACGCCCCGTTCGCAGCCGAGGTCACATACGCCCGGCCGATCGTCCCGGTCCGGTCTCGGTAGCGACCGAGCGTGAATTGCGAGAATTGGTCGAAGGATCCCCGCTCGACCAGTGCAACGCAACAGCCTCCAAAACCCCCGCCCGTCAGTCTCACTCCGATGAGGCCAGGTGCCGGGGTGGCCGCCTCGACCATGGCCTCGACGGAAGGTGCCGACGTCTCGTAGTCGTCGCGCATGGACACATGCGACTCGGACATGATCCTCTCCAGAGCTTCGAAGTCACCCGTTCGGAGAGAACGAGCAGCGGCCAGGACTCGGCGATTCTCGGAGACGACGTGGCGAGCCCGCATCAGGGACACGCCAGACAGCTTGTCGACGTCGGTCTCATTCGCATGACGGAGGCTGGGCACCCCCAGCGCAGCAGCGGCTGCGGCGCTCTCAGCCCGCCGGTCGTTGTACTCCGACCCCACCAGTCGTCGTTCTGCTCTCGTGTCGAGGACGACCACCTCGAGAGTTCCGGGCAGCGGTACTGCTTGGATCGAGAGCGACTCGCAGTCGATGAGCAATGCGTGGCCCGCTTGGCCGGCAGCCGACGTCAGCTGATCCATGATGCCGCACTGCATGCCGACCCATTCGTTCTCGGCCCGTTGACCCGCCAAAGCCGCCTCGGTGGGGTTCCAGTCTTCGCCGGCGATCGCCGTCAATGCCCGGGCCGTTCCTATCTCCAACGCCGCCGACGAAGACAGGCCGGCCCCGGCTGGTATCGAGGATGTGATCGCCATTTGGAAGCCGGGGGGCCAGTCGGACCGGCGCAGTTCGCGGAGAATCCCCTGGACGTAGACGGCCCAGCCGGCGGCTCGCTCATCCGAGTCGGATCGGAATGTGGCTTCTCCGAACTGCTCGCTGGTCAGTTGCACCGTTGGTTGGGCGATCGGTCGGGCCGCCACCTGGATCTCTTGCTCGATCGCCATGGGCAGCACGTAGCCGCCGTTGTAGTCGGTGTGGTCACCGATGAGGTTGACGCGGCCCGGGGCCCGGGCCACCACCTGAGGATCCACCGAGAACCGCTCTCGAAACAGGCGAGNNTGGCATGGCCATAGTGCACCTCGGGAAGCTCTCGAAGGCGATTTGCAGCCGCTTCGGCAGTGATGTCTCGTTGGGCCTCGGCCATCATCTCGTACCCCACCATGAACTTGCGGATTGCCGCCGATCGCAGCAGCGGGGGATAGAGATGCACATGCAGTGTCACTCCTGGGTGGTCCCCTCCGTCGAAGGGACGTCCGTGCCACCCCATGGAATACGGAAACGGATGGCGGAACAGGTTGTCGTACTTCACGAGCGTGTCCTTCAGAACTCGAGCCAGTCCGTCTCGCTGTGCTGCGTCCAGGTAGGGCAGATGCCCGGCCTGACGGAGGGGTACCAGCAGCGTCTCGAACGGCCACATGGCCCAATAGGGGACGACCGACGTCCACTCGTCGTTGTGGGCGACGACTCGCGCACCATCGGCGAGCTCGTGTCGGGCGTAGTCGAGGAGCAGGTGTGAACCGTGGGCGGCGAGGTACGAGTTCTGGAACTCCGCTTCACGAGCAGGCAGTCCCGGCACGACGCTCTGAGCCCAGATCTGGCCGTGGGGATGCGGATTGGAGGCTCCCATGGCGGCGCCTCTGTTCTCGAACGGCTGCACCCATGCGTACCGGGTTCCCAGTTCGGTCACCTGCTCAGCGAGGAGGTCGATCACCGTGCGGATCGTTCCCGGGGAAGCTTCGGCAAGCGTCAGATCGTGGCGGGGGGAGAAACACACCACTCGGCACGTACCCGGCACACCCTCGGCGGTGAAGAGCGGACCGTCCGAGCGCTCCGGTTCTGTGTCCGGCAACAACGCCGGGAAGTCGTTGGTGAAGACGAACGTCGAGTCGTATGCAGGATTCCGGACGCCACCGGCACGTTCGTTGCCCGGACAGAGGTAGCACGTTGGGTCGTAGGCCGGTCGGTTGTCGCCCGCCGGTGCTTCTTCCTGCCCTTGCCAAGGCCGGTCAGTCCGGTGAGCAGAGACGAGAACCCAGTCGCCGGTGAGGGGATTGCGACGGCGATGGGGACTCGCTGGTGTGGCGATCACGATTCCCATCCTGGCTGACTGTGTTGGTATGCCGGGCCGAAGTCCACCGGACGCCCGTCGATCTCCCACGAGTAGCGGCCCGTCTTGCTGATCTTCGGGTCGGCACGGAGGAACGCCTCGAGGTCGGCACGGTCCTCCCTGGTGAGCGACCCTGGGGGATCGGAGGTGGCACGGAAGCCACAGATCAGAGCGAGATCACGAAGCCGCTGCTTGGTGGCAGGGGACAGGGACCCGGTATCGCCTCGGAAGTACACGACGTCCGGATCGATGTCGATGACCGATCGGAGCCAGGTGCGAAGGAGCGATGTCGTGATGGCTGCTCTGGCTCCGGGCGCCGAATCGTCCGCCGGGCCTTGGGTCGACTCGCCCATCCACGACAATCCGACATCGGGCCCGATCCTGATGCCGTCGAACATGCCAATGGACGAGATGATGGGCGCGCCGCACGCCAGGAGATAGGTCGAGTCGCCGGCGGCAGCGCGAATCACCTCAGCCCCCAGTCGTTCCATTTCGCCGGCATCGATGGATTCGCGCCGCTGGCCCGGATAGGACAGCGCGTAGAGGAAGTCCAGCTTCAGGTATTCGAAACCCCATTCCACGGCACGGCGGATGGCACCTGCGACGTGCTCGACGGCAGCCGGATGCGTGATGTCGAGGGGGAAGTAGGCGCCTCCCCAGTTCCAGCCGGCAACAACTGGTTGACCGGCGGGAGTGCGGACCAGCAACTCGGGATGTCGACCGGCGAGGCTGGATGACTCGTGGGCGATGAACGGAGCCAGCCACAAGCCCGGTGTCTTGCCGGAATGTCTGATCCGGTCTGCCATGGCTGACATGTCGCCGGGGAACTTCCCATTGGGCGCCCAGTCGCCGATGGTCTGTTGCCACCCATCGTCGATCTGGATGACGTCGAACGAGAGATCAGCGAAACCGTCGATGGCTGCGTCGATGTCGTCCTCGGTCACGTCGGTGAAGTGGGAGTACCAGGAACACCAGACATTGGGGGCGGTGCCGCCCCGCCGACCGAGCACATCGCCCAGAGCGTCGGCGTAGGTGGCGAATGCGTCGTCTTCGCGAGCCGTGCACGTGAACCAGTCAGCAGGGCCGTCGGCCACGACCTGGCCCTGGTCCAGATAGACGACTCCGCCACCACCGAGGGATCCGATCAGGTCCACAGTTCCGTCGTGATGGTCGATGGCCGCCACACCATGGGAGCCGTGCGTCGTGTCGAACGGATTGGTGGGGTGGTACTGACCGTGGCGCCGTACCTCATCGGTGACGGGCACGGGAGGAACCGTCAGGTCGACCCACCGGGTCGGACTCCACGAGTGCCACCCGTGGCGGTAGAACATCACTTGATGCCGGAGGTGGCGACGTTCTCGACGAAGTAGCGCTGCGCCATGATGAACACGATCATGGGCACGACGACCGCCAGGGCGATGCCGGCGAAGATCAGGTTGGGGCTCTCCACCGACTGGCCTCCGAGCACCCGCAATGCCAACGTGAGGACCAGATCGGTCTCGTTGCCGGGATTGATGGCCACCAGGGGCCAGATGAACGAGTTCCACGCATAGAGGAATGCGAAGGTGGCCAGTGTGGCAATCGCCGGCCAGGACAGCGGTACGAACACCCGCCACAACACCTTCCAGCGTTTGGCGCCGTCGATGAACGCGGCCTCTTCGAGGTCTTTGGGAATCGAGACGAAGAACTGCCGCATGAGGAATGTCCCGTAGGCGGTGAAGATGAATGGCCACACCAGTGCGCCCAGATGATCGATCCAGCCGAGACCCACCATGAGCTGGAACAGCGGGATGATCAGGACGACGAAGGGGATCATGATCGATCCCAGGTAGGCGACGAACAGCGAATCTCTTCCCGGGAAGCGGACACGGGCAAACGCGTAGCCACCCATCACCGACGTGAACAATTGGCCCGCCACCACCAGGATCGTCACCAGCGCGGTGTTGGTGAGCGCCCGGTCGATGTTGCGCAGGTCGAGCACCTCGCCGAAATTCTCCCAGCGGGCCGTGATCTGCTCGGCCGCCTGATCCTGGACACCTCGCACCACAGCGAAGGTCTCGAAGTCGGAATCGGGATCGACGAAACGGCCGACGGCAGTGTTGCGCAGCAATGCCAGGTCCTCTACTCCGTCGAGCAACTCGACGGAGTAGATGGGCACCGTCTCGCCGTCCACCACCGCAGTGGAGGCCGTCTCTGTCGCCCGGTCCAGCGGCCAACCGAACGCCGATTCGACATCGTCGGGATCGGCGAACAGCCCGGCCTGGACCCCCTCCTCGACGAGGAGAACTCGGCGGGTCTCGTCGCCGACGACGAAGTCGAACGCTTCACGCTCCTCACCCTCGAACGCCACCGTGATCGGTTGTTGGGGCAGCACCCGCGGCGGATAGCGGAACGTGTCGGCCGGCGTCTTCAGGGCAGAGGCGAACATGTACACGAACGGGAAGATCATCATCACGGCGAAGATGATCAACCCGGTGTAGATCCCGAACCGGCCGAAGACCAGGCGCACGCGCTGGCTGCCGGCCATCTTCACTCGGTGACGGTCGGTCATGCCGACAGCACCCCCTCGTCACCCTGGCGGCGGAAGTAGAAGAGGGTGATGGCGAAGATCAGCAGGAACAGCACCCAGGCGATCGCCGATGCGTAGCCCTGATTGAACCGTTCGAAGGCGTTCTGATAGAGGTAGATGACCGGCGTGAGCGTGGCGTTGCTTGGCCCGTTTGGTGGCAGTTGAGGAGCATTGAGGATGAACGGCTCGTTGAAGAGCTGCAGCGCCAGGATCGTGGTCGTGGCCACGACGAAGACGGTCGTTGGCCGAAGCAGTGGCACCGTGATGCGACGGAACTGGGTCCACGGGCCGGCGCCGTCGATGGCAGCCGCCTGGTAGAGGTCGCCGCCGATGCTCTGCATCCCGGCCAGGAACAGCACCGTGTTGAATCCGATCGTCTGCCAAGCGAACACGATGATCACTGACAGGAGCGCCGTCGACTGATTGGAGAGCCACTGGGGCTGGGCGGCGGTCAGATCGACACCTGGAAGGAGGTTGAGCAGCTCTGTCGCCTGCAACAGGCAGTAGTTGATGAAGCCGACGGTGGCGTTGTACAGCTGCTTCCAGATGAGCGAGATGCCGACGACGCCGGCCACGGACGGCAAGAAGTAGATCGCCCGAAACAGACGCATACCCGGCACCTTGGAGTTGAGGAGAGCAGCGAGAGCGATGGCAGGCGCCACAGACAGCGGTACTGCGACCAGGCCGAAGATGACGATGTTGCGAAGCGAGATCCAGAAGAAGGGGTCGCGGGCACCGATCACGAAGCTGTCGCCGAAGCGGACCAGCTCCAGGTAGCCCGGCTTGAGAACATCGAGCGAGGCGACGCCGGGGTCGACTGAGGCGAAGTTGAGACTGATCGCCCGCAAGTAGTTCTCGAACCCGATGAAGCTGGCGTCGGTCAAGCCGTCCCAGTCGGTGAAGCTGACCGCCAGCGAGAAGATGAGCGGGCCGGCGAAGAAGGCCAGGAACCCGATGACGTTGGGCGACACGAAGAGAATCCCTTCCATCACCTCGGCTTCGTTCTGGTCGGTGCCGAACAGGCGGGCGCCGGCATCGCGCCACAGCATCCAAACCCACATGCCAGTGAGGACAAGTAGCCCGAGCCACAGCAGTGCGATCGGGCCGGTGAGGCTCGATGCAAGGGAGGCCAGCCCTTCGAAGAGACCCACTCGTACCAACAGGATGGCCGCGCCGATCACCATGAGCCAGCGGCCGGTGCGACGCAGGTTGTTTGCTTGTGCCCCGAAACGGTCGGCCCACCCAGACACCAGCCAGCCAACCACGATGATCCCCAGGAAGGGCACGCCTCGACCGAAGGAGTCGCCGAGGCCATCGAGTCCGTTGAAGACGTTGGCTTCCTGCAGGAGCATGAAGCCGGCCGCCACGGCCAGGAGGTAGTTGGTGAGGAGCCCGATGAAGCGGCCGCGATGACGGAGGCGCAGGATCAGCGGCACGGACGCGAACGCAGCCACACCGAACATCAGTCCGACGACCAGCGCCGCGAAGCGCACGGTGCCGTCGATCTGGCTGAAACCAATCGCTGCGCCGGTCAGGCCGGCGGCGCCCAAGATCCCCTGCCAGATGACCAAGGGAATCAGCCAGCCTGGCCGCTTCATGCATTCCTCCGATCTAGTGATGGGGACCGGGTCGAAACCCGGTCCCCATCCGCTCGTTGTCAGCCTGAGAAAGCCCCGGCTGTTTCGCTGCAGATGTTGGCGGCGAAGTCGTCGATTGCACGGTCGCCTGTGACCACGGCGTTGACCGCGGTATCCATGACTGCCACGTAGTCCGGCCAACTCCCGGCCCACAGCGGACCCTCAGTAGCAGGATCCTCGGCGAGTCCGTCGAGGAACGCCTGGTTGTTGTCAGGCGGCGAGAAGCCCAGGAACGCATCGAGCGCGTCCTGGCCCTGCCGGCTGGGCACGTTGGCGCCGAGACCGGAGATCTGAGCCTGTACGTCTGCGGCGGTCAACGCCTGGACGAGTTGCCATGCCTCTTCCGGATGCTCGGTGGATGCGTTGACGACGTATGCACCCCAGAACAGCCAGTTGGCCGGTCCGGCCGGGCCGTCGGGCAGCTTCACGACGTCCCAGTTGAAGTCCACCTCGCGGATGCCGGGCGTCGCCCAGCGGCCGTTCTGGAACATGCCCACGGTGCCGGCCCGGAACGGTCCCTCCGGGTCCTCGCCGTAGGGGATGACGGCGTCAGTGGCATACAGGTCGCGCAGTGCCGTCAGGCCGGCGATCGACGCCTCGGCGTCGAGCCCGCATGCGGTCCGGTCGGCGTTGAAGAAGCCGCCGCCGGCGGCGTTGATCCAGGCGCCGTACGGGCCCCACCAGGCGCTCTGGCCGTAGCCCTTGATCTCCCCACCAAGGGCGGCCACGTCGGCCACCACCTGGTTGAAGGCCTCCCACGTCCACTCGCCGTTGGCTTCGAGCTCCAACGGGTCGGCTGCCCCGGCCTCGGCGATCAGGTCCCTGTTCACATAGAGGGCGAACGTGGACACGTCGCGCGGCAGACCCCACAGGGCGTTGCCGGGCTGGCCGGTGTCGAGCTCGGTGGTCAGATGGGCCATGGGACCCGGGTAGAAGTCGCCGTCGCTGTGCCCGGTGGCATCGGCGAACTCGCGGAGGTCGAGGATGACGTCGCGGGACGCGAAGTCGGCGACGTCGGTGCCCGGGATCCAGAACACGTCGGGGGCGGTGCCCGCCGACAGGTTGGTCAGCAGCGTCTGCTGGTAGCCGGCGCCCTCGTTGGAGCCCGGCTCGTAGGTCAGCGTGACGCCGTCCAGCGATGCGTCGAGCTGGTCGGAGATCGACGCGTAGACGGCCGCCTCCTCCGGGTTGTCGGGCCGGGTCATCCAGCGCAGCGCCACCTCGTCGCCGCCCGTGGGGGCCGCGGTCGTCGCGGGTGCGCCCGGCACCGTCGTGGCCGCCGCAGTCGTCGTCGTCGGGTCGCCGCTGTCTCCGCACGCGGCGGCGACGAGCGCCACGAGTGCGAGCAACAGTAAGAGTCTCCGCATTACTCGATTCCTCCTCGTTGGGGTCGCGCGCCTCGAACGGGCAGCGCGGGCAAGCGGCCGCAGCCTACGGCGGCATCCGCCGCTGAGCCAACTACGTGTCGTCCGGGACCCGGTAGGGCTCCTCGAGCTCCACCACCGCGCCCCCGCTCACGGCGGTCTCGAGCAACTCGAGCGCGGTGGAGAGCACCTGCCGGTGACGCGCGGCGTCGAACGGAGCCCCGAACGGCCTCCCCATCGGGTGGCGGGTGACGACCGCCCGCGACAGCCGCATGTCGCCCACCACGTGCCGGAAGGCGCGCACGTACACCGAGACGGTGGGAATGCCTGCCTCTTCGAACGTCCTGGCGACGTGTCCGACCGACACGTGACACACCGGTCAGACGGGGACCAGCAGCACCGCGTCGACCGCCCTCTCCGCCAGCAGGCGGGCCCAGCGGGGGGCACTCTCGGCGAGGATGCGTCGCTGCGATGCGGCGCCGACGAACGAGTAGGCCGGATCCGCCATCTCTCCGATCGCGCCCGCCGCCGCCAGTTCCCGCAGCCGCTCCAGCGGGAACGCAACGTTCGGGTCGAGAGCTGCGCCGCGAACGTCGTAGCCGCCGTGCCGCACCCGGAGGTCGCCGACCGGGGTGCGGGCCGGTATCTCCGAGAGCTGCGGGGCAGCACGCAGGAACTCGGAGATGCGGGCCACAGCCTGGGCCTGCGTCATGGCCCGCTCGCCGAACGGCTCGGGGTCGTCTCCTATCGCGAAGTGACCGCTCGAGGTCAGGAGGGCGACCCGCGATTCGGCTACCGGCTTCGACATCGGCGCGAACGGCCCGTCGTCGTAGGTCCACGTGCGAGCGGTTCCCGCCGGGGGCTGGTACCCACGCACCTGCCACGCGTAGGCGTGGTCGACGAGCCGCCCCGGGTCGCCGTCGTCAACGGTCTCGCCCAGCTTCTCCAGGAGGGAGCTGAGGAACTCGGCGGCCTCGTCGTCCGGGAGCTTCTCGAGGAACTTGAACGCCAGGTCGGTCCGGGAGCCGTAGGCGAGCGACGCGACGAACTCCCGGATGGTCTCGCCGCCGTCAGCCACCTGCGCTCCAATCGCCGGTGACGGCGTGCCCGGCGGCCATGAGGGCCGACGCGGCCTCTGTGAGGTCGGTGTCTTTGACGAGGTCGAGGGTGCCCGCCACCTGCAGCGCTCTCCAGCCGGGCTCCCGGGGCGGGCCGTCGGGCACCGCCGCCTCGTCGCACACGACCGACACCTCGCCGGGTGTTCGCACCACCGCCGTGAGCGCTCCCTTGGCCCACTGTGGGTCGGGCATGCCCGGCTCCAGCCGGCACACCGCCAGCCGCCCGGGCAAGACGTGCAGGGTGAGGGATCGCGCGCCCACGGCGGCGCATGATCGCGCCTGAGCGGAGCCCCCCGCAAGAGGATGGCTGAATTGGACGGCCAACCGGCCAGAATGCCCGCACATGAGCCTCACCGAAAGCCGGATGGCGAACCTCGGCGCCAAGGCGGCGCTGCGGGCGTGGGACCGCTACCGCGACCGGTTCGCGGCGATCACCAGGCGAGCGGGCACCCGTTTCGAGCAGCGCGACTGGCACGGGATGCAGAACGACATGGTCGAACGGCTCGAGCTGTACCGCGATGTCGTCGACCATCTCACCGTCGAGGTGCGAGACCTCCTCGATGATCGCGTCCAGGACCGGCTGGTGTGGGCGAGCCTCAAAGCGGTGTACTCGGGGCTGATCGCCGACCGCGACGACTGGGAGATCGCCGAGACCTTCTTCAACTCCCTCACCCGCCGCATCTTCACGACGGTCGGAGTTGACCCGCAGGTGGAGTTCGTGGCGACCGACTACGCCAACCCGCCGACGCGGCCCCACCGCCGCCTCGTGGCCGAGTACGACCGAACCGGGTCGGTGGCGGCGCTGATCGAGCAGATACTCACCGACTTCCGGTTCCGCGTGCTCTACGAGGACATCCGCCGGGACGCCAAGCTGGTGGCGGTAGAGATCGAGCACCAGCTGCGAGAGCGCGGGCTCCCGCTCGACGTGACCGCCGCCGAGATCGTCCCCCAGCCGTTCTTCAGGGGCAAGGGCGCCTACGTCGTGGGCCGCCTGCGGGTGGGTGCCACAGAGCTGCCGCTGGTGCTCGCCCTCCGCAACCCGGAGGGGGCCGTCGTCGTGGACGCGGTCCTGCTCGATTCCGTCGCCGTGAGCATCCTGTTCAGCTTCACGCGTTCCTACTTCCACGTGGACATCGACAGGGTCTACGAGCTGGTGCGGTTCCTGGCCTCGCTGATGCCCCACAAGCGGGTAGCGGAGTTGTACACATCGATCGGCTATCACAAGCACGGCAAGACCGAGCTGTACCGTGACCTGCTCGCGCACCTCGCCGGCACCGGAGAGCGGTTCGTCGTGGCGCGCGGCATCCGCGGCCTGGTGATGGAGGTGTTCACCATGCCCGGCTTCGACGTGGTCTTCAAAGTGATGCGCGACGTCTTCGGGGCGCCGAAGCGCATCACTCGCACCGAGGTGAAAGACCGCTACCGGCACGTCTTCCACCACGACCGGGCGGGGCGCCTCGTCGACGCCCAGGAGTTCGAGCACCTGCAGTTCGACAGGGACCGGTTCGAGCCCGGCCTCCTCCAGACGCTGCTCGACGAGTGCGGGCGGTCGGTCCGGGTGGCGGGCGACACGGTCGTGATCACCCACGCCTACGTCGAGCGGCGGGTCGAGCCGCTCAACATCCACGTGCGGGAGGCCGACGCGAAGATCGCCCGCCAGACCGTCCTCGACTACGGCATGGCGATCAAGGACCTCGCCTCCACCAACATCTTCCCCGGCGACATGCTGCTCAAGAACTTCGGCGTGACCCGGCACGGGCGGGTCGTCTTCTACGACTACGACGAGCTCGCCGAGATCACCGAGCTGCGGTTCCGGGCCATGCCCGAGCCCGACCACGACGAAGACGCGTTGTCGGAGGAGCCGTGGTTCGGCGTCGACGAGCGCGACGTGTTCCCCGAGGAGTTCCGGGCCTTTCTCGGCCTCCCCGGACCTCTCCGAGAGACCTTCGAGGCCCGGCACGACGACCTGTTCGATCCCCGTTGGTGGCAGCAGGTCCAGACCCGACTGGCGGCAGGCGAGATCATCGAGATCTTCCCCTACGGCGCCGAGCGCCGGCTCCAGAATGGCGACGGCTGAGCTCGTCTCCTCAGCGTCTCCGGCGCAACACCCGCCAAGCGACGAAGAGCAAGAGCGCGGTCACCAGGTACGCACCCTGGGCCATCCGCATCGCGTCCACGGCCGGCACCCACCGGGCATCCCCGTCGCGGAACACGTAGGCGCCGACGGGCCGGGCCGAAAGGCCGAAGCCGCCGCCCTCGCCTCCCTCCCCTGCCGGGCCGGTGCCGCTGCCGCCGCCGCCTCCGCCGCGCACCGCGGCGGCCGGGATGATCACGGCGCCGTCCTTCTCATACGGCTCGCCATAGACGCGCCGCACCGACAGCGCATCCTGGGCTCCGTTCACCGCGTCGATGATTCCCATGGATCCCTCCTCTGTTCCGGTTCCCACGCTACGCCCGGCCGGACGTCGCGTCCCGGGCCAAACGACCCGGTTCCCGGCGAGCTCGCCGGATGGCTCCGTCACGGCACCGACGAGAGCCGCCCGATCGGCGTCCTCCGGAGCGGCATCTCGCCGAGGCGATCGCCATGCGGGAGCCGGCCGGTCCTCCGTACTAGGGAGTCGGGCGACGACGCCAGGAGACCACCAGGTCGCCGACGTTGGTGCCCGTCGGGCCGGTCACCAAGAGGTCGCCCGTCGCGGCCAGATACGGGTACGAGTCGTTCCGGTCGAGGTGAGCGCGGGCGTTCAGGCCGGCCGCGGTGCCGCGCGCCGCGGTCGCGCCGTCGACGATGGCACCCGCCGCGTCCGTGAAGCCGTCGACACCGTCGGTTCCGAGTGACGCCACGACGAGGTTGGAGTCCTCTTCGGCGGCGATGGCGGCGGCCAGCGCCAGCTCCTGGTTGCGGCCGCCCCGCCCGTCGCCGCGCACCTCGACCGTGGTTTCGCCCGCGTAGATCGCCATTTCCGGCAGGGACCCGTCCCGCGACGCCGCGACGACGGCCTGCCCCACGTCGCGCGCAGTGCCCGCCAACGCCGTGTCGACGACCGCAGCCATGATCCCGCGCCGCTGAGCCTCGGCGGCGGCCGCGCGGCCGGCGACGGCGCCGTCGGCCACGACCACGACCTCGTGGAGCACCCCCGGCAGTGGATGCTTCGGCGTCTCCGGCATGCGGCCGGCCGCCCCGGCGCTCAAGTGCTCCATCACTCCGCCGGGGACCTCGTCCGCCAGGCCGTGCCCCCGGATGATTGCGAGCGCGTCGCCGTACGTGCTCGGGTCGGGGACCGTCGGCCCGGAAGCGATGACGTCGGGAGGGCTGCCGGCGACATCGGAGAGGATCAGCGTGAAGATGTCCGCCGGCGCCAGCGCCTCCGCCAGCCGCCCGCCCTTCACCGCCGACAGGTGCTTGCGCACGGTGTTCAGTTCCCCGATGTCGGCTCCGGCCCGCATCAGCAGGTCGGACGTCCCCTGGAGATCCTCCAGCGCCAGGTTGCCCGCCGGCAGTTCGAGAAGTGCGGAGCCGCCCCCGGAGATGAGAACGACCGCGAGGTCGCCGCGCCCGGCCCGATGCGCCAGGTCGAGCGCGGCACGGCCGCCGGCGACGCTGCCCGAATCGGGGAACGGATGGCCCGCCCAGATCGGCTGGAGGCCGGCCGGGTCCGCACCGGGGTCCGGCGCCGCCACCAGTCCGGCGCGAGGGATCCCGTCGAATGCCCGGACCGCCCCGCGCGCCATCGCCACTGCGGCCTTCCCGAACGCGATGATGAAGACCCTGCCGATGGCGGGAGCGCTGACCACCGCATCGCCGCACAGGACCGTCTCACCCGAGCGGCGCACTGCGTTGCGGACGGCCTGCTCCGGATCGACGGCGTCGAGCGCGACGTCGAGTATGCCGAGTACCACCCGCCGTCGGGCAGGATCGGCAGCGAGGACTGCCGGGTCGAAACGCATCGGCTCGCTCATCGGCGGCGATGGTAGGGCGCAGATGGCGGTCGGGGCCGTTCCGTAGACTCCCTCCGATGGTCCCCGAGATCCACACGACGGAGATGCACACCGCCGGTGAGCCGCTGCGGATCGTGACGTCGGGCTATCCGGAGATCCGCGGCGACACGATCCTCGACAAGCGCCGCTACGCCCGCGAGCACCTCGACCACCTGCGCCGCCTGCTGATGTTCGAGCCGCGCGGCCATTTCGACATGTACGGAGCCGTGCCCGTCGCCCCCGACCACCCCGAAGCCGACCTCGCCGTGCTGTTCCTCCACAACGAGGGCTACAGCACGATGTGCGGCCACGGCGTGATCGCGCTGGGGCGGTGGGCCGTCGACACGGGCCTGGTCACCCCCACCCCCCCGGAGACGTCGCTGGCGATCCAGGTGCCGGCGGGCCTGGTGCGCTGCCGCGTGGAGACCACCGCGGCGGGGACCGGAGGGGTGCGCTTCGACAGCGTGCCGGCGTTTGCCGCGCACCTCGACGCCGCCGTCGAGGTGCCCGGCCACGGCCGCGTCGCGGTCGACATCGGCTATGGCGGCGCGTTCTACGCCATCCTCCCGGCCGCCCGCGTCGGCCTCGACGTCCGTCGCTCGGCCCCATCCGAGCTGGTCGCAGCCGCCGCGGCGGTGACCGGCGCCGCCGCGTCCGAGCTTCCGATCGACCACCCCGACGACCCCGAACTCGGCTACCTCTACGGAACGATCCTCACCGACGGCGATCCCGACGGCCCCGACCGGAGCTCTGCGAACATCTGCGTCTTCGCAGACCGCCAGGTGGACCGGAGCCCGTGCGGCTCGGGGGTGACGGCGCGGATGGCGGTGATGGCCGCCCGCGGCGCGGTGGGCGCCGGCGCCGAGCGGCGGTTCGCCGGCCCGACCGGCGCCGAGTTCTCGGGACTGGTCGCGCGCGACGCCCGCGTCGGTGCCAACCCGGCGGTCGTGGTCGAGGTGGGAGGCCGCGCCCACTACACCGGGACCGGGGTCTTCCGCGCCGAAGACGACGACGCCGTCGAGCCGTTCCTGCTGCGCTGACGACGCCGTTTGCCGCGGCATCGGTTAGCTTTTCGCGCCAGCTTCCCGGAAGGCTTCCTTGGACTGGC
>JABAOD010013296.1_pt3 | contig 32666 bp, 37 predicted proteins | sample 7062151 | NCBI WGS metagenome assembly JABAOD01 (sample SAMN14538626, study PRJNA623070) | marine sediment metagenome | biome: marine biome [ENVO:00000428]; feature: marine pelagic biome [ENVO:01000023]; material: deep marine sediment [ENVO:00002113] | place: India: Gulf of Khambhat ... | reverse complement strand
GCGTGGAACCCCGGTGACGAGAATGATCTTGCCACCGTCGTCGTCGATGTCGGTGGCCAGGAACGTGACACCCTCGGCATCGGCCTCACGCTGAACGATGCGAACCAGCTCGTCGAGCGCATGGGCGACCTGCTCCGGGCCACCCGTCTCGAGGAGGGCATCGGTGCCCTTGTACTTGAGAAAGCCGACGGTGGCGAGGCGATGCTCGGACTCCCTCAGCCCGAGTGCCAGCTGGGGGCGGAGCGAGAAGGGGACGAATCGCTGCATCTCGTCATCCGTGGCCGGCAGGCGAACGACCGGACCGGGTGGCGGAGCGGGGATCGACCGCTTGCGCAGGATCCAGCCATCGCCCTTCTGGTCACCCGTGAAGTCTCTTGGCAACGCCGCCTTCATGGCGGACGACACGACGATCTCGTTGGCGTCGGCCGTCCCCTCCATCTTCGTGGTCATCGAGGCGGCGGGTCCGGTGACGATCAGCTCGCGGTGTGACTCGCCGACGAGGAAAAAGTCGACCGAGCCGGTGTGGACTCCGACGGACATGCGGAGCGGGATCTTGCCGACCGAGGTCGGGATCTTCGCCGCTTCGCGGAGCTCGGCCCGCATGTCGACGGCGGCACCGACCGCCTGCATCTGATGGTCGCCGGTGTCGAAGAGGATGAGCAGCGCGTCTCCGCCGAACTTGAGCAGGCTGCCGCCGCGATCGTACGCAGCGCCCAGCATCCTGCCGAAGACCCGATTGAGCACCGACGTGAGCTCCTCGGCGCCCACGCGCCCGCGTCGTGCGAGCTTCTCGGAGAGATTCGTGAAGCCCGAGATGTCGACGAAGACGAGGGAGCCCTCGACCGAGCGCCACAGCTGCCCGAACGCGCAGTCGTCCCAGTCGGAAGCGACGCGCGACACGTACGGATCGAAGACGCCAGCACGTCCCGCCACATCGTTCGTCACGTCGTTCCTCCCACCCCACAACGGTAGATGGTCGAGGCCGACTGCGCATGGTGGTTCGCGAAAACCTGGAACTGTGCAAAGTGCAGGGTTTCCGACGCTATGTCGGGTTCGTTGGCCGCAACCGACCCTGACCCCGCCACGCTGCGTGTTCGGCCTTACGACATCGGTACCGGCGTCGCGTCGAGAGTCAACCCGCCAGGGTGCCTCCGAAGACCTGCCAGGCGAGGGCCGATTTCGCCAGGAGGCTCAGCGTGATGTAGGTCTGCTCGCCGGCCAGATAGTCCTTCCAGCGTCCGATCTGTCGGTACTGCGCCCACTGGGTGAAGGCGAAGCTGTTGAAGAAGATGAACAGCGTGATGAAGATCCCGTAGACGAAGCCCGGCGGTGAGGCGTCGGAGCCGGGTGAGACGAGATAGATGCCGATCGCCAGCCAGGGAACGCTGCCGAGCACGCTGCCGAGCCAGAAGGGCCACAGCGAGCCGCCCGGTGACTCGTAGCGCTCCTGGACCGCACCGAAGAAGATCATCCCGGCGTTCACGGCGAAGAGGCCGATCAGTGCGGCGATGTTGGTGATGCCCGGCAGGAGGGCGATGAGCACGATCATCACCGACGACGAGAGCGCGTACTCGATCCAACGGAACTGGTTCTGACCGCGGCTCAGCTGGTCCCGATACCGACCGGGCATCACGACCGCGACGATGAAATGGAACAGGGCCGAGAGGAAGAGGAAGACGGCCACTCCCCACGCGATGCTGATCTCGAAGAGCGTGTCCGGTGGAGGGGCTGCCGTCCCCGGGGGGCCCTCGGGGAACGCCGCCGTCACCGGCAGCGTGAAGTCGTTCGCCAGCGCCAGGACGGCGATGCCCTGGACCGCATGGAGCACGCCCATCACGATGTTGTAGCGCTTGAGCTTTCCGAATCTCTCGTCCGAGACGGTGACCGAACCGACCACTGATGCTTCCTTCCGATCTGCAGACACGGCGTGATTGCGCCGTCAGCTTATGTACGGAACCGTCCCCGGAGCCGGATCGGTTGAGGCGGCAGGGCTGGCATACTCCCCCGGGCATGTCGCAACGCGCCGCCCTCGCCCTCGTCTTCTTCACGTCTGCCTCGATCCTCGTGATGGAGATCCTGGCGGGTCGGCTGATGGCGCCATATCTCGGCGTCACCATCGAGACGTTCACCGGGATCATCGGCACGGTCCTCGCCGCCATCGCCCTCGGCAACTGGCTCGGCGGACGCGCCGCCGACCGCCACGACCCGCGCCTCCTGCTCGGGCCTCTCCTCATCGCAGGGGGCATCACGACGCTGCTCTCCCCCACGATCGTCACGTTCTTCGGCCCCGAACTCCGCCGCGCCGGCCCAGTCGAGATCGTGCTCCTCTCCTCGCTCGGGTTCTTCCTGCCCGGCGCCGTGCTCGCCGCGATCTCGCCTGCCGTCGTCAAGCTCAGGCTGGCCGATCTCGGCGAGACCGGCACCGTGGTCGGTCGGTTCTCCGCGGTCGGGACCGCCGGAGCCCTCGTCGGCACCTTCGTCACCGGCTTCCTCCTCCTCGCCACGCTCCCCACCAGGGCCATCCTCTTCGTGGTCGGAGGCGCCCTCGTGGCGCTCGGGCTCGTCCTGACGGTCAGGCTCGGCCGGATGCCGCGGGGGGCGATGGTCTGGATCTTCGTGGCCGCAGCCGGGGCAGCGGGTCTCCTCGCCATCGTGCGCGGTCCCTGCACCACCGAGACCGCATACTTCTGCGCCATCGTCGAGCCGGATCCGGACCGGGAGACGGGCACGGTGCTGTGGCTCGACACCCTGCGCCACAGCTACATCGATGAGGACCCCACCCACCTCGAGTTCCGCTACGCCCAGATCTTCGGTGACGTGCTCGAGGTCGTGCCGCCGGACGGGCCGCTCAACACGCTGTCGATCGGCGGCGGCGCCATGAGCCTGCCCCGGTACGTGGCAGCGACCCGGCCCGGCAGCTCCGCCACCGTGCTCGAGCTCGACAGCACGCTCATCGACATCGCCATCGACGACCTCGACGCCGCGCCGGACGGGCCGCTCGAGGTCAAGACCGGCGACGCCAGGCTCACGCTGTCCGCAACACCACTGGGCGTGTTCGACGTGGTCTTCGGCGACGCCTTCGGCGGACCCGCCGTGCCCTGGCACCTCACGACGCGCGAGTTCTACGAGGACGTCGAGAGGCGGCTCACCGCCGACGGGTTCTACATCATGAACATGATCGACTATCCGCCACAGTCCTTCGCCAAGGCCGAGCTGGCGACGCTGCGCGCCGTCTTCGACCACGTGGTGGTGATCGCTCCGCCCGACTACCTCGAAGGCGCCGCCGGCGGCAACTTCGTGCTCGTCGCCTCCAATGCGCCGATCGACGCCGCTGCGATCGACGCCAGACTCACGGCCCGCGACGCACGGTCGGTGGCGCTGGATGCCGAGGCCACGGCGGCCTATTCGGCCGATGGTCGCGTGCTCACCGACGACTTCGCCCCGGTCGATCAGCTGATCAGTCGCCCCTGATCCTCAGTCGGGCTCGATGGGCTTGCCGATCGTCGGCAGCACGTCGGGCATCAGAGGGTTGGGTCGGTTCTTGTGATACCTGGCGAGCTTGTCGGCATCGCACGACGAGCACAGGTCGATGGGCCGGGTTCCGACGACCGAGAGCTGCGTGCCCCTCCCCTTCTCGACGATCGCCAACGGGACGGTCTGGAGATCCTCCGAGCCGCACTCCGGACAGGTGGGCGTCAACGATCGGATCCAGCCGTTGCCGCAGCGCTCGCAGGTCATCTCGATGGCGGTCCCGGAGTTCCGGCCGCGGAGGTTGTCCGCCTCTCCGCACGCGGGGCACGCGATCTCCATTCAGTCTCCCCGGCCTCTCCAGGCCGCAGGGCGGCCGGAATACGCCTGGTGGGACGCGATGGGCGCAGAGCGGATCATGGACCTCAGTTTCGCAGTGCCGTTGCCCGGGCCACACGACCGACGGCGAGGCGGAAGGCCGCCGCTCGGAGGTCGCCGTTCGTGCTCGCGGCTTCGTCTTCGAGGGCCGAGTAGACCTTCGCCATCCGGTCGGCGAGCTCATCGGTGACGCGTTGCTCGGTCCACGTCTCGTACTGCATGTTCTGCACCCACTCGAAGTAGCTGACGGTGACGCCGCCGGAGTTGGCGAGGATGTCGGGCACGACCGTGACCCCGCGCTCCCGGAGTACGGCGTCGGCCTCCGCCGTGGTGGGACCGTTGGCGCCCTCGATCACGAGCGATGCTCGCACGTGGCGGGCGTTCTCGCCGGTCAAGACCCCCTCGACGGCCGCCGGCACCAGCACGTCGCACGGCTCGAAGAGGACTTCGTCGGCTGCGAAACGCTCCCCACCGTCGAAGCCGCTCACGCCGCCGGTCTCGTTCGTGTGGGTCATGAGGTCGTCGATGTCCAGTCCCTCTTCGTTCCTCACTGCTCCGGTCATGTCGGCGACTGCCGTGACAATCGCTCCCGAGTCGGTGAGGTACTTCGCCGACCACGAACCCACGTTGCCGAACCCCTGCAGGACGATCCGCTTCCCGGCCAGCGGCTCGCCGCTCGAGGCGAGGGAGGCCCGCGTGACATGAAGGACGCCGAGACCGGTCGCCGACTCCCGTCCCGGACTCCCGCCGAGCTCGAGCGGCTTGCCGGTGACCACCGCCGGCACCCAACCATTGTGTGTCGAGTACTGGTCGACGATCCAGGCCATCGTCTGCGCGTTGGTGCCGAGGTCCGGGGCCGGGATGTCGCGGGTGGGCCCGATGGCATCCGCGAGATGATCGACCCACATCCTGGTCAGCCGCTGCAACTCACGGCGACTCAGCTCTCGAGGATCGCAATCGATGCCACCCTTGGCGCCACCGTACGGGAGGCCGGCAACCGCCGTCTTCCACGTCATGAGCGAAGCGAGCGCGGCGACCTCGTCGTCGTCGACGCTGCGGCTGTACCGGATCCCGCCCTTCATCGGCCCACGAGACGAATCGTGTTGGACCCTGAAACCCACGAAGGTCGCGATCTCGCCGTTGTCGAGTGGCAGGACACACTCGAAGCGGATCTCCCGGTTCGGCGTCATGATCTGCTGCTCGAGTCGGGCATCGAGGCCCAACGATCGCGCCGCTCGTCCGACATGCGCCCGGGTTTCCTCGAGGAAACTTCCCATCTCTGCTCCTTGCGCCGCCCTCCTTCGGAAGCTACTCGACCTCGAACCAACTGGCCGAGTGCCACAGCAGCCTCCCTCCGAGGCGGTCGCAGCGCGTCTCGCCGCACGCCTCACTGGCTCGAACGGTCGTACGGGAGAGATGCGTCGGGAGGTGGTGTCAGCCGGCGACGAGGGGACGGGCCTGAACCATGATGCAAGCGTCGATCAATGCGTTCATGCCGTGGCGTGACACGTAGTCGCGGACCGCAGCGTCGGCGGCGCCGGGCTGGATCCAGACGTTGCTCAGTCCCAGCTCACGAGCCTGCTCGATGACCTTCAGCGTCTGCTCGGGAGGGACGACGATGTTGACGATGGTCGGCGTGACCGGCAGAGAGGCGAGGTCCGGGTAGGCCCGATCCCCATCGACCGTTCTCCGGCGTGGATTCACCGCATACACGGTGAAGCCCTTCGCCTTCAGGTCCCGGTAGATGGTCGACCCGAACTTGTGGCGGCTGTCGGTGGCTCCGACCACTGCCACGGTGGTCGACGGGTCGGCGAGGAGTTCGAGGATGGTGCGGGATGAGCGTGCCATGAAGTCGACAACACGCCGTGTCGAGCCGGCATTCCGGTGGCGAGGTACCCGACGCACGGCAAATGCGACCGTATCCTCGCCGGTGTGAACGCCGCCGACGACGCCAGGGGTGCGAAACGCAGCGGTCCGCTGCTGCGGTTTGCGTGGCAGTCGGGCGGGCTCGTGCTCGGCCGCGGTGCCGGCTTCATCGCACTCGTGATCATCGCTCGCGCCGTCGGTGCCGACGAGTACGGCCGGTACGCCGTGATCCTCGCCCTCGTCGAGTTCGCCGCTGCACCGTGGAGTCCGACCGTCCTGCAAGGCGCCGCCAGCCGGCTCGGGCGCGGCGGCTCACATGACGGGTGGAGACGGCAGATGGTCCGGCTCTGGCTCGTCGGCGCGGTCCTGGTCACTCCCGCCGTGTGGCTCTTCGACACCCCGACCACCGCCCTCGCCGTGCTCGCCGCGACCGCCATCAACGGACTCATGGTGGAGCACGTCCCGCGGCACCTGCTCGAGGGCCGACAGCGAAACATCGCTGTGGCGACGTCGACGGCGCAGCTCGTGCGTCTCGCCGGAATCATCGGGCTGGTGGCGACCGTCGACCTGACACCCGCTCTCGTCCTCATCCCCTACATCGTGGGCTACGCGGTGGGCGCCGCGCTGCTCCGCACACCGGCGAGCCCCGGCACGGCGTGGGAGTCAGGTCTCACCGCCGAGTACACGACAGATGTTCTGCGCGTCGTCCAGTCTCACGGCCCGGTGCTGGTCGTCGCCTGGCTCCTCGGTCTCGGGGCAGCCGGCGGATTCGATCTGCTCTTCCGACTCGCACTTGCGCTCGCCGAGGTGATCGCCGGCGTCGGGCNNCCCGCCGCTTGGTCCCTCCGTGGCCAGGGGGATCAGGCTCCCCTCGGTGGTGGCCCTGTTCGGCGCGATCGTGTTCGCTGCCGTGGCGGGTCCCCTACTGGCGACGCTGACGGATTCGGAGCTCGGGTTCGGCCTCGCTCCCCTGTTCCTCGCCGTGACCCTCGTCGCCGCTCCGTACATGGGAGTGGCGCGCGCCGCGCTCGTGGTCGCGGGTGGTGCGTCGTGGATCACGCCGAGCCAGCTGGCGCTCGCCTCGGCAACGCTCGGTGCGGCCGCCGTCGGCAACCTCGGTGTGACGTGGGCCGCCGCGGCCATCGCGGTGGCGACGGTCCTCGGTGCTGCGGTCCTCGCCACCGGGCTCCGCAGACACGATGCCCTCCCTGGCCTCGGCGACCTGGCCGATCTCGGTGCACTCCGCTCCGATCTGCAGGCGCTGCAACGGCGCTGATCATCCACGGCGATACCCCTGCGCACCGATAACATCGCGGCGTGGCCGACTCTCCCGTCATCATCATCGGTGCGCCGCGTTCGGGCACCAACATGTTGCGTGATCTGATCACGGCCTTCGACGGCTTCGCCACGTGGCCGTGCGACGAGATCCCTGGGATCTGGCTGCACGGGAACCTCGATCACCCCGACGACGAGCTCACCGCCGCCCATGCGACCGACGAGGTACGGCGCTTCATCCAGGACCGCTTCGCCCGGCTCCGGCGTCGCACCGGCTCGACGCCCGTGGAGAAGACGTGCGCCTCGTCGCTACGGGTCCCGTTCGTCGACGCCGTGTTCCCCGACGCCCGCTACGTGTTCGTCGTGCGACACGGTCTCGACGCCACGGCATCTGCCATGCGCCGCTGGACCGGCTCGACTTCGCTCGGGTACCTGGCGCGTAAGGCGCGTTGGACACCGGCCACGGATCTCCCCCGATTCGTGTGGCGGACGCTGCGCAACCGTCTCGCGCCCGGAGACTCGTTGCCGACCTGGGGTCCCCGGTTCGACGGACTGGAGCAGATGGCGCAGACCCATCCGCTGCATGTCGTGTGCGCCGAGCAGTGGCGCCGCTGCGTCGAAGCGGCCGCCGATCATCTCGACGAGATCCCGGCGGAGCGTGTGCTCCGGTTGCGCTACGAAGACGTGACCGCCGACCCCGGCGCCGCAGTGCGTGACATCGCAGGTTTCCTGGGTGTGGACGCACCCGACTTCGACACCGTCGAGGCATACACCTCGATCTCGCCGGTGAGTGTCGGCAGAGGTGCGACCGCACTCGCTCCGGAGCAGCGCGAAGCGGTGCTGACGCAGATTCGCCCGACGCTCCGACGCTTCGGCTACGAGGATCTGCCGTGAGCCGTCGGGACGCCGCCATCAAGCGCACCTTCGATGTCGTCCTGGCATTCGTGCTGCTCGTGCTCACGTGGTGGCTGATCGTGTTGGCGGTGCTGGCTGCGACCATCGACACCCGCCGATCCGGCTTGTTCCGCCAGACGCGCATCGGCAAGAACGGCCGCCCCTTCACGCTCTACAAGGTGCGGACGATGCGGGACGACGCCACCGTCGACACCGTCGTCACGACGACGGACGACCCGCGCATCACGCCCCTGGGCCGCCTGCTGCGCCGCACCAAGATCGACGAGTTGCCCCAGCTCTTCAACGTGCTTCGCGGCGACATGAGCTTCGTCGGCCCCCGGCCGGACGTGCCCGGCTTCGCCGATCTGCTCGAGGGCGACGACCGCATCGTCCTCTCGATCCGCCCTGGGATCACCGGACCCGCGACGCTCAAGTATCGGCGGGAGGAAGAGCTGCTGGCGAGCGTCGACGACCCGGAGACATACAATCGCAACGTGATCTTCCCGGACAAGGTGGCCATCAACCGCCACTACATCGAGCACTACAGCCTCCGTGAGGACGTGCGGTGCCTCGTCGACACGGTGCGCGGCGCATGACCACCGGCCTCGGCGCTCTCGCCATCGACGGAGGCACCCCGGTGCGTACCACTCCCCTGCCGCCCTGGCCCCACTTCGACGAGACCCAGGTCGACAGAGTTGCGAACGTCCTGGGATCGGGGCGGGTCAACTACTGGACCGGCGAGGAGGGCAAGCACTTCGAGCGCGAGTTCGCCGCCTACACCGGTGTGAATCACGCCATCGCGGCGAGCAACGGCACGGTCACGTTGGAGATGGCCGCCCTGGCCCTCGGCCTCGGACCGGGAGACGACGTCGTCGTGACCCCGCGTTCCTTCGTCGCATCGGTGGCCGCGTTCGTGAGAACCGGAGCCCGTCCCGTCTTCGCCGACGTCGACCCCGACAGCCAGAACATCACGGCTGCGACCGTCGAAGCAGCCCTGACTCCGAACACCAAGGCGGTCGTCCCGGTCCACCTCGCCGGTTGGCCGACGGACATCGCCGCCATCAGGGAGATCACCGATCCGCACGGTATCGCCGTCGTCGAAGACGCCGCCCAGGCGCACGGTGCGTCGATCGACGGCAGGAGAGTCGGCTCGATGGGGCACATCGGTTCCTTCTCCTTCTGTCAGGACAAGATCATCACCACCGCAGGCGAAGGCGGCATGGTCACGACCGACGATGCCGAGCTGTGGAACACGATGTGGTCCCACAAGGACCACGGCAAGTCGTACGACCTGGTGCAGCGGCGTGAGTGGCCGCCCGGGTACAGGTGGCAGGTCACGACCCTGGGCACCAACGCCCGACTCACCGAGATGCAGGCCGCAGTGGGCCGCATACAACTGGGCCGGCTCGATGCGATGGTCGAGGCGCGCCGGGCCCATGCCGTGCGCATGCAGCAGGCGTTTGCGGAGGTGCCGGCCTTGCGGACCACGGAGCCGCCCGACGGCGTCGAACACGCCTACTACCGCTACTACGTCTTCGTGATGCCCGAGCGCCTGCGCCCAGGGTGGAATCGGGACCGCATCATGACCGCCATCGCCGCAGAGGGCATCCCCTGCAACGTGGGATCGTGCCCGGAGATCTACGCCGAGGCCGCGCTGGAGGCGTTCCGACCCGAACGGCCGCTCCCGGTGGCGCACGAACTGGGGCAGACGTCGCTGGCGTTCCTCACCCATCCCACACTCGAGCGCACCGACGTCGACGACGTCATCGCAGCCGTCGAGAAGGTGATGGCAGCAGCCACCGCCTGATCAGTACGCCAGTTTCTCCATCGCAGCGATCGGATCGCTGGCATGGTCGAGAAAGGCGTGCACCTCGTCGGGCTCGACCGGGGGCACCCGGTACCGGAGCAGCAGCTCGTGCGGTCGATCGAGCGGCTCGTCGTGATCGCTGATGAGGACCTCGTGGAGCTTCTCACCGGGCCGCAGACCGGTGTAGACGATGGTTGGTGGCGTTCCCGGATCGATCTCCGCAGCGAGACGATGGGCGAGATCGACGATCTTCACCGGCTCCCCCATGTCGAGCACCAGCACGTCGCCGTTCTCGCCGACCGCGCCTGCCTGCAGCACCAGCTGCACCGCCTCGGGGATGGTCATGAAGTAGCGGGTGACATCGGGATGCGTCACGGTGATCGGCTCGCCGCGGGCGATCTGATCCCTGAAGGTGGGAATCACGGACCCGTTCGATCCGAGCACGTTGCCGAACCGGACCGACATGTACACACCGCTCGCCTGGGTTCCGTAGAACGCAGTGAGCCGCTCACCGATCCGCTTCGTCATGCCGAGCACGTTGATGGGGTCGGCCGCCTTGTCCGTCGACACGTTGACGAAGCGTTCGACGTTCGCCTCCACGGCGGCGCGCAGCACGTTCTCCACGCCGAAGACGTTGGTCTTGATCCCCTCGACGGGATGCCGCTCGAGGAACGTCACGTGCTTGTGGGCCGCGGCGTGGAACACCACGTCGGGCCGGTGCTCCGCAAAGATTGCCCGCAGCGCGTCGAGGTCGCGTATGTCGGCGAGCACCAGCTCGGGGTTCTCGAGCAACGCCCGACCGTCGAGTCGGAGCTGGAGGGCGTGGAGGCTGTTCTCCGCGTGGTCGAGCATGAGAAGCCGCCCGGGGGCGTACCGGCGCACGGTCTCGCACAGCTGGCCACCGATCGACCCGCCGGCGCCGGTGACGAGCACCGTCTTCCCTGTGAGGTAGCCGCGAATCCGTTCGTCGTCGAGATGGATCTCGTCACGGCTCAGGAAGTCGGCGAGGGTGAGTTCACGAATGTCGCGAAACGCGACGGGCTCCGTGAGGAACTTGTCCATCGGTGGCAGGATCCGGACCGACAGTCCGAGCCCCTGTGCCGTGTCGGCGACGTCCAACACGGAGCTGCGCTCGGCCGAGGGCATGGCGATGAGGAGGCTGCCCGCCTGGTACTTCGAAGCCGCCTCGCCGATGCTCGACCGATCGCCGACGACGGGCAGACCGGCAACCTTGAGCCGGCGGCGCGCCGGATCGTCGTCGAGGAAGGCAACGGGCAGCAGGTCGCTCGGTCGCATCCTCCCTGATGGCCTTGACCGCCTGGTGACCGGCGTCACCGGCTCCGAACACGAGAATCCGGCTCGCCCTCGGATGCTCCGATCGGCGCCGGTTCTCCTCGATCACACGCAGCATGAAGCGAACCGCGAGGGCGCCGAGGACGTGATAGGCGCCGGCGGCGAGCAGGGCGCTGCGAGGCACCAGGTTGTCGCCGGGTGGCGCCACCAGAGCCAGAAAGAGGACGATCTCGGTCACCGCCGTGGTTCCGGCGACCCAGCCGATCTCCTCGAAGGAGGCGACACGGCGCCGCCCCACGTAGAGGCCGGTCACGAACCCTGTGACGAGGTGCACGCCGATGGCCAGCAGCACAGCGAGGCCGAGGTCGCTCACGTCGACCGCTCGCGCCGAGAACTCGAAGCGGGCATAGGTGGCGGCGGGAAGTGCGATGAGCCAGAGCACTGCGTCGACGGTCCCCACGAGCCGGTACCGGTTGCGCAACGCCGCGGCCGCAACGACGCCGCCTATCGATGGTGCCTGCTCGGTGGACACGTCGCACATCCGTGATCCGGGAACCCTGCTGGCCACATCTTGAACGCTCCGGGCCGCAATGTCATCCATCCACCGCACATCCGGGCACGCCGGCCCATCGAATGTCGCAACGGCGACGGTCTGACAATGTCACCGTGACGACGTTTCTTCCCATCTCGTCGGCGGGTGTCTGTTGTTCGCGATGAGAGCACGACATCGACAGATCGGAGGGATCCATGACAACTCTCACCAACCGGTTGACCCGACCCGCGGCCGGCGTCAACCACCTCGCCCACACCCGCCATCGGAACGTCGGTTTCATGGTCGCCGTCTCCGGACTGGCGCTGGCCGTGGTGACACTCGTCGCCAATCTGGCTGCAGCCGATCAGCTCACCACGAGCGCCACGGACGCAGCGGCGACGCTGGCGTGGTCCTTTGGGCTCACCACCACCGCCTTCGGAGCCATCAAGTTCGCCATCGCCATCATCCTCGTCGGGATCCTGGTTCGACTGTGGCTACGGGTGGAGTCCATCAAGGACTCGCTGCCCGGCCTGAAGGCGGAAGGACGCGGCGAAGCCGGAACCGGCCACGTGGCGACCGCCTACGGCATTGCGACACAGACGTCGACCGTGCCCGGTTCCCTGCCCATCCACCGGATGGCGCGCACGATGTGGTTCCCGCTGCTCACCATGGGCGCGATGGCGGTCGTGGTCGGGTTCATCGTGTCGCTCGTGTGGGCCGGCAGCATCGGAACGAGCACCGAAGTACCCGCGGCCGCATGGACGCAGGGTCTGCAATTCCTGGGCGAAGGCATGCTGCTCGCCGGCATCTCGTTCCTCCTGGGATCGATCCTCGCCGGGCTGCGTGAAGGCGGCGGTGTCGTCCAGGAGGCGATCGGCCTCACGGTGCAGACGCTGAAGATGCCGAGGACGGCCAAGATCTTCGTCGGACTCATGATGCTCGGCTTCATGCTGGCCATCGCCCAGTTCGTCCTGTATCTCGTCGCCATCGGCGCCTCGAACCCCGCAGCCTGGTTCGCCTGGCTCGGACCACTCCGCGAGCTGTCACTCGGCCTCATCCTCGCCGGCGTCGTCATGGCGCTCGTGACGATCGGCAACGTGCTCGGGTTCCAGTTCGAGCGGATCCGCACGATCATCGTCGAAGGACGATGAGGGAAAGGAGTAGCAATGGCTGTTGCAGCATCTGATCACGACATCGAGGTCACCGATCGCAATCCTGGTCTGAACCTTCCCCAGACGATGGGCCGTCGCCTCTGGGCTCCGATGTGGCTCATGGCACTCATGGGATTCGTCGTCGGGTTCGTCCTCGCCATCGTGCGAGGCGCCGAAGTGGCCGGGGCGAACGACCCGGTGAATGTGGCGAAGCTCGATCACCTGGTGCCCGCCTTCATGTTCATCGGTTTCGTGGCCGTCTTCGCCGCCGTGTCGTTTGCGATCGCCCGCATCCTCGGCGCCTTCCGCAAGGGCGGCGGCGAGGTCCAGGAGGCCGCCGGCGTGCACGTGCAGACCCTGAAGATGCCCCTGACCGCCCGGGTGTTCATGGCGCTGATGATGATGGGCATGCTGGTCGTCCTCATCTCGGTGATCGTTCACCTCGTACAGGCGGGATCTGTGGGGGCCGGTGAGGCGGCGCTGCTCGCATCGGAGCAGGCGGCCATCCGCCTCGAGGGATTCCGAAGGCTCGGCGTGGCCCTCTACCTCGCCGGCATCGCGTTCGGCCTGGGCACCATCATCACGGTGCTCCGGTTCCAGTCGATCCGGATCCGCGAGCTCGCCCTCGAACGCCGCACCTGACGTTCTCTCACGGGAACAACAGAGAGGAGCCGCATCGCAGCGGCTCCTCTCTCCGTTTCGCGTGGTCTGATCAGTACCCGGGCTCGGCCGGCTCGATCTCGTCGATCTCGGCCACACCGGTCGGCTCCGGTTGGTCGTCGGATGTGGTGGCGAGCGCCTGCCGTTCATCTCTGAGAGTCGACAGCAGCACGATGGCCCCGCCGACGAGCAGCACGACCGGCCACACCCAGGGTCCGGCGTCGAAGCGCCATCGCCCGTCGTTGACGAGGTAGGCCAGTCCGAGGGCGACGAACACGAGCCCGAACACGAACGAGAAGATGTCGAAGGGGTGACGTCGCATGTCAATTGCTCCTTTCACACACGAGCTCACCGGCGAACGGCCAATCGGGGCTGGTGGGGCGACATCCGAAGTCGCCCCGGTCTCCGAAGCTCGAGGCGCTGCGCCGTTCGATCTCCAGTTGGCCGATGCCCAGATCCGCCATGATCGTCAGCTCGGCCCGGCCCTCACCGAAGACCCGGGTTCGCTCGACGCCGAGCCCCCCGCTGGAGCCGTTGCCGATCACGAGCTCGCCCATGCCGACGTCTCCGAAGACCTCGACGGTGCGATCATCGGGAACGACGACCACGAGGTGACCGATACCGAGGGACACCGAGAGATCGGCTTCGGTTCCGGCCGGGATGTCACGTAGATCCACGATGAACTCGCCGATGGCCATGTCGTCGCTGCCACCTGCTTCGATGAGCTGGACGCCCGAGATGTCGCGGTCGCCGACGTCGCCGGTGAGACCGCCGGGAAGGACGCTCACCACCACGAACATCGGGAGCAGGATCAACCCGGGCACGACCAGCCATCGCGCTCGTCCGATCCAAGCCCCCACGATGAGGCCGGCGCCGATGACGATCATGAAGCTGGCGAGATACACGCCGTAGGCGACGTCGGCCTCGACAGCTGCGTCGTAGGTCGCGATGCCACCGAGCGTGATGAGCAGCACGGCGACGGTGAGTCTGCCGAGCACACTTCGCTCGCGCGGCGGTCTGCTTCTCCTGGGTCTGGGGGCTGCGGCCACGACCGGCTCCACCCACGGGGGCTCTCCTCCACCACGTCCCGCATCGACCGTGCCACCGATCGCCTCGGCACTGGCATCGCTTGCGTCGTAGTCGGGGTTGTCGAACTCCGGTGGCCCCGACTCAACGGCCGGGAGCTCGCCGGTCGGACTCCCGGGTGAACCGGTCCCAGGGGGCACGAACTCGGGCGTGCCGGGCGCCAGATCGTCGACGACGACGCCTGGTCGATCGCCGGGGGGCGCAGGGTCGGGCCGGGAGCGGGCATCCTCCTGGCCGCGGTAGAGCATGACCCCGAGCGCGATCAGGGCCGCTGCGAACAGCAGCTCACCGGAGATGAGTCCTGTCTGATCGATGATGATCAAGACGGCAACGCCGATGAGCGCCACACCAACCCAGGTGGACACGTTTCCGACGTTGCCGATGTAACGCTGGGCGATGGACTCGTCGTCGCGCTCGTCCGGCATGAGGAGCCAGCCGATCACGTAGGCGAGGATGCCCGAGCCGCCGAAGAGGCTCGTCACGACGAAGGCGAGACGGATCCAACCGGTGCCGACACCGAGGCGCCGGCCGAGTCCCTCGGCGACGCCGGCGACGACCCGGCCCTCTACGGGGCGCTCGATGCGGTCGTGCGGCCGCGGCGCCCTCTCTGTTGGTGTGTGTATGTCGGTCATGACACCATCGTCCATTGGGCGGCAGTTCCCCACCATTGGGTGTCACCCTGATGCGACCCTGAGACGCCCCAGGTCATCTCAGGGTGGTACCCGGTTGTGAGGAAGCGGGCGGCTGTGACAACATTTTGGCCATGGTGACCGAAGTCATTCGCCCCCAGCTCCGCGACCGCGTCGTGCGTCACCCGCGCGACCGCATCATCTCGGGGCTCTCGGGCGGCGTCGCCGCCGAACTCGGCATACCGACAGCCTACGTCCGCGCTGCGTTCGTCGCGCTGGCCTCGGCCTACGGCCTCGGCCTCGTGTTGTACGCCGTCGGCTCGGCGCTGGCTCCGGTCGTGGAACCGCAACGACGCGCGGCCGCACCTCGCCAGCGTCTCGGGCTCGTCCTCATCCTGTTCGGCTCGTTGCTGGTCTTCCGCTCGATCGGGGTGTGGTTCAACGACACGATCGGATGGTCGGTCGTACTGGTCGCATTCGGGTTCGCCGTCTCGTGGGACAGAGCCGACCCTCACTCGCTGCGCGCCAGCCGCGGACGCACCATCGCCGGTTCCGTTCTGCTCGTCACCGGGCTCGTGTTCGCCTTCACCTCTTTCGATGCACTCGGGTCGATCGGCCCCATCGCGGTCGCCGTCATCCTGACCACGGCCGGCTTCGGCCTCGTGTTCGGGCCGTGGCTGTGGCGGCTCGCCGATCAACTCAACACGGAGCGGAAGGAGCGCATTCGATCCGACGAGCGGGCGGATGTCGCAGCTCATCTCCACGACTCGGTGCTGCAGACGCTTGCGCTGATCCAACGCACGGATGATCCCAAGCGCATGGTGACACTGGCACGCGCCCAGGAGCGCGAGCTCAGGGAGTGGCTCTACAACCCGGCCTCGGGAGGGGAGACCCTCGCAGCAGCGCTGCGGGATGCCGCCGCCCGGGTCGAGGCGGCCGCCGACGTGCCCGTGGAGCTCGTGGTGGTAGGCGACGTCGCCATGACGTCGAGCACGGACGCCCTCGTCAAGGCTGCCGGGGAGGCGATGACGAACGCGGCCAAACACAGCGGCTCGCCGAAGGTGTCGGTGTACGCCGAGGTGAGCGACGCCATGATCGAGGTGTATGTCAACGACCAGGGAAGCGGGTTCGACCCGGATGTGGTCCCTGAGGATCGCAAGGGGATCTCCGATTCGATCGAGCGGAGGATGCGGCGTCATGGCGGCACCGCGGCCATACTCACGGAGACCGACGAAGGGACGGAGGTCCAGCTGACGATGCCCCGGGTGCCCGCATGACGACACTCTTTCTCGTCGACGATCACGAGCTGTTCCTCACCGGCGCCCGGACCGAGCTCGCGGAGGTGTTCGACGTCGTGGGCTGGGCATCCGATGTCGATGACGCCGTCGCCGCGATCCGCCGCGAGCAGCCGGACGTGGTGCTCGTCGACGTTCACATGCCCGGCGGCGGCGGCGTCACCGTGATCCAGAACGTCGCCGAGACCCATCCGGACGTGAAGTTCCTGGCGCTGTCGGTGAGCGATGCGCCCGAAGACGTGATCGCGATGATCCGCGCCGGAGCCCGGGGATACGTGACCAAGTCCATCGCGCCCGACGAGCTCATCGACGCAGTGCGCAGGATCGCCGACGGCGACGCCGTCTTCTCACCACGGCTCGCCGGCTTCGTCCTCGACGCCTTCGCCGGTGCGCTCCCCCGGCCGTCGGACCCCGAGCTCGATCAACTGACGCCGCGTGAGCGAGAGGTGCTGCGGCTCATCGCTCGCGGGCTCGCCTACAAGCAGGTGGCACGACGTCTGTCGATCTCCATCAAGACCGTCGAGACCCATGTCTCGTCCGTCCTGCGCAAGCTCCAGCTCTCGAGCCGCCACGAGCTGGCGAGATGGGCATCCGACCGCAGGATCGTCTGAACATAATCGCCTCCGGTGCGGCGCTGCGACGCCGATACCAAGTGACAGTGGAGAGACAGTTCGACGACCAACCGAACCGGTTTGGACCGGAGCCCGCGCTCGGGGTCGCTCTCGCCGTGCTCGGCCTGGCCGTGGTCATGTTCGTGGCGGGCATCGGTGAGCTCGGATCCGACATCCGTCTCGGTCTCATCCCGGCTGCCGCTGTAATCGCTTCGCTCATCGTGCTTCGCCATCGCGACCGTCGCAACAACTCCCGGCGAGAGAAGGCATTGCGCAGCGCCGTGGGGGAGATCCAGGCGAAGTCACAGCTGCTGTCGGGTGTCGCCCACGAGATCCAGGACCCACTGACGTCCTTGCTCGGCCTCTCCGAATTGCTGCGAGAGAGCACCACGCTGTCGAATGGCGAGATTCGCGAGTTCATCGAGCTGATGCACGGCGAGGCCAACGACCTGGCGATGCTCGCCGAGGATCTCTACGTGGTGTCGGCGAGCGCCTACACAGGACCGGAACACCACGGTCCTTCCGCGATCGATCTCCTCATGGAATCGGAGCGCGCGGCCCATGACCTACGCGCTCGCGGGCGCAAGGTCAGGATCCGGGGTCAGGAGCTCGCAGCGGTGACAGACCCCCCACGGGTGCGGCACGTGCTGCGTTCGATCCTCAGCAACGTGGAACGCTTCGGCGGGCAACAGGTCGAGATCGTCGTCGAGGAGCGCGAAGGCGTGCCGACGATCATCATCTCGGACGATGGACCACCACTGGACGAAGAAGCCGTCGCCGAGATCGGGGCAGGAAGAAGCAGCGGCAGGTCCGGCCGCTCCGGCGTTCGCATCACGATCGCCGAGATGATGGCAGCCTCGGTCGGGGCGCATCTTCAGTATCGGAGGACACCCGGATGGACGAACTTCGTGCTCACCCTCGGTGAGAATCGCTCAGCCGACCACCGTCGCGATACCGCCACTGCAGGATCCGGCCGGCTCGGGGGCGTCGGGTGAGCCTTCGAGCTCCTTGATGAAGCGCAGCAGACCCTCCTCGTCGGCGGTCTGTGCCTCGTACTGATAGCCCCACGCCGTGGCCACGATGGGCGAATCCTGGAGCGGCTGCTCCGACACCAGGATCTTCGCGCGATCTTCTCCGAAGTTGCGCAGCGCCGAGAGGTCGTCCTCCGGGATGTCGGAGCGATACGTCAGCCACACGGCTCCGTGTTCGAGCGTGTGCACCGCATTCTCGGTCCTGATGATGCCGTCGTAGAACCCACAGTTCTGCCAGATCGAGTTGTGCGGGCCGCCCGGTGGCAGCAGTTCCTCGTAGTCGATGTCGCCGTCTTCGTGGACACCGGACGGAGGCGACGCCACGATCCTCGTGGCCGGATCGAGACCGTCGGGCACCTCGTTGAGAGGATCGGAACCGAGGAGGATGCCGGCGAGGACGACCCCCACGACGAGCACCCCGCCGCCCCACGCGGCGATCCGACCCCAGGGGATCTCGGGACCGAGTCCGGTGGCACGCCCCGTCGGTGCGGCTTTCGGCGCACGCTGCTTCGCGGCCCCGGAGCCCTTGCGAGTCGGTGGCTGCTTGCGGCGCGGCGTGTTGCTCATCGTTGCTCCTCGGCGATCCCGTCGGGCGGCAGGTTACCGCGCGGTGACCCTTATCCCGGCCGGTCTCGCATCAGGCCGGAATGTGACCTGCGGCCTTGGTCACGAACTTGACGGTCTGCGCCGAGCCCTCTTCGAACTCCTGCTGGCTCTCCGGATCGGAGATCTCGGCGAATCGGGAGGCGATTGCCTCCGGCGTCTGTTCCCCTGGAGGCAGTGAGATGCCATCGGTCTCGTAGACCTTGGTGACGGCATACCCACCGGCTCCTGCGGCGAGGATCGTCCTCGATGGAGCCTCGTCACTCACCAGGTAGACGAGACCGGCGCTCACCGATTCCGGTGTGAGCACCTCGAGTGCGGCATCCGGGAGCAGGCCCTCGGTCATGCGGCTTCGGGCCGCAGGCGCCAGCGTGTTCACCCTGATGCCGTACTTGCGACCCTCGAGATGCAGCACGTTCATGAGGCCGACAACGCCCATCTTGGCGGCGCCGTAGTTCGCCTGTCCGAAGTTGCCGTACAGGCCACTCGAGGAGGTCGTCATCACGATTCGGCCGTAAGACTGCTCGCGCATGATCGGCCACACCGCCTTCGTGCAGGTGACCGATCCCATGAGATGCACCTCGACGACGGCCCTGAAGTCGTCCAGCTCCATCTTGACGAACGACTTGTCGCGCAGCATCCCGGCGTTGTTGACGAGGATGTCGACCCTGCCCCATCGCTCCATCGCTGCGTCGACCATCGCCTGGACCTGTGCCGGATCGGTGACATCGGCGCCGTCGGCGATCGCCTCACCCCCGGCGGCTTCGATCTCTGCCACGACGGACCGCGCCGCATCCGACGTTCCTCCGGTGCCGTCGAGTTCGGCACCGAGGTCGTTGACGACGACCCTCGCTCCTCGTTCGGCGAGTGCCAGGGCGTGGGTCCGCCCGAGCCCGCGCCCGGCCCCCGTGACGATGGCCACCCGATCGTCGAACGTGATCAGTGGCACTCACGGAAACACCACCATCGACAGCCACTCGGCGACCAGCGCAGGTCGTTCCGAGCCGCGGATCTCGACCACAGCCTCGTAGCTGATGAGTGCGCGATTCTCGCCTCGCGCCTCGACCGACCTGGCGGTGAGACCGAGCCGGATCTCCGAACCGGCGGGAACAGGAGAGATGAACCGCATCTTGTCGAAGCCGTAGTTGATCCCCATCACCATGTCCCGGGGACGAAGCGAGAGCCCCTCGGCGAGATGCACCATCAGCGACATGGTCAGGAAGCCGTGCGCGATGGTCCCGCCGAACGGAGTGGCCGCAGCTCGTTCGGGATCGACATGGATGAACTGGTGATCCAGCGTCACGTCGGCGAACGCGTCGATCCGGGCCTGGTCGACCACGAACCACTCGGACCAACCAAGATGCCGCCCCTCCTGGGCCCGCAGCTCATCGAACGACGACGTCGTCACCGTACCTCCAGTTGTCGACGGGAGCACTCCAGCAGATCGACCCGTCGCTGAGCAACCCTCACCGCTCGACGTGCAGCGGCACGACCCAGCGCCGATCGAAGACGGGACCCTCGAGCGCCACACCGACGCGGTCATAAACGGCCGCAGGGATCCCGATGTCGGCGAGCAGCAGCCGGCCGGTCTCCGCAGCGTGCAGGCCGGTCTTCGGCAGCGCGAGCGTCATCGTGACGGTCGCCGTGACCGCCAGACCGGGTCTCTCCCCGGTCGTGCTGTCCACCCCGCTGGGCACGTCGAGCGCCACCACCGGTGCGGCCGCGCGCCCGACGAAGTCGATGAGCTCGGCGGCCCTGCCGTGGGGCGCGCTGCTGAGCCCGTACCCGATGACGGCATCGACCACGAGATCCGCGTCGGCGACGTTCCGAGGATCGGCGGCCACCCGGCCGCCGGCATGGCGCAGCAACTCCAATTGCAGCCGCGGGACCTCGCCCAAGCGGTCGGCGTCGGTGATGACGACATCCGTCCGCACACCTCGATTGGCGAGGTGACGGCCCGCTGCGATCCCGCCTCCACCATTGCCACCGGTGCCTGCCATCACGACGATCCGGGCTCCGGGCCAATCCGCGCCGAGCATCTCGATGCAGACGGACGCGAGGCTGCGCCCCGCGTTCTCCATCATCTGGAGCAGATTCGGCCCGGTTTCCTCGATGGCGACCCGATCGATCTCGCGCATCTGCTCGGTCGTCACCGCGGGCACCGAGACGCCGTTCTCCGTCGTGAATCTCACGTCCATGCGAGTCTTCCCCGCTTCCGCCAGTAGGCATCAGGCGCCTCGGCTCGCTTCGACAGCCGGTCGGGATCCACCTCGAGCTGCAGGGCGGCGAAATTGGAGCGGAGATGATCGGTGGTCGCCGCCCCCGAGAGCACGACGTCGGCCCACGGCTGCGCCACCGCCGCAGCGAGGGCCACTGCATCCGGCGTGGCACCAGGCACCAGGTCGCCGAGCCAACCGGCCTCGTCGCCGGCGAGCCGCCCGTTCGCCAGCGCTTCCTTGACGATGACCCCGACACCCGCCTCGTGGGCCATTTCGAGAGCCGCTCCCGCAGACGGCTCCAGGATGTTCCATGTCGCCTGGATCGAGCCGAACAGCCTCACACCGTCGATCTCGAGTTCGAGCGCCTTGCGGATGACGTCGGCCTGACGCGGTCCGCTGGTCGACAGCCCGACGACGACGCCCTCGTCGACGAACGCGGCGAGTTCGTCGAGCAGGGCGGCATCGGAGAGGGCAGGGCTCTCCGGGGTCACGGAGTGGATCTGGTAGACGTCGACGGCGTCCCCGAGGATGCGGCGGGTCTCGGCGAGCTGGCGCCGGAACGCACCGACGGAGTGGTCCTTCACCTCGTGGACGTCGGCGTCGATCCGCCAGTCGCCGACATATGTGTAGCCCCACTTCGAACCGACCGTCGGCCTGGCCACGTCGATCCGCCCCAGCCAGCCGGCCAGGAACTCCTCTGCGAGGCCGTAGGACCGAGCGGCGTCGACGTAGCGGATCCCGAGACGCATCGCCTCGTCGAGCATCGTGTGCGTGCGCTGCTCCAACGAGTCGCGGTCGGTGACGCCTGCGAGGTCGTCATCGTGGCCGATGTTGATGTAGGCAGGTCGCCCGAGGGCGGCGAGACCGAGCCCGATCCGGCTGACCGGCGGCCCATCACGGCCGAGCGTGCGGATCATCGTGTCAAACGGCGCGGACCATCGGCTCCGACCACGATGGCCTCGTCTGCGATGCCCACGAACAGGCCCGTCGCCAACACGCCGGGAATCGAGGCGAGTGCGGAGTCGAGCCCGGCGGGATCCCGTATCGGCTCGACGGCCAGATCGACGACGAGGTTGCCGTTGTCGGTGACGAACGGATCGTCGTCACCGCCTCGTAGCGCCGGCGTGCCGAAGTCGGCGAGGGCTGCAAGTGTGATCCGCACACCGAACCCGGCCACCTCGAGCGGGATGTCGAAGGTGGAGCCGAGCGCAGGGACGACCTTCGAATCGTCTGCGATCACCACGAACCGGGCGCCCGCGGCTGCGATGATCTTCTCCCGCAGCAGCGCACCTCCGCCACCCTTGGTGAGCGACAGATCGGGGGCGATCTCGTCGGCGCCGTCGATGGCGAGGTCGATGGCGGCCTCGCCCGGCTCGAGGAGAGGGATGCCGAGCGACTCTGCCTGCCGCGCCGTCGCCCGGGACGTGGGGATGCCGGCGACGCCCGTGAGCCGCCCTTGCTCGAGCCGCTCGCCGATCTCCTGCACGGCATGTGCGGCCGTCGAGCCGGTGCCCAGCCCGAGCACCATTCCGGACTCGACCATGTCGACGGCGAGCCGACCCGCCGTTGCCTTGTACCCGTCGCGTTGCACCGATCGATCCTCGAGAGTCCGGCCGTCATGGAAGCAGAAGTCCGGTGACGGTGTGGCGTTCAAGCCACGAATCGGCGGTGCCGATACACACCTTCCACGATCGGAGGGGAACGAGAGATGGCCGACTGGAGCAAGCTCGTCCGCAAACACCAGAGCGATGTGCTCGAGCCCGGCGAAGAGGTGCTCGCCACTTTGTTGTTCGGACCACACGGATCCATCAAGCGGCAGGCCGTCGCCGGCGGCGTCGGCGGTGTCCTGGGCACGGCCGGCATGGTCGCCGCGCAGCGGTCGGCGGACAAGAGGTCCGTTGCTCAGGCAGTCGCCGAGCGCGATGGGGCGACGCTGGCCGGCTCCTTCTGGGCCGGCTTCGGGCTCATGTCGATCACGACGCATCGCATCCTTGTGTTCTCGCGCAGCGATGCCGTGAACAAGCGCCCCCAAGAGCTGGTCACCGCCTATGGCCGCGAGGCCATCACCGGTGTGACCAGCACCAAGAAGTTCATGAAGCGCGATCTGACACTCGACTTCGTCGACGGCTCCAGCCTCGTGGTGGACGCCGGGATGGCTCAGCCGTTCGACCGGTTCGAGAAGCTCGTCACCGAGAGCTGATCCAGTCGACGCGATTCCAGTACCACGCCGACTCCGGGACGGTCGAGCGACATGCTCCCTTCCCGGATCGGCGGTGGGTCTGCGAGATCGAGGGCGAGCAGTGACGACGTCGCCAGACCGCACGCCAGCGGCGTGCGGACGGCTGCGGCGAACTGGAGAGCCGACCCCACGCCGACTGCGCCGTCGATGATCGACGTGACCACGATGCCGGCACCGCTGTCACGGATGCGGGCGGCCGCCGCCATCGCCTCGTCGGGTGACAGCATGACGGGCTTCATCACCACGACCGTCACGGCTTCGAGCACCTCCTGAGGAGGCCGGTTCGCATCGACGGCGAGCGGAACGTCGCTTCCCTCCAGGACACTCCAGTCGTCGGCCGGATCCAGCGGATCCTCGACGTACTCCAGATCGAGGCCGGCCAGCAGCTCGAGGGCACGTACCGCGGTGGAGGTGTCCCACGCCCCACCGGCATCGATCCGGAGCGTGACGGCTGCGCCGACGGCGTTGCGGATCTCGGTCAGTCGCCGGAGGTCTGCCTCGACGTCGCCGCCGACTTTGACCTTGAGCGTGTGGAGCCCCGCCGACATCAGGGCGACCGCCGCCGCGGCGCCGCCATCGGGCCCCACCAGGCCGTTGACGGCGACGCGATTCGCAGGGGCATCGGCGAGCAAGGCGGCGGCAGGGACTCGCCGCTCTCTCGCCGCTGCGTCGAGTTCGAGCCAGCTGCGGACGGCGTCCGCCTCCGGCACGGGCGCCACGTCGCCACCAGCCAGGCTCTGATACAGATCCTCGGGGTCGGTCTCGCTGAGGTCCGGATGAGGGGTCGCCTCGGCAACGGCCAGGCTGCCATCGGCCAGGCGTCGGGTGACCACGACGCCACAACGCTCCGTGATGGTTCCTCGTGCCGTCGTGAGTGGCCTTCGCAGCGGAAGAGCGATGCGGGTCGCCTTCACCGCACGTCCTTCCAGAAACGGACGATGTGGGCCGCCGTCTCTTCCGGCGCCTCGACGTGCGTGGCGTGACCGGCGCCGGCGATGACCTCCAGCGCCGCATCCGGGTCGTGGGCCGCGATGTCCTCGCAAATCGTCCTGAACCGCTCGTCGAGCTCGCCGGCCAGCAACAGCACCGGCACACCCGACGCCGCGAGCCGGTCACCGACGAGCGGCTGCGAGGCGGGACCGATCGCTCGGAGCGAGTTGGCGATGCCGGTGGCATCGACCGCACGCCGCCGATCCATCACGGCGGCGAGATGACCGGCTCCGAGCCGGTGCTGAGTGCGATAGACAGGTCCGTCGAGCCACGTCTTCGCAAACCACTCGGTCCCGCGCTCCTCGATCTCTTCTGCGAGTTCCCAATCGGCTTCTCTTCGCCGGGTGCGTTCATGGGCGTCCTCGATCCCGACACGAGCGCCGATCGCAACGGCGCTCCGCACACGCTCGGGGTGGAGCGCAGCGAGGCCGAGCGCCACCCGTCCCCCCATCGAATAGCCGACGAGGTCGACCACTGGACACCCGACGGAGTCGAGGATGGTGACGAGCGCATCGGCGGTTGCCTCCATGGTGTACGCCGCGAGATCCATGGGGCTCGAGGACCGGCCATGGCCCGGCAGATCCGGGACGAGCTTCTCACCGGGGAGTCGCTCCGCCAGCTCGATCATCTCGATACCGCTCCCGGCGAAACCGTGGAGCAGCATCGATGTGGCCCCCGACCCGATTCGCTCGAGGTGGATCACAGCGAAGCGGCGATCTCGGCGCGGACCGTTCGGAGCTGCTCGCGAGATCCGGCAACCGTGACACGAGCCTCGATGAGAGACGGCTCTCCGGCGAGCGCCGCCGCCAGCGCCTCCTGGAACGCGGCGGCATCCGCCGTCCGATGGTGACGGAGGCCGCCGGCACTCGCGATCGCAGCGAGATCCACGGCGACGGGTGTGTGGAGCACCCGGTCGAACGCCTGCGGGTCGGTGGCGTCTGCGATCGGCAGCAGCGAGAAGATCCCTCCCCCGCCATTCGCATAGACGATGACGATGGGAGGCCGCTCGACCTGGCGCGTGGCGAGGATGCCACCGACATCATGAATGGCGGCCACGTCGCCGAGCGTCACCACGACGGGCCCGCCGGAACCGATCCCCAGCCCGGTCGCCGTCGCCACCGTGCCGTCGATGCCGTTGGCCCCCCGGTTCGCGGTGATGTGTCCGGCCGTCCCATGGACATACCAATCGACGTCACGAATCGGAGTGCTCGATGCGACGTGCCACATGACGTCCGGCCCGAGCGACGCAGCGGTCGATCGCGTCGCAGCGCCTTCCTCGAAGCTCGTGTCCACAACGGACGCGATGACGTCGCGAGCGATGCGCTCCGCTTCGAGCCAGCTCGACGACCAGGCGAGGTCGGGCTCGGGGCGCAGGGCTTCGACGGCCGTGGTGAAGGAGCTCAGGGGTACGTCCACGAGATCGGTCATGGTGCGGCTCGGATCGCGACGGCGACCCGCCGCATCCACCACGACCACGCGCTTGGGTCGGATGCGCTCCATCCAGAGCCGCAAGGACTTCGAGGTGAGTGCCGAGCCCACCCGCACGACGACCTCGGGCACATGGGCATCACCGAACGGGCCGGCGGCGAGGAGGTGGTCGACCGTCGTCAGCACCGACGCATCGACAGGATCGGCACGCAGCCCGCTCAGCGGGTCGGCGACGATGGGCCAGCCGGTCGCCGCCGCCAGTTCCTGCGTGGAGCGGCGATCGTCGGCCGACAGCTCGCCGGCTGCGATGACCCCTGTCGGCGCTGCGGCGACCGCCTCGACGACGTCTGGATCGGCGGTGCGCACCTGCTCGACGGCCTCGAGCGGCCGATCGGCAGCCGGTTGGACATCGAGGGGACCGGGCGGCTCGAGAGGCTCACGGAAGGGCCAGTTCACGTGGATCGGCCCGGCGGGGAGGCCGTGTGCCGATCGCCAAGCGGCATCGGCGGCGTTCGTCGCCACTTCGGCATCGACATCCTCCGGCGCAGGGATCTCGATCGTGGCGGCGAACGTCCCGAAGATCCCGACCTGGTCGATGGTCTGTGGCGAATCCCATCCGCGCAACTCGGGGGGCCGGTCTCCCGTGGCGACGATCAGCGGGACCCTTCCGTGGAAGGCCTCCACCACCGACGGGTAGAGGTTGGCCACCGCCGACCCCGACGTGGAGATGACCAGCACGGGACGGCGGGTCGCCTTGGCGATGCCGAGAGCCGTGAAGCCGCCGACGCGTTCGTCGTGGGCGATCGTCACATCGAGCCCCGGCATCGCCTCGACCGTCAGGGCGAGGGGAATCGAGCGCAGACCGGGCGAGACGACCGCATGCCTGAGACCTCGAGCGACGAGCGACCGGACGAAAGCCTCGGCTGCGGCGTATTGCGTCATCGTGCGGCTTCGACCGCCCCGGACATGACGCCGAGTTTCAGCGCGATCTCGTCGACCTCGGATCGTGGATCCGATTCCGCGACGATTCCCGCACCGGCATAGAGGTGGATCGCAGTGGGAGTCACGCGCGCCGACCGCAGCGCCACCCGGAACTCGCCGTCTCCGGCGAGGTCGATGGCGCCGACCGGAGCCGCATACCAACCTCTCGTGAACCCCTCGTTCATCCGGATCCAGTCGAGCGCTCCTGTTCCGGGGACGCCACCGACGGCGGGCGTCGGGTGCAGGGCGCCGACGACGTCGAGCAAGCCGATGTCGTCCGGGGCAGGACCCTCGATGACCGTGAGGAGATGCCGAACGCGGCGTAGCTCCATGACCTGCTGAGCATGAGTCGTCGCGGGGATGTGCAAGCCCTCCAGCGCCTCGACGACGGCATCGACGACGAGACGATGCTCCTCCAGCTGCTTGCTCGACTGGAGTGACTCGAGCTCGATACGGTCCAGCACCGGGTCATCGTGCCGTGGAGCGGTCGCAGCGAGCGCAGCCGAAACGACATTCGAGCCGTCTTTGCGGACCAGCAGTTCAGGTGTCGCCCCGACGAACCACTCGCCATGGCGTTCGAATGCAAAGGTGGCGCATTCCCCGTAGGTGGCGGCCAGCGTGTCGACGAGAACCGGGACATCGACGCTGCCATCCATGGAGGCGACCCTGGCGACGACCACCTTCTCCAGATCGCCGTCACGAACCGCGTCGACTGCCGACTCGACGAGCGCGAGCGCGTCGGGATCGTTGCGCAGCTCGATCGGGAAGTTCGGAGGCGGCGTTGAAGCCGTGAGCGGCTGGACGGCCTCGATGATCGACTCGATGGCTTCCACGGCCCGGACTCCGCCCACCGATTGCGACACCACCACCCAAGCGGCAGTGCTCCCTTGCCGCACATACGACACCTCGGGCAGGACGAGCTCGCCGGGACCGAAGGATGCCCAGACGTCGTCGCTGAAGAACGAGAACCCACCCAGCAGGCGCGGGATCACACCCGTGTCATGAGGATCGAGGATGGTGATCCCGCCGGCGAACTCGGCAAAGCGGATCGAACCGAACCGCTCCGCCTCGCTTGCGCCGAGCGGTGCGACCGACTCGATACGGCCGGCAACCCCACTGCCGACGACCAGCAACTGGCGGTCGGGCTGCCACCACAGGGCTCTGGAATCCCCGGGCATGGCGGCGAGCAACTGCGCGCCGCGTAGCGTGGCATCGGCGGGCAACACCAGCGCGACGAGACCACGGCCATCGTGCCGGGCGACCGCCTCGGTGACCAGGACCGGATCGATGGTGAGGTTCATCGCCATTCGCACGACACGATCATCCGCTCCGGGTGGGCGTCCACGACGGCCGTCACGACGTCGGCCTCGGCGTCCCTGAGCCGCTCGAGCGACCGGGACACCAGGGTCCGCTGGAAGTGGCGGGCCACCAACGTCGTGGTCTGGGTCAGGAGATGCTGAAACGTCTCGGTGAGGGCGGCCGGATCGCCTTCGTGGCGAGGCACCACGTGGTCCGCAAACAAGTCGATCGCCGCGTCGACCACGCCGGTGATCGACGAGGCATGCGAGGTGGCCAGCGTCACGAGCGCGTCCAGTGGCACTCCGGCCTCGAGGATCTGGCGGGCCGCCTGGAGCATGGCGACGGCGTCCTCGCCGAAGACGACACCACGGTCCTTCGTCTCGATCGGTTCGAGCAGCTGCGCCGCCACCGCCAGATCGACGATCTGGGGATCGACACCCGCCGCCGCCGCCACCTCGTCACGGTCGAGGAGTCCCGCCGGGCCCTGGGCGAGCAGCGCGAGCAGGGGCGTCGACGAGGTCGACGCGAGGTCTGCGATCTGCTGGAGAGAGAAGCCGGCTTCGGCAAGTGTGCGAATCTCTCCCAGGCGTGACACGTGGGAATCGTCGTAGACAGCGGTTCGTCCGACCCGCGCCGGTGCGTGGAGCAGACCTCGCGTCTGGTAGTAGCGAATCGTGTCCACGGGCACACCGGTCTGGGTCGCCAACTCCTCGACCCGTAGCCCGCTCTCGACTATTGAAGCCATCACTATCAGAGTACCGACTCGAATGTTCTACAGAAAAGCCGGCTGCCATCGTGGCGACCGTGTCGCCGGCGCCGGCCATCGGGGCTAGCGTCCCCCGGCGTGCTCCGACCTCTCTGCATCTTCACCGACCTCGACGGCACCCTGTTCGGAGCCGACTCCGAGATGTCGGAACGGACGATCCGGGCGCTCCAGGCTGCAGACGCCGCCGGGGTGCTCGTCGTCGCCGCCACCGGCCGCAGCCACCGCACCACGACGCACAGACTCGCCCCGGCGCGAGTCCTGCGCTGGGCGCTCTGCTCCAACGGTGCGGTGCGCTTCGATCTGAGTGCCGGCGCACCGACCGAGGTGACGACCATCCACAGGGAGAGCATCGCTGCCGTGGTCATGGCCGCCCGCGCCGCACTCCCCGACGTCGGGTTCGGATGGGAGACCATCGACGGGTTCGGTTTCGAAGGGGAGTTCGCCCACCCGCCCGGCGACGTGCTCCAGAATCCGGGCCCTCGCACCGGGCCGCAGGACCTCGCCGACGTCGAGGAGGCGATCAAGCTCTACATCTCCCACCCGGTCCTCACCGACGTCGCGCTCCAGCGTGCGCTTGCGCCCCATCTGCCGACATCCGTCGACGCCGCAACGTCCGGAGCACCTTTCATCGAGGCAACGGCCATCACCGCCACGAAGGGTGCGGCTGCCGCAGCGCTCGCGGAAGACCTGGGCTTCGAGGCGTCGGACACCGCTGCGATCGGTGATCAGATGAACGATCGATCGCTGTTGCTGTGGACGGGTCACGCCATCGCGATGGGTAACGCTCACCCGGACATCCTCGAACTCGCCGACGAGGTGACGGCACGCAACACCGACGACGGAGCCGCGGCGGCGATCGAGCGACTCATCGCCCTCCCCCGCTGACCGGATCGCCCCCGTCAGAAGTGCCAGGGGAACGAGGAGTAGTCCTGGGGACGCTTCTCCAGGAACGCGTCCCGACCTTCCTCTGCCTCCTCCGTCCCGTAGGCGAGCCGGGTCGCTTCGCCGGCGAAGATCTGCTGGCCGACCAGCCCGTCGTCGATCAGGTTGAAGGCGTACTTCAGCATCCGCTGTGCCGTCGGGCTCTTGCGATTGATGATGTCCGCCCACTCGAGCGCCGTGGTCTCGAGGTCCGCGTGGGGGACGGCGCGGTTCGCCATGCCCATCGCCACCGCCTCGTCGGCGGTGTAGTCGAAGCCGAGGAAGAAGAGCTCTCTGGCCCGCTTCTGCCCCATCTGCCGGGCGAGCAGCGCGGAGCCGAATCCCCCGTCGAACGAGGCGACGTCCGGGTCGGTCTGCTTGAACACGGCGTGCTCTGCGGAGGCCAGGGTGAGGTCGCAGACCACGTGGAGGCTGTGCCCACCGCCGACGGCCCATCCGGGAACCACCGCGATGACGATCTTCGGCATGAAGCGGATGAGCCGTTGCACCTCGAGAATGTGCAGCCGGCCGAGCCGGGCCGGATCGATGTCGGCCGCGTGGTCACCCTCGGCGTACTTGTAGCCGTCCTTTCCCCTGATCCGCTGGTCACCGCCCGAGCAGAACGCCCAGACCCCGTCCTTGGGTGATGGTCCGTTGCCCGTCAGCAACACCGTGCCGACGTCCGTCGACATGCGAGCGTGGTCGAGAGCGCTGTACAACTCATCGACCGTCTGCGGGCGAAACGCGTTGCGAACCTCTGGTCGATCGAACGCGACCCGCACCGTGCCCTGGTCGACGGCGCGGTGATATGTGATGTCCTCGAACGAGAACCCATCGACCTCGACCCATCGAGAGGGATCGAAGAGCTCGGATACGGTCACGGTCTCTCCTTCGGATCGCCGCCGTGGAGACGGAATCTACCGATCCGGGGAAGCCAGACCGAGCTCAGACGGTCAGCGTGGGGGCCGCCAGCTCGAAGACGCGCTTCCCGTAGGCCCGCACGAGCTCGGCGCCATCGGCGCGCCCGGCCACGTCTGCATGGGCGAGCATCGAGCCCTCCCACCCGTCGGTGTGCCAGCGGGCAGGCTCGGGAAGCTCGTGGGCGAGCAGGACATCTGCGTCGAAGGGCCACGGGTTCGAATAGAAATAGGCGTCTCCGGCTGGATACCAGCCGAAGTTGAGCTGGGACGGATACTCCGTGACCTCGCCCTCCTCCTCATACTTCTCGACCCGAGTCCCGAACCACTCGAAGGCGAGATCGAACCCGTGTGGCCAGAAGTTGATCCGGCCGACATCGCCTTCGAGCGACCCGTGATGCTCCTCCATGACCCGATGGACGGCGATCAGCGTGGCGAGGAACCCGGCGGCGACTCCACGGTCGTAGGCACGTGGCTCGTGGCTCTCGAACTTGTCTCTGTCGTAGGTGTCGTCGAACCCCAGACCGGCGGCATCGGCGATGAGGGCGTCGGCGAGCTCCGACCCCGTCATGCCGTCCTGCATCGAGTAGACGGTGAACTCCCCCGTGCTCGTCTGGAACTTCACCTCGTGTGTCGTCAGGTCCATCGTGATGGTGGCCGTGGCACCATCGGCGAGCCCCACCGGATCGGTGACGAGCCCGTGTGGGGTCACGGTGAGCGCAGCGTGCCACCACTTGTGGTGACCTTCGGCATGCGCACGCGGGATGGCCGACACGGCGCGCGCATACGCATGCAGCGTGGCGCGCGTCGGCTCGAAGTCGTCGGGAAGGGCTGGCAGGGTCGTCATCGCACGGTCTCCATCGTTGTGTTGGGCTGGTGTCTACCCGAGCCAACGCCTTCTGGACTGACGGAAGGCCGTCATTGTCGGCACCCCGACGGTAGCGAAGCGAGAGGATCAGGACGCGACGAGGCCCGCACCGACGGTGCGGGCCTCGTCGAGCTGAGTCAGGAGGGTTCGACGACCTTCCCCCCGATGGCGAAGTTCCCGGTCGGAACCTCTTCGTAGACGACCCATGTCTTGTCCCGGAACGCCTCACCCTCGACATCGATCATCGCTTCGGTGACCTTGTCGATCATGTCCGCCTTCTGCTCCTCGGTGAACACGTCCTTCGGAGCCGTGATCGTGACCAGCGGCATCAGGCGGGCCGTGCCATCGCCGTGGCCTGCTCTTCGGACAGGTCCATGTCGTGGGTCTGCTTGGCGTGGGTCTGCGCCTTCGCCACCACATCTGGCGTGTCGTTGCCTTCGATGACCGCTCCGCACGGGCATTCGATCACACGTGCCACATCTGCCATCTGTTCCTCCTAGGTTCGGCTGACGGCTCTACCGTACGCACCGCAGGTTGTCGGGAGGTTGGCGGAACGTTGGCACTTCGTTGCTACATCGTGGGTCGGGTGGCGATCGAGAGCGAGTCGTCCCTCCTCGAGGCGTCTGCGCTCCCCGGCCGCCAGGGTCGCCTGGCGTTCGTGTACCTGGCCTCCGCTCCTCGGCGAGTCGATCGCCACGAGTTGGCGGAGGTGCTGTGGGACGAGTTGCCCGACTCGTGGGAAGGCGCCCTCAACTCGGTGTTGTCCAAGCTGAGGCGCGTCTTCGACTCCATCGGCCTCGACGGTTCCTCGATCCTCGACGGGCGCAGCGGGAGCTGCGAACTGCGGCTGCCACCCGGATCGTGGGTGGATCTCCGGGCTGCGATCAACGCGCTCGATCGGGCCGAGGGCGCCATGCGCAGAGGCGAGCCGGATCGGGCGTGGGGAGACGCAACCGTTGCTTCGGCCGTGTTCCGCAGGAGATTTCTCCCGGGCGAGACCGGCCACTGGGTGGAGCGCATGCAGCGCGATCTCCTCGAATACGAGAGCCGGACGTTCGATGTGCTGGCACGCGTCTGGCTCGCGAAGGGTGAGCCGGGCGCGGCGCTGCAGGCGGCCCGAACGGTTGCCGATCTGAATCCCTACCGCGAATCGGCACACGTCCGTGTGATGGAATGCCACCTCGCCGCGGGGAACCGAGCCGAAGCCATCCGCACCTACGACGCGCTGCGTTCGATGTTGATAGAGACCATGGGCATCTCACCGGGCCCCGACGCCGAGGAGCTCTACCAGCGAGCGCTGGGCTGACTCCTCATTCCTCGACGTCGCCGAGGTACGCCTGTCGCATGTCCGGGTTGGCGAGGAGCCCGGCAGCGGTGTCTGCCAGCACGATGGCGCCCGTCTGCAAGACATAACCACGGTCTGCGATGGACAGGGCCATGTTGGCGTTCTGCTCGACCA
>JABAOD010000791.1_pt1 | contig 32754 bp, 32 predicted proteins | sample 7062151 | NCBI WGS metagenome assembly JABAOD01 (sample SAMN14538626, study PRJNA623070) | marine sediment metagenome | biome: marine biome [ENVO:00000428]; feature: marine pelagic biome [ENVO:01000023]; material: deep marine sediment [ENVO:00002113] | place: India: Gulf of Khambhat ... | reverse complement strand
ATGTCGTGGTGCGGCGGCGGCGAGATCAGCGTCACGCCGGGCGTCGAATGGCGCAGCCGCGCGATCATCTCGTTGACCTTGAAGCCCGGCAGCTGGCCGCCTTCGCCCGGCTTGGCGCCCTGCGCGATCTTGATCTCGATCTCGCGGCACTTGTTGAGGTATTCCGCGGTCACGCCGAAGCGGCCCGAGGCGACCTGCTTGATCGCCGAGTTCGGGTTGTCGCCGCTGGCGTTCGGCTTGTAGCGCTCCGGGTCCTCGCCGCCCTCGCCGGAATCCGACTTGGCGCCGATCCGGTTCATGGCGATGTTCAGGGTCTCGTGCGCCTCCGGGCTGAGGGCTCCCAGCGACATTCCCGGCGTAACAAAGCGCTTGCGGATCTCGGTGATCGACTCGACCTCGGATTCCGGGACCGGCTGCCGCACGGACCGGAAATCCAACAGGTCCCGCAGATGGATCGGTGGCAGGGCCCGCAGCATCTCGGTGTATTTCTTGTAGGTGCCGTACGCATCGCTTTCGACCGCCCGCTGCAGCGTATGGATGGCGTTGCCGTCCCAGCTGTGCCGTTCGCCGCCGCTCCGGAAGCGGTAATTGCCGCCCACGGGAAGCGCGATGGCGTCGCCCCGGAACCCGTGGGCGTGCTGGGCCGCGACCTTGCGCTGGATGCCGTGCAGGCCGATGCCGGAGATGCGGCTCGGCAGGCCGGGGAAGAACTCGGCGACCAGCGAGCGGGAGAGGCCGACGGCCTCGAAGTTGTAGCCGCCGCGGTACGAGCTGATCACGGAGATGCCCATCTTTGACATGACCTTGAGCAGCCCGTCCTCGACCGCCTGCTTGTAGCGGCGCAGCGCCTGGTCGAGCGACAGCGCCCCGAACAGGCCGCGGCGGTAGCGGTCGGCGATCGCGGCCTGGGCGAGCCACGGGTTGATCGTCGTCGCGCCGACGCCGACGAGCACTGCGAAATAGTGGACGTCCAGGCATTCCGCACAGCGGACGTTGATCGAGGTGAAGGTGCGCAACTCGCGCTGCACGAGGTGCGTGTGCACGGCCCCGGCGGCCAGGATCATCGGCAGCGGAGCCCGGCCCGGCCCCATCCGCGTGTCGCTGAGGATCACATGGGTGCAGCCGCCGCGCACGGCGTCCTCGGCCTCGCGCTGGATGCGGCCGATCTCGTCGGCCATGGCATGCGGGCCGGCCTCGGGGTCGAAGGTGCAGTCGATCTCGACGGCGGTCTCGCCCATGTGATTGCGGATCGACTCGAACTCCCGGTTCAGCAGCACCGGCGAGGGCAGCTGGATGATGGCCAGCTGGCTCTCGTCCTCGTCCAGCACGTTGCCGAGGTTGCCGAGACGGGTCGTCAGCGTCATCACCCGGCGCTCGCGCAGGGAATCGATCGGCGGGTTGGTGACCTGGCTGAAATTCTGCCGGAAGAAGTGGTGCAGCCCGCGATAGCCGTCGGACAGCACCGCCAGCGGCGTGTCGTCGCCCATCGAGCCGACCGCCTCCTTGGCGTCCTCGACCATCGGGTGCAGGATCAGCTCGATGTCCTCCATCGACCAGCCGACGGCCACCTCGTGGCGCAGAAGGTCTTCCGGCGTAAGCCCGTCCGCGGTCTCCTCGCCGCCGCCGCCCAGCATGTCGAGATGCTTGATGTTCTTGCCCCAGCGGCCGTAGGGACGGGCCGCGGCGACCCGGTCCTTGAGCTCGCGGTCGTGGTAGAGGCGGCCATCCTTGATGTCGACGCCGATCATCTGGCCCGGCCCCAGCCGGCCCTTCTCGACGATGTCGTGCTCGTCGACATAGACCATGCCGGTCTCGGAGCCGGCGATCAGCAGGCCGTCGCGCGTGATGGTGTAGCGCAGCGGCCGCAGCCCGTTGCGGTCCATGCCGGCGATCACCCAGCGGCCGCCGAAGGCGCAGATCGCGGCGGGCCCGTCCCACGGCTCCATGACCGCGCTGGCGTAGGCATAGAACTCGCGATGGGCCTCGGGGATGCTCTTGCTGTTCGACCACGCCTCGGGAATGATCAGGGATTTGACCGTCGGCAGGTCCCGGCCGGCCCGGATCAGCACCTCGAACACCGCGTCCAGCGCCGCCGAATCCGAACTGCCGATCTGGATGATCGGCTTCAGGTCGTCGACGTTGTCGCCGAAGGCCGGGTCGTCGAGCCGCGTCTCGTGGCTCTTCATCCAGTTGACGTTGCCGAGCAGCGTGTTGATCTCGCCGTTGTGGGCCAGCACGCGGAACGGCTGCGCCAGCTTCCACGTCGGGAACGTGTTGGTCGAGTAGCGCTGGTGGTAAATCGCAAAGCTGGAGATGAACTTGTCGTCCAGCAGGTCCGGGTAGAACGCCGTCAGCTGCTCGGCCAGGAACATGCCCTTGTAGATGACCGAGCGGCAGCTCAGCGAGCAGATGTAGAAATCGGTGATGTTCTCGCGCAGCACCGCCTTCTCGATGCGGCGGCGGATCATGTAGAGGTCGATCTCGAACTGTTCGTCGTTCACGTGGCGCTCGTTGGAGATCATGATCTGCTCGATCTCGGGCCGCGTGGCGTTGGCCTTCTCGCCGATCACCTCGATGTTGACCGGCACCTGGCGCCAGCCGTAGATGGTGTGGCCCATCCGCAGGATCTCGGACTCGACGATCGAGCGGCAGCGCTCCTGGGCCGCAAGGTCGGTGCGCGGCAGGAAGACCATGCCGACCGCCAGCCGCCCCTTGCCCGGCTCGTGCCCGGTGCGGCGGATATGCTCCTTGAAGAAATCCTGCGGGATCTGGACGTGGATGCCGGCGCCGTCGCCGGTCTTGCCGTCGGCGTCGACCGCGCCGCGGTGCCAGACCGCCTTCAGCGCCTCGATGCCGGCCAGCACCACCTCGCGCCGCGGCCGGCCGTCGATCGAGGCGACCAGGCCGACGCCGCAGGCGTCGTGCTCCTGCGCCGGATCGTAGGCATGCGCGGCGGCGAGCCGCGCAGCGTTCCTGGTCCAGGACTCTGTGAACTCACTCATTGCGGTCTTCCTCTCCACACGCTCACGACGCCAGCGCCAGCGCCTCGTCGCGGCGCGACTGCAGCCAGGCATGGATGCCCTCGGCCGCGTCGCGTCCGTCGCGCACCGCCCAGACGACGAGGCTGGCGCCGCGCACGATATCGCCGGCCGCGAAGACCCCGTCCATCGGCGTCATCAGGCTGCCGTGGTCGATCTTCAGCGTGCCCCACCTTGTGACCGGCAGGTTCTTCTCGCCAAACATTCCGGGCAGGTCCTCCGGATCGAAGCCGAGGGCGGTGATCACCAGGTCGGCGTCGATGTTGTGGGCCGAGCCGTCGATCACCTCCGGGATCTGCCGCCCGGAAGCGTCCGGCGCGCCCAGCCGCATGCTTTCCGCCCGCACCGCGCGCACCGTCTCCTCGCCGAGGAAGGCGACGGGCTGGGTCAGCCAGACGAACTCGATGCCCTCCTCTTCGGCGTGCTGCACCTCGCGCTGCGAGCCGGGCATGTTCTCGCGGTCGCGGCGATACAGGCACTTGACCGATGTCGCGCCCTGCCGCATCGCGGTGCGCACGCAATCCATCGCGGTGTCGCCGCCGCCGATGACGACGACGTCCTTGCCGGCGGCATCGAGGCGGCCGGAGTCGAAGTCGGGCACGCTGTCGCCGAGCCCCTTGCGATTGCTCGCGGTCAGATATTCGAGAGCCGGCACGATGCCGGCGAGGCCCGAGCCCGGCGCGTGCAGTTCGCGGGCGCGGTAGACGCCGGTCGCGATCAGCACCGCGTCGTGGCGCTGCTTGAGCTCGGCGAGCGAGGCGTCGCGGCCGACCTCGAACTCCATGTGGAAGGTGACGCCGCTGTCGTGCAGCAGCTTGCTGCGGCGCGCCACGACGTCCTTCTCCAGCTTGAAGTTGGGGATGCCGTAGACCAGCAGGCCGCCGACCCGGTCGTAGCGGTCGTAGACATGGACCTGGTAGCCCTTGCGGCGCAGCTCCTCGGCCGCGGCCATGCCGGCCGGGCCGGCCCCGATGATGCCCACCGACAGGTCGAGCTCCTGCGCCGGCCGCACCGGCTTGACCCAGCCCAGCTCCCACGCCGTGTCGGTGATGTACTTCTCGACCGAGCCGATGGTGACCGTGCCGTGGCCCGACTGCTCGATCACGCAGTTGCCCTCGCAGAGCCGGTCCTGCGGGCAGATGCGGCCGCAGATCTCCGGCATGTTGTTGGTCGCCGAGGACAGCGCGTAGGCCTCCTCGAGCCGGCCAGCGGCGGTCAGCATCAGCCAATCCGGGATATTGTTGCCGAGCGGGCAGTGCACCTGGCAGAACGGCACGCCGCACTGCGAACACCGCGCGGCCTGCTCGCTGGCACGGTCCGGATCGTATTCGCGGTAAATCTCCGCAAAATCCGTTCGGCGCGCCTTTGCATCCCGTTTTTCAGGCATTTGCGCACCGGTCTCGACGAACTGCAGCATCCCCTTGTACCGGGTTGCCGGCGCTGTCGCCGCCCGTGGCTGCGCGGCTGCCTTGGTTTTCTTTCCCATTAGCCCTTCCGATTGGCTATGCCGCCGTCCGTGCCACCCTGACGGACTGCCGGCGCATTCTTCCGCTACTCGAAGGCGTTATTTTGTCGCTTGCGGCATTGCCAGCTATAGCCCATAGCGGGCCGACAAGCGAGAAAAAACGTATAAAAGGTCAATAGTATTGACATATTATGCGCGAAATTCCTTTCGTCCGCAACTGTTTTTCGTCGAACAATCAAGATTCCCACGCAATAAAGGACCGAAACGGACCTTTTGTCGATGTTGCGACAAGGTGGATAGCGCTCGATGACTGTGGCATAAGCGGTGCGACGAGCGGCATAACAGGGGCAAAGTGCCGGGCTGCACAGCGTGACGCCGATTCAGATCTTGATCCTGGCGATCGTCCAGGGATTGACCGAGTTCCTGCCGATCAGCTCGTCCGGACATCTCGTCGTCACGTCGCAGGTCATGGGATGGCCGGACCAGGGCATCGTTATCGATATCGCGGTCCATGTCGGCACGCTGCTCGCGGTCATCGTCTATTTCTGGCGCGACGTCGTGCGGGTCGTCCAGGGGACGCTGCGCCTGCTCACCTTCCGTGGCGGTCCGGACACGCGGCTCGCCGCGATGCTGCTGGTCGCGACCGTCCCGATCGTCGGCGCGGGATATGCGGGCCGGCACACGTTGATCCCGCTGTTCCGCAGCGTAGAGGTGATCGCCTGGGCGACGATCGGCTTCGCCGTGCTGCTGTGGATCGCCGACAGGATCGGCATGACGGTGCGGCGCATCGAGCATATCGGCTATGTCGGCGCCCTCGTGATCGGCCTCGGCCAGGTCCTGGCCCTGATCCCGGGCACCAGCCGCTCCGGAATCACGATGACGGCGGGACGGTTCCTCGGCATGGAGCGGGTCGAGGCCGCGCGGTTCTCGCTGCTGCTGTCGATTCCGACCATCGCCGGCGCCGGGCTGCTGGCCGGCTACGAGCTGTGGCAGGGCGGCGACGTCCGGCTCGGCTACGACGCGGCGCTCGCTGCCGCGCTCGCATTCGTCGCCGGCATCTCGTCCATCGCCGCGATGATGCGCTGGCTGCAGAACGCCGGCTTCACACCCTTCGTGATCTACCGCTTCGCCCTCGGCATGGCCCTGCTGTACTGGGTGTATATATAAGCGGGAGGCGCGAGGAGGACGCATGCGCGCGGCGATCGAGGCTGAACTCCTGCAACACGGCGACCCCGAACGGGCGCGCAACCTGCAGCGGTATTTCCGGTCCGGCAAGGGGCAGTACGGCGCGGGCGATGTCTTCGCGGGGTTGCGGGTGCCGGAGGTCCGGCGTCTTGCCCGCGCATACCGGCACCTCACGCCCGACGAGATCACCGGGCTGCTGCGCTCGGACTACCACGGGGCCCGGCTGATGGCCCTGGTGCTGCTGGCGGACCGGTTCCGACGCGGCACCGACGGCGAAAGAGCGGTCATCTACGGGCGCTACCTCGCCCACACGCGCTGGATCAACAACTGGGACCTGGTGGACATCTCGGCCCGGCACATCGTCGGCGCCTGGCTGATGAACAGGGACCGCGCCCCCCTGTATCGGCTCGCGCAGTCGGACAGCCTGTGGGAGCGGCGCATCGCCATCATCGCAACGCAGGCCTTCATCCGGGACCACGACTTCGCCGATACGCTGAAAATCGCGGAGCTGCTGCGCGACGACCCGCACGACCTGATCCACAAGGCGGTCGGCTGGATGCTGCGCGAGGTCGGCAAGCGCGACCGTGCGACCGCCGAGGAGTTCCTGCGGCGGCATCATCGGCACATGCCGCGCACCATGCTGCGCTACGCCATCGAGAAGTTCCCGCCGGACCTGCGCAGGCGCTACCTCGACGGGACGATCGGGTCCTAGGCGACTGTGCGGCGGGACATCCTGTCGCCGCGGCGTCACACCAGCAGCGGCTTGCGGAACCGGCCGCCGGCGCGGTAGCGCGCGAGATAGGTCGGCACGATCACCTCGACGCCCGTCGCCTCGATCCCCAGCTCGGCCAGGCCGGGCAGGTTGCCGGAGACGACATTGTCGGTCTTCAGCAGCTCGACCTGATCGGTGGTCAGGAGCGGCTTCGGCATGAGCTGCAGGAACCCGGCCTGCAGCGACGCGACGAAATAGGGGATCGGAACCAACAGCCGACTGCGTCCGGTCTCGCGCAGGACGATCTCCATGATCTCCTTGAAGCTGTACACCGCCGGCCCGCCGAGCTCGTAGGTCCGCCCGGCGCACGACCGGTCCTGCAGGCCCTTCATGATGGCGTCCGCGACGTCGCCGACATAGACCGGCTGGAACTTCACCCCGCCGTCGCCGTAGAAGTCGAGGCGGCCGTTGCGGAATCGCGGCCAGCCGCAGCCGAACACCGGCAGGATTGGCGTGAAACGCGCAAGCGATGCGAACAGGTTGAAGAACCCGTCCTGCGGGCCGAACACGACGCTCGGGCGGAAGATCACCGCCTCCGGGAACGCGGCACGCACAGCCGCCTCGCCGGCCGCCTTGCTGGTCGCATACCGGGCATGGGCGTTCGGATCGGCGCCCAGCGCCGACATGTGGACGAACGCCGCCGCGCCCGCCTCCTTCGCGGCCCGTGCCACCGCGCCCGCACCCTTGTGGTGCACCGCCTCGAATGTCCACCGACCCTTCTCGTACAGGATCCCCACCAGGTTGACGACGACGTCGGCATCGGCCACGGCGGCCCGCACCGACCCTTCGTGGGTCACCGATGCCCGGACCGGCACGATCTGCCCGACATCGCCGAGCGGCTGCAGGAACGCCGCCTCTCCGGGATAGCGGACGGCCACGCACACCCGCGCGCCGGCCGTGGCAAGACGCTGCACGAGATGGCGGCCGATGAACCCGGCACCGCCGAACACTGTCACAAGCTTGCCCCTCATTCGTCTTCTCCGCGGATTTGCGCCATGGCGGCGGATGTCTGACGGGATGGAACCTACACCCGGCCGCGTGCCGTATGCCAGTCGAAATCGGCCGCGACCGGACGCAAATCGCCACACCCGCCCAACAAATTCCCGTCGCGCCGGCAAAAGCCGTTGACAAACCGCCCTGCTTTCACAAGATTCGGCCGGACCCGGAGCCCAGGTGGCGGAATTGGTAGACGCGCAGGTTTCAGGTACCTGTGGCCGCAAGGCCGTGGAAGTTCGAGTCTTCTCCTGGGCACCATAACCGCTTCGGCGGTCGTTTTTTTAGAACGGGGCAATTCTTGGACATCAAGCTCTATCGCGGCGACCTTCCGGACGATCTCGATCTGGGGGCGTGCGTTGCCGTCGATACCGAAACCATGGGCCTCGATCCGCATCGCGACCGGCTGTGCCTCGTCCAGATGTCCGCCGGCGACGGCGTGTGTCATCTCGTCCAGATTCCGCAAGGCCACCGGAAATCGCCGAACCTGAAGGCGCTGCTGGAATCGCCGGACGTGCTCAAGTTGTTTCATTTCGCGCGGTTCGACCTCGCGATGCTGCGCCACCATCTCGGCATCGGCTGCCGTCCCGTCTATTGCACCAAGATCGCCTCGAAGCTGGCCCGTACCTATACCGACCGGCACAGTCTGAAGGATCTGTGCAAGGAGCTGCTGAACGTCGATATCTCCAAGCAGCAGCAGTCCTCGGACTGGGGCGCCGACGAGCTCAGCCAGGCGCAGCTCGAATACGCCGCAAGCGACGTCCTGCACCTGCACCGCCTGAAGGAGCAGCTCGATGCGATGCTGACCCGCGAGGGGAGGGCGCACATGGCCCAGGCCGCGTTCGACTTCCTCCCGGTGCGCGCCGAGCTCGATCTGTCGGGATGGGCCGGGCACGACCTTTTCGCCCATAGTTGAGACCGGAATCCACCGAGGGTTGTCGGCCAAAAGGTTAATGCCGGCGATGCCCGCACGCCTGCCGCACTATTTTCGTTGATCGCGTCGAAGCGGAATAATTCTTTTGAAATCAATAAACTGAAACGAGACAGATCGGGATCGCCAGGACCCGGTCCGGTCCGGCGGCAACGGTCAAAAGTTAATTCCGGCACATTTTTTGCATATCCGCTTAACAAGCCCTGCCGAATGCCGTAATATCCTGTGATCGAAGAGCGTTGTGGCACAGCCCACGACACCGAAAAACGAGTTGGACTAAGGATAGTTTGCGCGACATGACGGCCAAGGGAGAATCTGGCGCGGCGACACGCGTCGGCGCCGGTGACGATGTTGCGCCGCGTCAGGGGCTGGAGTCGGCGCGCCGCGTCCTCAAGCTGGAGGCGGAGGGCATCGCCGCCCTCGATGCCTCGCTGGGCGAACTGTTCGTCGATGCCCTCGATATCCTCTTTGCCGCGAAAGGCCGGGTCATCGTCACCGGGATGGGCAAGAGCGGCCATGTCGCCCGCAAGATCGCGGCGACCCTGGCCTCGACGGGGACGCCCGCGCAGTTTGTTCATCCGGGCGAGGCGAGCCACGGCGACCTCGGCATGATCGTGCCGGCCGACGTCGTGGTGGCCCTGTCCAATTCCGGCGAGACCGGCGAGTTGCGCGATCTGCTCGAATATACGCGGCGCTTCGGCATACCGCTGATCGCCATCACCAGCCGGGCGCATAGCACGCTGGACGAAATGGCCGATGTCACGCTCCTTTTGCCGCCGACGCCGGAGGCCTGCCCGATGGGGCTTGCGCCGACGACGTCGACAACGACGTCCATGGCGCTGGGCGACGCGCTCGCGGTGGCACTTCTCGAGCGCAAGGGGTTTTCTCCCCAGGATTTCCACGTGCTGCATCCGGGCGGGAGGCTGGGACAGAGCCTGATGCGCGTCGCTGACCTGATGCACAAGGGCGACAGCGTGCCGCTGTGCGGCATCGATATGCCGATGGCGGAGGCCATCCCCTATATGACCGCGAAGAGCTTCGGATGCGTCGGCGTGGTCGACGGCAACGGGCACCTTGCCGGGGTCGTGACGGACGGCGACCTGCGCCGCCACATGGAGGAGGGCCTGCTCAATCGCAGCACCGGCGACGTCATGACGGCGGACCCGAAGACCATACGCCCGCAGGCCCTGGCGGCGGAGGCGCTGGCGCTGATGAACCGGCATTCCATCACCGGCCTGTTCGTGGTCGAGGATGGGCGCCCGATCGGAATCATTCATATCCATGACTGCCTACGAGCCGGAATCGCGTGAGCCCGCCGGGATGGACGGTCCCGGGTCCGACGTCGCCGAGGCGATGCCGGCAGCGACGGCGCGCAGCGCCCTCGTGGACTACTTCACGGTCACCCAAAGGCGCCGCAGCCACCGGCATTATGGACGGTTCGTCGGCGTCACGAAGATTCTGCTTCTGTCGCTGGCCGTCGGCCTGATCGCCGCGCTCGCGATCTGGCCGCGCTTCACGGCGAGAGACAACTCGGCGCCGATCGGCACCGCCACGGATATCCAGATCGAGGACATCGAGAGTTTGCGCATCAAGAACGCCCGCCTGACCGGCACCAGCCAGGATCAGAAGCCGTATACGGTCACGTTCGAAGATGCCAGCCAGACGAGCAACGAATCCGATCTGGTGCTGCTGACGGGACCGAAGGCCGACGTCGAGTTGAGATCGGGCAGCTGGGTGGCATTGTCCGCCTCCAAGGGTCGGTTCCACAGGGCCAAGCGGATCATCGAGCTCGATGATCCCGTCGAGATGTTCCACGACAGCGGCCTCGAGATCGGTACAGGCAGCGTGACCTTCAATCTGAAGACGGGGACTGGCGCCGGCCACGATCCGTTGCTCGCGCAGGCACCGTTCGGGCAGTTCGAATCGCAGGGCTTCCGGATCCGGGACAACACGGCAGTGTTCTTCTTCACAGGGCCGGTGCGGGCAATCCTGTATGCCGCGCCCGATCTGGGGAACTGAGTCTCATGCGGTCGCCGAGGGCATATGGCTCGTTTGCCGCTGCAGTGCTGTCGCTGCTGTTTGTCGTCGCGGGTTCCGGCGCGGCGCAGACGCCGCCCGAGCCGGTGGAGATCACGGCACAGGACGGGCTGGAGTGGCGGCAGAACGAAAAGGCGCTGATCGCGGAGGGTAGCGTCGTCCTGACCCGCGGCACCTTGAAGCTGGAGGCCGAGAACGTCAGCGCGTACTATCGCGACAGCACGGCCACCGACAAGCAGGAGGTGTACCGCGTCGATGCGGCAGGCGATGTGCGGATCGCCTCGGACGGGACGACCGGATTCGGCGACAGCGCCGCCTACGATCTCGACCAGGGTGTTTTCGTGCTGTCGGGCCGCAACCCGCGACTCGTCGCGCGGGACCTGACGGTCACGGCATCGCAGAACCTCGAATACTGGCAGCAGAAGAACCTCGCCATCGCGCGAGGCGGGGCCGTCGCCGAGTCGGGCGACCGGCGAATCACGGCGGATATTCTGAGTGCCTACGTCGAGCCGTCGGGCACCGACGAGGGCAAGCTGCAGCGCGTCGAGGCGATCGGGGCGGTGGTGATCACGACGCCGGAGGATACGGCGAAGGGAAAGGAAGCCGTCTACGACGCCGCCTCGGGCCTGGCGACGCTGTGCGGCGATGTGGAGGTCCGGCGCGGCGACAACGTGCTGCGCGGGAAGTGCGCCGAGGTGAACCTGAATACCGGTGTCAGCCGGCTCGTGGGCGGCGGCGGCGGCGTCACCGGCCTGGTGCGGCAGGAGGAAAACTGAGTTTGCGTTCCGGGCCGGCTGGGCCGGGACCGTGCAGCGAATCGGGAGAGATCGCGTGGACGAAGACCGCAACGACATCGCAGCACCGCCCGTTTACGGTTCGGCGACCGGCGACGATGCACCACCGCATCTGGTGGCCGAAAGCACCGGGCTGGAGGTCCGCAATATCGGCAAGACCTTCAAGAAGCGGCCGGTGATCCGCGACGTCAGCCTGCACCTGCGGCGCGGCGAAGCGGTGGGGCTGCTGGGCCCGAACGGGGCCGGCAAGACGACGACCTTCTATATCATCACAGGCCTCATCACGCCCGACTACGGCGACGTCGTCCTCGACGGGGAGCACATCACGCAGCTGCCGATGTACCGGCGCGCCCGTCTCGGCATCGGCTACCTGCCGCAGGAGGCTTCGATCTTCCGGGGCCTGTCGGTCGAGGACAACATGGCGGCGATCCTCGAGACCGTGGAGCCGGACAACACGCGCCGCGAGGCGATGCTGGAGGCGCTGCTCGCCGAATTCTCGATCACCCATCTGCGCCGCACGCCGGCGATCGCCCTGTCGGGCGGCGAGCGCCGGCGCGTGGAGATCGCGCGGGCGCTGGCCTCGCGACCGCACTTCATCCTGCTCGACGAGCCGCTTGCCGGCATCGATCCGATCGCGGTCGGCGAAATCCGGGAACTCGTCAGCCACCTCAAGGACCGCGGCATCGGCGTCCTGATCACCGACCACAACGTGCGCGAAACGCTGGACCTCGTCGACCGCGCATACATCATCCACGACGGTGCGGTACTGATGGAGGGCGTGCCTGAGGAAATCGTCGCGCACAGCGAGGTCCGGCGCGTCTATCTAGGGGACCGGTTCAGCCTGTAGGCCCGTGTCGGCCCGCCGGTCCCGGACGAAACGCGATGGCTCTTACTCCACGGCTCGATCTCAGGCAGACGACGTCACTTGTGATGACGCCGCAACTGCAGCAGGCGATCAAGCTGCTGCAGATGTCGAACATCGAGCTGGCGGAATATGTCGAGGCGGAGCTGGAGCAGAATCCGCTTCTCGAGCGCGATGACTCGGAGGAGTCCGGTGGCGACGACGCCGCCGCGCCGGCAAACGGGAGCGACGAGGGGCCGGCCGAGGACGCCCAGGATCCGGAGCCGCCGCGGGACAGCCTCGATCTGACAAATGCGGAATCACTGCCGGCGGAGGGCGACGCGCCGCTGGACACCGACTACGACAATCTCTGGGATGGCGACGCACGGGCCGATTTCGATGACAATCCCCTGCGCTTCGACGCGGCGCGCATCGGATCGGGCGGGCCGACGAACTTCTCTGATGCCGAGAACGGCATCGAGGCGACGCTCAGTTCGGAAATCACGCTGCAGGACCATCTCCTCGAGCAGCTGGGCATCGACATCACGGATCCGGGCGACCGCCTTATCGGCGTCCATCTGATCGCCATGCTCGACGGGGCGGGACGCCTGAACGGCGACCTCCAGGAACTTGCGGATCGCCTCGGCTGCCCACTCGGGCGCGTCGAGGACGTGCTCGCGCGCATGCAGCGGTTCGATCCGCCGGGCATCTTCGCGCGCGACCTCAGGGAATGTTTCGCCATCCAGCTGCGCGAGAACGACCGCCTGGACCCGGCGATGCAGCGCCTGCTCGACAACCTGCACCTTTTCGAGAAATACGATCTCGCCGGCCTGCGCCGCGCCTGCGGCGTGGACGAGGAGGATTTCGCCGAGATGCTGGCCGAGATCCGGGCGTTGCAGCCGAAACCCGGCACCCTGTTCGAGCACGAAATCGCCCAGCCTGTGGTGCCCGACGTGCTGATGCGGCCGCAGGCAGACGGGGGCTGGCGCGTCGAGCTCAACTCCGACACGCTGCCGCGCGTCCTCGTAAACCGGCACTATTACGCCGATGTCGTGCGCGGCGTGCGCGACAAGGAAGCCAAGGACTACCTCAACGAACGGCTCAGTTCGGCAAGCTGGCTGGTCAAGGCCCTGCACCAGCGTGCCACCACGATCCTGAAGGTGGCCGCCGAGATCGTCCGCCAGCAGGACGCTTTTTTCGAGTTCGGCGTGGCGCACATGCGGCCCCTGGTCCTGCGCGACATCGCGGAAGTCATCGACATGCACGAAAGCACGGTGAGCCGCGTGACCAGCAACAAGTACATGGCAACGCCGCGCGGTATCTTCGAACTCAAGTACTTTTTCAGCGCTGCCCTTTCGAGCGCCGACGGTGGCACGGCCCACTCGGCGGAAGCGGTGCGGCACAGGATCAAGGAACTGTGCGACGCGGAACCGGCGAACGCGATCCTGTCGGACGACGATATCGCGGAACGCCTGCGCGAAGAGGGCGTCGACATCGCCCGCCGCACTGTTGCAAAATACCGGGAGGCCATCAACATCCCGTCCTCGGTCAAGCGACGGCGCATCAAGGCCGGCAAGGGCTAGGGGACGGCTGTGCGCCTTTCGGCATGCGGCCCGTCGTGGCGGCTCGGCCGCCGCCTGTGCCGGGCCCGGACGGAATGCCGGGCGGCTCCGTGCACGGCGGGCCCCATCTTGAACCAGGACCGGCCAGTCGAGGAGAAAAATGTTAGATCTCAATGCGTTACTAGGAAACCTTGGCTGTGCAACGGTAACTGTTGACTCTCCATGGCCCCGCAATTATGGTGCGCGCCCGTCGCCCCTTGGTAGGCGGGATACGCGTGTTTGTCAGGCGACCGAAAGACATCAAGAATAGCTGTCGAATGCAACTTTCCGTCAAAGGTAAACAGCTTGACGTGGGCGACGCGTGGCGTTGTCACGTCGAGGAGAACCTGCCCCTTGTCGTCGCGAAATATTTCGACAATGCGCAGGACGCCCAGGTGATGCTGTCGCGCCAGGGGTCGACATTCCGGGTCGACATCACCGTGCATGTGGGCAAACGAATTATCATCCAGAGCCACGGCGCCACCGGCGACGCGTACAGCGCCTTCGACGAGGCCGGAGACCATCTGGGCAAACGGCTGCGGCGCTACAAGCGGCGGTTGCGTGACCACCATCGCGAGCGCGCCGACGAAGTCGAGTCGCTGCCCGCGCAGCAATACGTGCTGGCCGGTGAGGACATCGCCAATGAGGCCGACACGGAGGTCGACACGGTCGAAAAGGACGAGCCCGTCGTCATCGCCGAGATGGAAACCGCGATCGAGGTCCTGTCGGTCGGCGAGGCGGTGATGCGTATGGATCTGGCGAATTTGCCGGCCCTGATGTTCAGGAACCGTGCCCATGGGGGACTGAATATGGTATATCATCGGGGTGACGGACATATCGGCTGGGTCGACCCGCGCGGGAATCTTCGGGACGGCGAAGGGGACGCCTGAGATGGCGCGATCCTTCAGCGCATTGGCGCGCGTATATTATCCGGTACAACGAATGGGGGTAGCGGTAATGGAAATCGCGGAACTTCTCGACATTGAGAGCGTTGTCGCCAAGCTCCCCGCAACATCCAAGAAACAGGCATTACAAGAACTCGCAAAACGTGCGGCGCAGATAACCGGCCTGCATGAGCGTGCGGTTTTCGATGTCCTGCTCGAGCGCGAGCGCCTGGGAACGACCGGTGTCGGCAACGGCATCGCAATCCCGCACGGCAAGCTGCCCGGCCTGAACCGTTTGTACGGCCTGTTCGCGAGGCTGGAAAAGCCGATCGATTTCGAGGCGGTCGATGATCAGCCCGTGGACCTGATTTTCCTGTTGCTGGCGCCGGAAGGCGCCGGCGCGGACCATCTCAAGGCGCTGGCGCGGGTATCGCGCCTGCTGCGCGATCGCACGATCTGCGACAAGCTGCGCGGCTCCGACGAAGCTGAGGCGCTGTATTCGCTGCTGACCGAGCCCGCCGCCAGTCACGCCGCCTGATTGCCGATTCCGGCGCCGGGTCCCGGCGCCGGTCCGGTGCATGTCTAGTGCACGGGCACCACGAGAAGGTCGTGCTGCAGAGCGGCGACGACGGCGCTGTCGCGATCGGGCGCCAGCCCGACCTGCCGGCCATCCGCCCCCATGACGGCGACGATCACTTCCCCCTGTACCGACACGGGGCGCAGATATGCGATCTCGCCGATGCCGAGCACGGCCAAATCCTGCTCCGAAATTGCCTTGAGTGTTACTGGTTCGAGCATATCCATCCCCATGCCCGGCGCACCGGGCTGTTACTTGGCCTTGGCTTCAAGGGTCTTGCGACTCCTCTTGCCGGCGCGGATCTCGACGGTGCGGACCCGCTCCTCCGCCACCGGGCGAATCAGATCGACGTAGAGCAGGCCGTTGTCCAGTTCGGCGCCCTCGACCTCGATCCCGTCCGCCAGCACGAAACTCCGCTGGAATTGTCGGGTCGCGATGCCGCGGTGTATGAAGACGCGATCGGCATCGCCGTCTTCCAGCTGCTTGCCGCGAATGACGAGCTGATTGCCCTCGATCTGGATCGACAGGTCGTGCTCGTCGAACCCGGCCACCGCAACGGTGATCCGCAGGCGGTCCTCGCCGGTCTGTTCGATGTTGTAGGGCGGATAGCCCTCGGCCGGCATCTTGGCGACGCGGTCCAGGACACGCTCGAAATGGTCGAAGCCCAACAGCAATGGGCTGTTGAACAGGGACAGTCTGGTCATCGTGCAGCCACCTCCTCCTGTTTCCCGTCGTGAGCGGGTAGCTGTGTTGGGGAGCCCGCAACGGCGCTCCAGGATGCGGCGGGCGCACGCGCCCCGCCACTGCTCGGTATGTGGGATCCCCGCAGGGCCAATTCAAGGTACCGGGGGGCCGGCAGAGCCCGGCGCCTCATCAATGTGCCGTGATCCGCCGCTAGTCAGGGCCTGCCGCGACCGGCAGCATCAGGACGGCGCGCAACCCGCCGCTCGGCGATTCGGCGAGCTGGAGTTTCCCACCGTAGAGCGTTGCGATATCGGACACGATGGCAAGGCCGAGCCCGCTGCCGGGCGATGTTTCGTCGAGGCGCCGGCCGCGCCCGATCGCTTCGCCGTGCCGTGCGGCAGGCAGACCGGCTCCGTCGTCGTCGATGGTTATGACGAGCTCGCCGTCCCGTCGCGCCGTCGTCACGTCGACACGCGATGCGGCCCACTTGCAGGCATTGTCGAGCAGGTTTCCGATCATCTCCTCGAGATCCTGGCGCTCGCCGCGGAATGCGCTGGGCGTTCCCTCCTCCCGGGCCACGATCTCGAGCCCGCGGCCGGAATGAATGCGCATCAGGGTACGCCGCAGATCGCCGATCACCGGCGCCACCGGCGTGCGCGCACCCAAGACGGCGCCCGTCGCAGCGGCCCGGGCCCGCGTCAGATAGTGGTCGACCCAGCGACGCATCGTGTCCACCTGCCGCTCGATCGCGTCGGCCCGCGGGCCCTTCTTGCGGGAGGCTTCGTTGCCCAGAACGGCCAGCGGCGTCTTCAGGGCGTGGGCGAGATTGCCGACATGCGTGCGCGCCCGGTCGAGCACCGCGGCATTGTGCTCGAGCAAGGAGTCGAGCTCGCTGACAAGGGGCTGGACCTCGGAAGGCCATTCCCCCTTCATGCGTTCCGTGCGCCCCTCCCGGATGTCCGCGAGCGCACTCCGGACCCGTCTTAGGGGCCGCAGCCCGACCCGGACCTGAAGGACCACCGCCGCGACCAGCCCCAGGCCGAGCGCGCCCAGGGACCACATCAGCGCGAGATTGAACGGCCGCAATTCGCCCTTCAGCTCGGCACGATCCGCCGCCACCGCGAACCGGACCGGCGGGGCGTGCGGCGGCATTTCCGGCAGCGTCACGTCGACGAAGCGCGCGCGCAGCGTGGCACCCTCGGGCCCCGCCACCTCGGCGGTGCGCATGCCGCCCGGTTCGCCCGGCGCCGACAGGTCCAGAGTCTGGTCCCACAGCGAGCGGGAGCGGATCAGCACGACACCGCGAAGGTCTGAAATCTGCCAGTACCAGCCGGAATAGGGCAGGTCGAAGCGGGGCTCCGGCAGGGTACGCGACAGGACAACCCGGCCCGAGTCGTCATAGCGGCTGACCGCGATCAGGGAATCCACATGGACCGTCAGCCGGGCGTCGAAATTGCGCTCGACGGAATCGCGGAACAGAGCCGATATCAGCAAGCCGCCGACTGCCAGCGCGGCCGCGATCCACAGGATCGCGGCGATCACCAGCCGCGATGCTAGGGAGCGCGGCTTGCCGGTCACCTGCATGACAGCCCGCCGCCGGTCGCCACACGCCGGCCGGACCTATCGCGAGTCGGCATCTTCCGGCCGCAGCATCCGGTAGCCGAGCCCGCGCACGGTTTCGATCACGTCCGCCCCGAGCTTGCGTCGCAGGCGCCCGACGAACACCTCGATGGTGTTCGAGTCGAGATCGAAGTCCTGGTCGTAGAGGTGTTCCGTCAGTTCCGTGCGGGACACCACCTTGCCGAGATTGTGCGCCATGTACGCCAGCAGCCGGTATTCCTGCCCGGTAAGCTTCACAGCGGCGCCGTCGAGGGTAACACGGCTGCTGCGCGTATCGATGCTGATCGGGCCGATCTCGATGACCGGCGACGCAAACCCGCCGGACCGGCGGATCAGCGCGCGCAGGCGCGCCAGCAACTCCTCGACGCGGAACGGCTTTGCCAGGTAGTCGTCGGCGCCGGCATCGATGCCGGCCACCTTGTCGCTCCAGCGGTCGCGCGCGGTCAGGATGAGAACCGGCATCGTGCGGCCGGAATCGCGCCAGCGCTCGAGGATCGTCATGCCGTCGACGCCGGGCAGGCCGAGATCCAGCACGACGGCGTCATAGGGTTCGGTTTCTCCCAGGAATTCCGCTTCCTCGCCATCCCGGGTCAGGTCGAGGGCATAGCCGGCGTCGCGCAGCGCCTCGGCCAGCTGCGCCGAGAGATCCGGGTCGTCCTCGACCACCAGAAGCCGCATCAACGATTCCCCTTCGTCGACAGGATCTTGCCAGTCTCCGCGTCGACCACCACCAGGACCACGTTGCCCTTGTCGCTGCGCACCCGGATCCGATACGTCCAGGGATTGCCCGACTTGTCGAGCTGCACGTCGAGCACCTGGCCCGGCACGCTTGCCTTCACCACGTGGAGGACTTCGGACAGCGGCTTGATCTGCCCGGCGTCGGCGGCGTCGCGCGCCGAGCCCTGGTCGGATTGCGCCTGCGCGGGAATATCGACGGGAAGCCCCGCCATCCCCGTCAGGACCAACAGAACCAGTAGCGCTCGCATGGTCCACATGTAAGCCTTTGATCCTGAACGATTGATGAACGACGCGTTCAGTTTCGGTTCACCGCACATATGAGACTCTCTGCATCAACCACCCACCCCGTTACCATCGATGGAGGGAACCATGCTGTTCAGGACAGTGCCCGTGCGCAACAGACTTCTCGCCTGCGCGGCGTCGCTGGCGCTGGCCGCCGGTCTGATGGCCGGCCCGGCCGATGCCGGGTCGAAAGACAAGTTGTGGCGCCAGCGCGGCGACAACGCCGTTCACGTGGTGCCGACGGACCGTGCGGACCGCAAGGCCGGCCACATCCAGCAACGGGCGCAGCGGGGCGCAACACCGTCGCCCTTGCCGCCGCGGCCGGCCGCTCCCGCATTCGCCGGCGGAAATCGCAAGAATGGGCATATCTCCCGGTATGTCGCCCCGGCGCCGCAGCCGCCGCAGCTCAACCGCCGGCACGGCAATCCCGGCCTGGTCCGCGGGTCGGCTCGTCCGCCGGCGCCGCCGGCCTTCGCCGGCAGGGATCGCCGGTCGGGGCAGGCTGCCGTTCTCGCGCCGCCACCGCCACCGCCGCGGCAGTTCGATCGCCAGCGAGAGCGGCCGGCCTTCGACCGCGGGTCCACACGTCCGCCGGCGCCGCCGGCCTTCGCCGGAAAGGACCGCCGGTCGAACCAGGGTAACGTTTTCGCGCCGCCGCCTCCGCCGCAGCAGTTCGATCGCCGGCACGATCGGCCCGGGTTCGGCCATGGTGCGGCCCGTCCCCCGGCCCCGCCGGTGTTCGCCGGCAAGGACCGGCGGCCGCGGCATGGCGATGACCACCGCCGCGATCACCACGGCGGCGACCGTCACTACAAGCACAAGCATCGCCATCACGAGACCCACGTCACCTATCATCACGTATACCGGCACTACTATTACCGGACGAGTTCGCGGCACTATTACTACATCAATGCCTACCCGCAGCGGTATTCGTATCCGGTGTACTACCTGGTTCCGTACCACGTCCATGCGACCCCCGGATACCACAGCCATGGCGAAGATGCCATGTACTGCCAGGACGGTTACCGGCAGGGCGGCGTCTACAGGGGCGGCGCCTACAGCCGCGGCGCATCGCGCCAGACTGGCGGTGCCATCATCGGCGGGATTCTCGGGGCCGCGGTCGGCTCGCAGTTCGGCAGCGGCAAGGGCCAGCTGGTCGCGGTCGGCGTCGGCACGGTGCTCGGTGCCCTGATCGGCAGCGATGTCGGCCGGACCATGGACAGCCAGGACCACGCCTATGCAACGGGTTCGTTCGGCCACGCCATGGAATCCGTGCCGTCGTGCACGACGATCACATGGGACAACCCGCAGACCGGCAGCTACGGCACTGTCACGCCGATGCACACCTACGAGCCGGAACCCGGTCGATACTGCCGCGAGTTCCAGCAGCAGGTGGCGATCGGCGGCGAGCTGCAGAACGCCTACGGCACGGCCTGCCGCCAGCCCGACGGCAGCTGGGAGATCGTCGCCGCGCAGCCGTAGTTCCCGTCGGTGGTGCGGGCGGCCGTCCTGCGGAGGTGCCGACTTGCCTTCGCGGGGCGGCCGCCTCGCATTTGCGGGACCGGGCGTGCTGCCGGGATCGGACCGCGGCCGCGCTGCGACGCGGAATCTGAACCTCAGGTGAACGGACCGTTCAGCATCGGTTCACGGCGGTCCTGCCACAGTGGCTGCAACACACGGGCGGACCAACGTCCGGGAATTCGCCGCGGGGTCGCCATACCCCCCAACCCTGTGGCTAACTGACGGCCGCCTTTCAACGTTACCGGCAGCCAATCCGGAAGGCGGCCGTCACACTGCCCTCGAATGCCGCGCCGCCCCACTTGCCAGATAGGTGTCGAACACCGCGCATACGGTGCGCATCAGCGGCTGGCCGGTCTTCGTGATATCGATGCGGTCGCCATCCATCGTCACCAGCCCGTCTGCGATCATCGGCTCGAGCTCTGCCAATTCTGCCGCGAAATGCGCGGCCGATTTGCCGAAGCGACCCGCCTCCGCCGCAAGGTCGACGCTCAGATCGCACATCAGGCGCTCGATGACCGACCGGCGCAGCCTGTCCTCTTCGGTCAGGGCAACGCCCTTGTCGACCGCGGGCCGACCGTGGCGCACCGCATCGGCCCAGGCGCGCAGTGGCACCGCATTCTGGACGTAGCCCTGCGGCAGCGCGCCGATCGACGACGCGCCGAACCCGATCAGAGCCTGGGCCTGGTCCGTCGTGTAGCCCTGGAAGTTCCGGTGCAGCCGGCCCTTGTCGAGCGCTTGCGACATCGCATCGACGGGTAGCGCGAAATGGTCGAGGCCGATCCGCCGGTAGCCGTTCTCGACCAGCCGCGCGGCAGCGGCCTCGGACTGCTCGAACCGTCCGGCGCCGTCGGGCAGCGCCTCCTCCGGGATCATCTTCTGGTGGGTCTTCATCCACGGCACATGGGCGTAGCCAAACACGGCCACCCGGTCCGGGCGCAGCTGGGCGGTCAGGTCGGCCGTGCGGTGCACGTCCTCCACCGTCTGGTGGGGCAGGCCGTACATCAGGTCGAAATTGATTCCCTTGATGCCGGCGTCGCGCAACCAGGCGACGACCCGGGCCGTCATCTCGTAGGGCTGGATGCGGTTGATCGCGCTCTGCACCCGTTCGGTGAAATCCTGGACGCCGAGGCTCGCGCGCGTCACCCCGGCGCTTGCCAGCCCCGCCACCATCTCCTCGCTGACCGTGCGGGGATCCATCTCGACAGCGATCTCCGCATCCGGCGCCATGGCAAAATTGTCGCGGATCGTGGCCATCAGGCCGCTGAAATCCTTCACCGACAGGATGGTCGGCGTGCCGCCGCCCCAGTGCATGTGGGTCACCGCCGGCCGCGATGGGATCGCCGAACCGATGAGCTTGACCTCCTCGGCGAGGTTCGCCGCATAGCCGCCGACGGGCTCGTACCGGCGCACGATTTTCGTATGGCAGCCGCAGTACCAGCACATCTCATGGCAGAAAGGCACGTGGAAATACAGCGAAAGCGGCGACTCCGGACCGATTGCCGCAAGCCAGCGCAGATACGTATCGGCCGTGATGCCGGCATGGAAATGCGGTGCCGTGGGATAACTCGTATAGCGCGGCACCCGCCTGTCGTACCGCTCGAGAATGGTGCGGTCCATCCTACTGATCTCCTTGAAAGTCGGCCCACAATAATTCCCGCGGCATCCCCGGGGCGTTGACACAGATCAACGGCGATTTGCCCTGCCGCAGGTTGCGGGCAGGCGTTTATAGGCCTATCTTCCGGCACAGGCAACTTTGCAGGACTGTATTCCGATGACCCGTTTGTTGAGCGCGCTGGCCGTTTGCATCACCTTGCTTTTCGCCGTTCCCGGTGCGCATGCGGTGGAACCGGATGAAATGCTGGACGATCCGGCGCTCGAGGCGCGCGCCCGCGAGATCAGCAAGAATCTGCGCTGCCTCGTCTGCCAGAACCAGTCGATCGACGATTCCAACGCGGATCTGGCCAAGGATCTTCGCGTCATCGTCCGCCAGCGGCTGGCTGCCGGCGACAGCAACGACGAAGTCTTCCAGTTCGTGGTCGACCGGTACGGCGAGTACGTCCTGCTGCGGCCGCCGCTCCGGGGTTCGACCTATGCCCTGTGGTTCGGCCCGATCATCCTCGTCGTGGTGGGCGGCGGCGCCCTGTTGATGCTGGCGGCGCGCCGGCGGCATGCCGACAGCCCGGCGCCGGGCTTGAGCTCCGACGAGCAGTCGCGGCTGTCGGAGCTGCTGGGCGACAAGTCCGATACGCACTGAGTCCGGGCAAATGAAAACGGCGATCCGGGCAATGCCCGAATCGCCGCAATTCTTCCATTCCGCAGGGGATCAGCCGCCGTTCGCCTTGATGTAGGCGATGACGTCGGCAATTTCGTCGTCCTTCTTGAGCCCGGCGAACGCCATCCGCGTGCCCGGAACGACGTCCTTGGGCTTGGCCAGGAACTTCGCGAGCGTCGCTTCGTCCCAGGTCAGGCCTGATTCCTGCAGCGCCTTGGAATACTTGAAGCCCTGGACCGCCGCCGCCTTGTTGCCGATCACGCCGAACAGAGTGGGGCCGACCTTGTTCTTGCCTTCCTCGAGCGCATGGCAGGCCTTGCACTTGTTGAACACCTTCTTGCCTGCGTCCGCGTCGCCCGCGGCCAGCGCCGGTGCGGAGAAGGCGGCAAGTACGGCGGCAAGTCCGATGGCTTTGACAATTCCGTATTTCATCTCGTCCTCTGTTTGTCCGTTTCCATTCAAAACGACAACTCCGCGGACACCGACCTGCGCTGTCCGCATCGCTTACCCGTGGCCATCCATCCCCCAGCAGACCGCCGTGTACCCGGCCACGTCAGGGCGCCGATTCAACGGTTATGGAGGGCTTCTGTCAAGGACGCTGCCTGCGTCACTCCGTCACTGCCCGCCGCGGCGCCGATTCGTGCCTCAGTTGTCCCCGCCGTTCGCGCCGGGGGCTGCCCTCTCCCGCGCGCGCCGCAGCTGGTCCGCGAACACCTCGCACGGATCGTCGTCGTCGACGCGCGGCGCGAACCACACGAAATCGAACGGCAGCTCACCCCCGAACGCGGCCGCATAGTCGGCCGGGTCGAACTCGTCCGGCACGACTTCGACCAGTCCGATCGCAACGATCCGCGCCGCCGGGACCAGCCGCCGCAGGTGCCACGCCACGCCACGGTCGTGCCGGACATGGCCGGTCCCCGCAATCAGAACGGCGCCATCGGCTCCCGGCAGCGCGCGGCCGCGGATCATCGCCTCGGCCATCGCCGCATCCTTGGCCAGGGTCACCGTCACCATCGGATCGAGCATCCGCTCCGGCAACTGGCGGCAATGGCTTTCGTGGATTTCGGCGCGTATGGCCGCACGCATCGCGCCACCGACCGGCTGATCCAGCTGCAGCATCTGGACGCGGTCCGATCCCAGGGCATCGACACCCTGCGATGCGATGGCACGCGTCGTCTTTCGGTTCAGACCGCCGGCCAGCAGCGGCGCATTCCGGGCGAGCGCGGCATCGGCAATCGGCCGGTACATCGCCCATGCGGGCCAGCCACGCTGTTCCCATCCCACCGCCTCGCCCAGCCCCGCCGCGTCGCCCGGATCGCCGGCGAGGTACGCATCGAGGGGCGCCTGCTGGTCTTCGGTCAGCATCTCGAACACGATGGCCGGCCGCCGTCCCTGCCGCAACAGCGTGCGCAGCAGCCGGGCCTGGTGGCGATGGTGGTCGGCGTTGTTGTGCTTCTCGCCGATCAGGACGAAGTCGGCGACCCGCACGGCTTCATTGACCGCCGCCTCGGTCACGAACCGCTGGTCGGACGGCCGCCAAGTGCGCCCGGCCAGCGGATGATCCCGATGGAGCGGAGAGACCCATTGCTCACCGGCGGGGGCCTGCGGTGCGCCGGTGCAGCCGGACAACGCGGCCGCCACCAACACGACAAGGGCAGAGGGGGCCCGCGCTCCCGGCACGATCACGACTCCGCCGCGTCCAAGACCACGCGCAGCAACACGTTGCAGCCCGCGGCCAGATCCTCGGGAGTCGCGCTTTCGGTCTCGTTGTGGCTGATGCCGTCCTTGCAGGGTACGAAGATCATGGCCGTCGGCGCGACGGCATTGATGAAACAGGCATCGTGCCCGGCGCCGGAGACGATGTCCCGGTGCCCATAACCCGCCTGTTCCGCCGCCCGGCGTACGGCAGCGACGCAGTCCCGGTCGAAGACCACGGGCGCCGTGTCGGTCACGTCGCTGATACGAAGCTCGAGATGCGCTTCGCGGGCAATGGACCGGCACGCGTCGCGCACAGCGGCATCCATGACCTCCAGCGTCGCGCCGTCGGGATGGCGGGCGTCGATCGTAAAGAAGACTTCGCCCGGAATGACGTTCCGGGAGTTGGGGGCAACGCGGACCTCGCCGACCGTGGTCACGGCATCCGGGGTCTCGCGCCCGATCCGGTCGACCGCCGTGACCATCCGGGCGGCGCCGGCCATGGCGTCGCGGCGGCGGTCCATCGGTGTCGTGCCGGCATGCGACTCCATGCCGCCGACGGTCACGTCGTACCACCGCAGGCCCTGGGCCCCGGTGACCACGCCGATGGTCTTGCCCTCGGCTTCGAGGATCGGACCCTGCTCGATATGCGCTTCGAAGTACGCGCGGATCGGCCAGCCCCCGCATTGCACGTCACCGGCGTAGCCGGTGCGCTGCAGCTCCTCGCCGATGGTCCGGCCGTCGACATCGGCGCACGAGAGTCCCTTGTCGATGGGGTAGACGCCCGCGAACACCCCGGAGCCGATCATCGACGGCGCGAAGCGCGCGCCCTCCTCATTGGTCCAGACAGAGACCTCGATCGGCGCTTCGGTTTCGTATCCGTGATCGTTGAGCGTGCGAATCACCTCGAGCCCCGCGAGCACGCCGTAGACGCCGTCGAACTTGCCGCCGGTCGGCTGGGTGTCGAGATGGCTGCCGACCACGACCGGGGACCGCGTGTCGTCCCGCCCGGCGCGCCGGGCGAAGATATTTCCCATGCGGTCGATGCGCACGGCGCAGCCGGCCTCGCGGCACCACCCGACAAACAGATCGCGGCCCTGGCGGTCGAGATCGCTGAGGGCGAGGCGGCGGCTGCCGCCCTTCGGGGTCGCCCCGATCCGCGCCATGTCCATCAGGCTGTCCCACAGTCGCGCGCCGTCGACCGAGAGGTTGCGCATGTGCCGGTCCTTCTGTTGGGCGACGTCGGGCGGCGGTGCCGCCGCCATTCTGTCCGCGCCGCAGCGTCGCGGCCAGCCTACTGCAATTCGAGGGTCACCGAAACCGGGATTACCAGGACAGGGAGCGGCGCCGCATCAGGATGCGGGACCGCCCGCAGCAAAAAGGGCCGCGCGTCGAGGCGGCCCTGTCCGGGTATCTGGTGGAGCCGAGGGGAGTCGAACCCCTGACCTCTTGAATGCCATTCAAGCGCTCTCCCAACTGAGCTACGGCCCCATCTGTGTGCGCCGGGTCCGCACCCGGCGCGGTCGGCATGCATATAGGACAGGAGCTTGCGCGCGCAAGCGAAAAATGTCCGCGGGCCGCCGTCGCGGGAGGATCGTCCTAGGTATCCTCCTCGTCCTCGGCGGCGTCGATCACGTCGCTCATGTCGTCGTCGCCGAGGTCGCTCGCATCCTCCAGGACCTCGTCGTCCTCGTCGTCGGCAACCTCGTCCCCGTCGTCGGTTTCCAGCTCGATCTTCGACGCGTCCGCCTCCTTCTTCTTGGGCTTCTCCACCGGCTCTTCGTCCGAGCCGCGCGCACGCCGCGACTTCAGGACCGCCTCCGGATCGAATGTCGCATCGCATTTGGGGCACACGATGGGATCCCGCTTCAAATCGTAAAACGGTGCGCCACAACTCTGGCATATCCGTTTCGTGCCCCACTCAGGCTTGGCCACAACCTTCCTCCTCTCTCGGGTGATCCTGATCGTCCGGCAAGCGGCACTCGCACTGGCAATTGCCACGGGACGTCGCCGCCTGTCAAAAGCAATTTTCCGTGCCGACTCCGGCGCCGCCGCTCGTCCGCCCAGCCCCTGTTCGTGCCGGGCCGATTGTGCTACAGGCATCGCCGCGTCGGAACGGGTTCCGGCGACCGGTCTTGCGAGGCGTATATGAATCCGCTGGAATCCCGTGCCGCAAAGCCGCTGTCGGGCACAGCGCGCGTGCCGGGCGACAAGTCGATTTCGCACCGGGCGCTGCTGATCGGCGCCCTGGCGACCGGCGAAACGGTCGTCGAGGGGCTCCTCGAGGGCGAGGACGTGCTGCGCACGGCCGCCGCCCTGCGTGCGCTCGGCGCCGCCGTCGAACGCGACACGGGCGGCGTGTGGCGCATCCGGGGCCGGGGCCTGGGCGGGCTCGTCGAACCCGCCGAAATCCTCGACATGGGAAATTCCGGCACGGCCGCCCGCCTGCTTATGGGAATCCTGGCCAGCCATCCGCTGACCGCCTTCCTGACCGGCGATGCATCGCTGTGCCGGCGGCCGATGGCCCGTGTGCGGGCGCCCCTGGAGCAGTTCGGGGCGCAGATTATCTCGCGGACCGGCGATCGCATGCCGCTCGCGGTGATCGGCACGGCCGATCCGATGCCGGTGCGGTACCAGCTGCCGGTTGCCTCCGCGCAGGTCAAGTCGGCGGTCCTGCTGGCCGGGCTCAACACGCCCGGCCGGACGACAGCGGTCGAGCTGCAGCCGACCCGCGACCACACGGAGCGCATGTTGCTGCATTTCGGCGCCGAGCTCGAGGTGGCAGAGGAGGGCGACGGCGCGCTGGCCGTCACCGTCGCCGGGCAACCCGAGCTGACGGCCCGCAGCATCCAGGTGCCGGCCGATGTCAGCTCCGCGGCCTTTCCCCTGGTGGGCGCACTGATCGTGCCGGACTCCGAGATCGTGCTGAGCGATGTCGGGGTCAACCCGCGGCGCACGGGGCTGATCGAATCACTGCAGGAGATGGGCGCCGAGATCCGGCTCGCCAACCCGCGCGACGTCGCCGGCGAGCCGGTGGCCGACCTCCATGTGCGCGCCGGGCCGCTGTCAGGCGTCGCGGTGCCGGCGTCGCGGGCGCCGTCGATGATCGACGAGTATCCGGTCCTGGCCGCCGCCGCCGCGGTTGCCCGGGGCAAGACGGTAATGCGCGGCATCGGGGAACTCCGCGTCAAGGAGAGCGACCGGCTGGCCGCCATCGCCCGGGGGCTGACCGCCTGCGGCATCGAGGTTGAGGAAGGCGAGGACAGCCTCGTCGTACACGGCTGCGGCGGCCGGGTGCCGGGCGGAGCAACCATCCGGACTGATCTCGATCACCGTATCGCCATGGCCTTCCTGGTGCTCGGGCTCGCCGCCGGCCGCGCGGTCACGATCGACGATTGCGGGCCGATCGACACCAGCTTCCCGGGCTTCGCCGCCCTGATGAACGGGCTCGGCGCCGCCATCGGCCCGGCCGGGAAAGGCCGATGATCATCGCGGTCGACGGGCCCGCAGCGTCCGGCAAGGGAACGCTGGCGCGACGCCTCGCCGAACATTACGGCCTGGCCCATCTCGACACCGGCCGCATCTACCGCGCCGTCGGTCTGGCGGTGCTTCGGGCCGGCGGCGATCCCGCGGATGCCGCTTCCGCCGAGGCCGCCGCCCGGGCGCTCGACCCGGCCGCGCTGGACGACCCGGCGATCGCCGGCGACGAGGCCGCCCAGGCGGCGTCCAAGGTGGCCGCGATCCCCGCGGTGCGGGAGGCGCTGTTGGCGTTTCAGAGGGCGTTCGCGACGCACCCGCCGGGCGGCGCCGCGGGGGCGGTGCTCGACGGCCGGGACATCGGCACGGTCGTGTGTCCCGGCGCCGACTGCAAGTTTTTCGTAACCGCGAGCGCCGAAATCCGCGCGGAGAGGCGGCATAAGGAGTTGCTCAACCGGGGCGAGGCCAGTATATATGCGCGCGTCCTGCAGGATTTGCGGGAGCGCGACGCGCGCGACAGCGCGCGCAACGTCGCCCCGCTGAAGCCGGCTGACGACGCCATCGTGCTGGATACGAGCGATATGGATGCCGATGCGGCCTTCGCCACAGCGGTCAGGCATATTGAAGCCGTTCTGGGCGGTGGCACCGCAGCAGGATAGCGGGGCGGTGTCCGCGGCCTCCGGGCCGCATACGTAGTCACCAGAGACCGCCGGAGACAACCGGCAGGCCGGAAATGCACTGAACTGAAAGGACCGCAGAAGACATGGCTGACGCGCAGGAAAAGGAAAGTTTCGCAGCGCTACTGGAAGAGTCGCTCGTCGCGAACGAGGGGCTCGAGGGATCCGTCATCCCGGGAACGGTGGTCAGCGTCGACAACGATTTCGTCGTCATCGACGTGGGCCTGAAGGCGGAGGGACGGGTTCCCTCCAAGGAATTCGCAGCCCCCGGACAGAAGCCGGAACTGAAGCCCGGCGACATCGTCGAGGTGTTTCTCGAGCGCATGGAAGACCGGCACGGCGAGGTCATGCTGTCCCGCGAGAAGGCGCGTCGCGAGGAAGCCTGGGGCCAGCTTGAGGTCGCCTTCCGGAACAACGAGCGGGTCACCGGCGTCATCTACCACCGCGTCAAGGGCGGGTTCACCGTCGATCTGTCGGGGGTCAGCGCGTTCCTGCCGGGCAGCCAGGTCGATATCCGCCCGGTGCGCGACGTCACGCCGCTGATGGGCACGCCGCAGCCGTTCCAGATCCTCAAGATGGACCGCAGCCGCGGCAACATCGTGGTCTCGCGCCGCGCCGTGCTCGAGGAGAGCCGCGCCGAGGCGCGCACCGAGCTGGTCGCCAACCTCAAGGAAGGCCAGGTGCTGCAGGGCGTGGTCAAGAACATCACCGACTACGGCGCCTTCGTCGATCTCGGCGGCGTCGACGGCCTGCTGCACGTCACCGACATCGCCTGGCAGCGCATCAACCATCCCTCGGAGGTCCTGCAGATCGGCCAGACGGTCGAGGTCCAGGTCATCCGCTTCAATCCGGAGACCCAGCGCATCAGCCTCGGCATGAAGCAGCTGGAGGCCGATCCGTGGGACGGCGTCGAGGCGAAGTATCCGGTCGGCTCTAAGTTCACCGGCCGGGTCACCAACATCACCGACTACGGCGCCTTCGTCGAGCTGGAGCCGGGCATCGAGGGCCTGGTCCACGTCTCCGAGATGAGCTGGACCAAGAAGAACGTCCATCCCGGCAAGATCGTCTCGACCAGCCAGGAGGTCGAGGTGATGGTGCTCGACGTCGACCCGCAGAAGCGGCGGATCAGCCTGGGCCTCAAGCAGTGCCTCGACAATCCGTGGGACACCTTCCTGGCCGAGCACACGACCGGCTCGGAACTCGAGGGCGAGATCAAGAACATCACCGAATTCGGCCTGTTCGTCGGGCTGCCCGGCGACATCGACGGCATGGTCCACATGTCGGACATCAGCTGGCGGAAGTCCGGCGAGGACGCGATCGCCGACTACAAGAAGGGCGACGTCGTGAAGGTCAAGGTGCTCGATGTCGACGTCGCCAAGGAGCGCATCAGCCTCGGCATCAAGCAGCTGCGCGAGGATCCGGTCGAAGGCGGCATGAAGTCGATCCGCAAGGGCGCCGTCGTCACCTGCACCGTCTCCAAGGTCCTGGACAGCGGCATCGAGGTTATGGCCAACGAAACGGTGCCCGGCTTCATCCGCAAGGCCGACCTGTCGCGCGACCGCTCGGAGCAGCGGCCGGACCGGTTCGCCGTCGGCGAGAAGGTCGACGCCAAGGTCACCTCGATCGACAAGACCGGGCGCAAGGTCAATCTCTCGATCAAGGCCCGCGAGGTCGAGGAAGAGAAGAAGGCGATGGAGGAATTCGGCAGCTCGGATTCCGGCGCCTCGCTCGGTGACATCCTCGGCGCCGCCATCAAGTCCAAGCAGCAGGAGCGCGAGCGCGCCGACGAGGAAAGCAAGGCGACCACGACTGCCAAGACCAAGAAGGCCGCGGCGGATGACGGCGACGAGTCCGACGAGGCGGCCAAGAAGGCAAAGGCCGCCAAGGCCAAGAAGGCCGACGACGCGGCGAAGGAGGAGGCCAAGCCTGCCAAGGCCAAGAAGGGCGAGGAGGCCGACGACGCGGCGAAGGAGGAGGCCAAGCCTGCCAAGGCCAAGAAGGCCGAGGCCGGCAAGTCCGATGAGGCCGAGGGCAAGGCGGAAAAGCCCAAGAAGACGGCCAAGGCCAAGAAGGCCGACGAAGAGGCTAAAGAGGACGAGGCGGATGACGGCAAGGCCGCGAAAGCGAAGAAAGCGGCCGCCAAGAAGGTGAAGGCGGACGGCTAACCGCCGCCCCTGTTGCGACCGGCAAGCGGCGAATTGCCCTGCGGGCAGATCGTCGCCGGCCGGTACCGTGCCCGACAGGACTTCAAATTTGCGTTTGGTTTGTGAGGCTTAACGCTTGACGGAGGGAACCTGCTTTGGCACGCTTTGCTATTGGACAACGCCGGGGACCTGTGCCGTCGCCGCCATTCCCCCGGTAATTCAGGTAACGCCGTGTCACCGGAGAGGTGTCCCTGATGACGAAATCAGAACTGATCCAGAGGTTGGCGGAAAGGCATCCGCATCTCATCCACCGCGAGGTGGAGCGCATCGTGAGCACCGTGTTCGATGAGATTTCGGCGGCCCTGGAACGTGGCGATCGGGTGGAACTGCGCGGCTTCGGGACCTTTTCCGTCAAGCACCGGGCGGCCCGGATCGGCCGCAACCCGCGGACGGGCGCGACCGTTCATGTCTCACCCAAGACCGTTCCCTTCTTCAAGACGGGCAAGCATTTGCGTGAGCTCGTAAACTCCGGTTCGAATTGAGCTTCGGGCGCAGAGGCGCCGTCGGATGAGACTCGTCTACTGGCTGATCGCCATACCGCTTTTCGTGGCGATTCCACTTTTCGCCATCTCCAACCTCGAGCCGGTCGAGCTGACGATCTGGCCACTGCCCTTCGTCTGGCCAGTACCCGTGTTCGTCATTGCGCTTGCCGGGCTGGCCGTCGGCTTCTTCGCGGGTGGCTTCGTTGCCTGGCTCAGCGCCGGGCGGGCGCGCGCCCGCGCCCGGGCGGCCGAGCGCACCGTGCGGATCCGCGAGATCGAAATCGAGGAGCTGCGCCGCAAGGTCGAGGAGGCGGAGCGCGCCAGCGCCGCGGCGAAGGCCGAGACCCCGCCCGGGCTGCCGGCGCCCGCCGAGGCCGTGGCGGGCCGCTAGCCGGCGCGGAACCGGCCGGCACGAAAAATCGTTCCGCAACGATTGCGGCTGGTGTAAACCCCTTCGCGTAACGCAAAGGGAGACATGTGCCGTGGCCGGAGCGGGCCGGAATCGGATATTGGTCGCCATCGACACGCCGGATCTCGAACGCGCGCGCGCGCTGGCGCGGCGCCTCGGCAACGCCGTCGGCGGGATCAAGCTCGGCCTCGAGTTCTTCGGCGCCAACGGGCCGGCCGGGGTGCGCGACGTGGCCGGCGGGCGAGCGGCTGTTCCTCGACCTCAAGTTCCACGACATCCCGAACACCGTGGCCGGCGCCGTGCGCGCCGCCGTGCGCCTGCGGCCGGCGATCCTCAACGTGCACGCCGCCGGCGGCCGGGCCATGATGGCGGCAGCGCGGCAGGCGGCGGAGGCGGAGGCCAGCGACCTCGGCATCCCGCGCCCGCTGGTCATCGCCGTGACCGTGCTGACCAGCCTGGACGATGCGGATCTTGCGGCAATCGGCGGGAGCCCGCCGGTCGCCGCACAAGCCGTCCGGCTGGCGCGCCTCGCCCGCGACTGCGGCCTCGACGGCGTGGTTTGCTCGCCGCGCGAGATCGCGCCGGTCCGCGAGGCCTGCGGACCCGATTTCACCCTCGTGGTGCCCGGTATCCGCCCTGCCGGCGCCGCGAAGGGCGATCAGAAACGGGTCATGACCCCGGCCGAGGCCCTGGCCGCCGGCGCCGACTGGCTGGTGATCGGCCGCCCGATCACCGAAGCCGCCGACCCGGCCGACGCCGCGCGCCGGATTGCAGCGGAGCTTGCCCCGTCATGATGGTCCGCGCCAAGATCTGCGGCCTCAACGATCCCGAGGGCGTGCGCGCCGCGGTCGAGGGCGGCGCGGCGTTCGTCGGCTTCGTGTTCTACCCGCGCAGCCCGCGTGCGATCTCGCCGGAGCGTGCGGCCGAGCTCGCCGCCCTGGTCCCGGCCAGCGTCGGCAGGGTCGGGCTGTTCGTCGACGCCGGCGACGACGACATCGACGCCGTGGTGTCGCATGCCGCGCTCGACATGCTGCAGCTGCATGGCGCGGAGCCGCCAGAGCGCGTGTCCGAGCTGCGCGCACGCACCGGCCTGCGCGTCATGAAGGCGGTTCCGGTCGCGGCGGCGGCCGACGTCGAGCGCGCCACCGCCTACTATGCAGCGGCCGACTGGCTGATGTTCGACGCCAGGCCGCCGAAGGACATGACCGACGCGCTGCCCGGCGGCAATGCCTTGGCGTTCGACTGGCTCCTGCTCAAGGGCTGGGACTTCCCGCTGCCATGGATGCTGGCCGGCGGGCTCGATTCCGGGAACGTCGCCGAGGCGGTACGCCTGTCCGGCGCCCGTTTCGTCGACACCTCCTCCGGCGTCGAGGACCGGCCGGGCGTCAAGAGCCCGGAGCGCATCCGCGCCTTCCTGAAGACGGTGGCCGCACTCTGATCGCCGGCGTCGCCCGCGGTCGGCACGCCCCGGCCATCGGGCGCTTGCGGCCGGCCGGCCGCTTGCTTATCGTGCGCCGAGAACGTCCGGCAGCGGCGCCGGGTGGGACGAAAAACAGGGAGTACCGCAATGAAACG
>JABAOD010001129.1_pt4 | contig 32894 bp, 26 predicted proteins | sample 7062151 | NCBI WGS metagenome assembly JABAOD01 (sample SAMN14538626, study PRJNA623070) | marine sediment metagenome | biome: marine biome [ENVO:00000428]; feature: marine pelagic biome [ENVO:01000023]; material: deep marine sediment [ENVO:00002113] | place: India: Gulf of Khambhat ... | reverse complement strand
CCTCTCCTCCCTGATGGTGCGGGCCTCGGCGTTGAGTTCGTCCCGCTTCTCGAGGAGGTTCCTGAATTTGACTTCAGCATGCTGTAACTCGGAGAGGGTCTTCTTACGTCCCATCGGAACCCCTAGACGCCTTAAGATTCGGCGGCTGCGCCTTAACCTTTGGGGTGAGAGCGTTTGTCAGTTCTGCCATGTCCTCGGGGGTCATCTCCTGGGCACGCTTCGAGGCGAAGGAGGTTGCCTCCACAGCCTCCCTGAGGTCCTCCTTAGAGGGGGAGAGAGCTCTCCACTCCGAGAGCAGGGCGTTCACGACTTTCTTTCGCCGATGGGTGAACAGGGCGTCGGTCACGCGTCGGAAGGCCTCCAGGTCTACCTGAAAGGGGGGAGCCCTAGGATCCAACATCACCACTGCTGAGTCCACCTCCGGCGGTGGCCAGAAAGCATCTCTCGGGATAGTGTCCAGGAGGCGAGCATCGCAGCGGTAGTAGACCCTTACCGTCAAGCGGGAGTAGTCCTTGGATCCGGGTCTAGCCACCAGCCTCTCGGCGAACTCCTTCTGGTAGGTAAGGACGGCCCGTTTGAAGGACGTGTCAAGGAGCTTGAAGGTGAATGGGGAAGATATCTCGTAGGGCAAGTTGCTCACCACGCGGTCGAAGGGGGGTACCTCCACGTGCAACACGTCCCCCTCAATTAGATCGAGATCGGGGAAGACACGGCGGAGATAGTCGCAAAGCCGTGGGTCCTTCTCCACGGCTACGACGTGCCGCGCCTCCGAGAGGAGTACCTCGGTGAGTATCCCCAGCCCTGGACCGACCTCCAGGACGGTATCCCCCGGACGGATGTCCGCCTCCGCCACGGTGGAGCGCGCCACATCCCCATCGGTGAGGAAGTGCTGTCCCAGACGCTTGGATGGGCTGATGCCCAGGTCGCGAAGCCGCTGCTTGACCTCTGACGCATTCATCGGACATCCTCACGAAGGTCACGGACGAGGAAGGGGCTAGGCTATGACTACGCTCTCGATGCCGTGGTGCCGATTGACGAGTGCCCTAGCCAGCTGGAGGTTCTTGGCCTTAGGTCCTATCGCCCTCCCCTTCCTGGCCGGATCCACCGAGACGATGGCGTGGGGCTTGCCCTCCTTCTCACCCAGGGTGACCTCCCGGACGCCGTAGTTCCTGAAGACGTTGCTCAGGAAGACGGCAGGGTCGGAACTGTGCTCCACCACCTGTACGTCCTTGTTGAGGAGCTTCTTCAGTCGATAGACCTTCTCTCCCTTCTTCCCCACGGCCCGCCCGATTTGCCCCTCCTTCACCACGATTACGAGCTTCTCTTCGGAGTCCAGGCAGTCGATGGCGTTGGCCCCCGTCAGGTCCTGGAAGAGCGCGATGTGCCTCAAGGTCTCCTCCGTAAAGGTTATGGAGGTCATGCCATCGGACCTAAGCGCTGAGGATGTTGGACTTGCCGGGGTCCACGACGGTGACCACGGAGATTGAGAACGGCTTGCCGCAGGCCGCACCCAGATCATGGTTACTACCGCGGAACTCCCTGACAGGCACCTGCCTTTGGGACCTCAAATACCCATCGGGGCAGTTGCGAGCGATGATAATGAGCTTGGCCTCTTTGGCCTTGAGGGCCTTCCTGGCGGATTTCACGCCCATGACCACGCGGCCCGTCTCGATGGCGGCCCTGAGGGGTCCCGTTAGATCCTGCACGTCCTCATTTCCCGGCCTTGGTGCCGCTGTAGATTAGGTTGACCGCCCCCGTTCCGAGGGTTACGGGCTGTCCTACGATCACGTTCTCCGCCACACCATCCAAGTAGTCAACCTCTCCGGTAACCGCGGCCCTCAAGAGGTGGTGGGCTGTAATCTCAAAGGCGGCTCGGGCTAGCACACTGGACTTCCGCCCGGATATGCCGTGGCGCCCGATGGCCTTGACATCACCGTCGTTGGTCATGATGTCCGCAACGAGCATGATGTGGCGCACGTCGACATTAAGGCCCTGCTCTCCCAGGGTGTCGCGAGCTTCCCTGATGACCGCATTCCTGGCAGCTTCGATGCCGAGCACCTCGTGGATCTCCGTTATGTTGTTGGACGAGGTTCTGGTGGCGTCGACGTAGGGGAGCTGGAGAACCGCTGCAAGGTTGGAGCCCTCCGTATACACCACGTACTCATCCCCCCTACGTCGTATGATGGCGCGATGGATTCCGTCGATCCCCTTGATCTTCAGGCCCTTTACGAGCTCTAGGAGGCGCTGAAGCCTCTTGTACGAGGGTTGATCCGACTCCATGATGTAGACATCGACCTCCTCCTTCCCGTCCCCAGTCCTCGTAACCTTCGTCTTCTTAAGCCTCCTGAGGGACTTGTCCAGATCACCCATCGTAACGCCACGACTCCTCATTCTCGCAGCGCTCGGATAGACCACAACCTGGTTGTTGAGAATGTCCGTCTCGATCTCGGCTACGTCCTCCAGGTGGGTCATCTCTATCTCTTGGGCGAAGGTGCGAATCCTCTCCAGCTCCTTCTTGCCCTCCTTGAGGTAAATCTCCATGACGGGGGTCGAGGGGACTCGGCGCGCGTCCACGATCTCGATGAGTCTCGGCAGTCCCAGGGTGACGTTCATCTCCGCCACTCCGGCGTAGTGAAAAGTTCTCATTGTCATCTGGGTTCCGGGCTCGCCTATGGATTGGGCCGACACTATTCCGCACGACTCGTTGGGGTCGATTAGATGAGACTCATAACCGTCGCAGACCCGCTCCACGACCTTCGTCAAATCGGCCTTCTTCAGCTTCAGGCTCTCGGCCCGAACGGCCACATCCTGAACTATGGAGAGGGGCAGCCTTCTCTTCTTCTCCGTCAGGACCCTCTGTACCCGCTTCTCCCAGTCGGAAAGCTCGGGAACCTTGGACGGAATCCGCTTTCGCTTGGCTCCTGGTTTCTTGGCCGGCGCTTTCCTCTTCGTCGGCACCTTCTTCTTTGTGGGCGCCTTCTTCTTTGCTGGCTTGGCCTTCTTCTCCGACACCTCGACCCCGAGCTTCTTGAGCGTTCGAACGGCGTCCTCCTCAGAGATGTGCTTCTTCAGTTGCGCGACTGTCGCCTTCTTCAAAGAGGCAACCGTGAACCCAGCGTCCGCCAGGATGGCAGCTACTCGTGCACCTACCTTCCTGCGCCGCAAGGCGTCGATGGTGTCTTTTCGAGCCATCTAATCCTCCCCCTCCTCGCTCTCCAGGGCCTCAGATTCCTCATCGACACCAGCGAAGAGGTCCTTCTCCTGGGTCCCGTAACCACCGGTCTGGGTATCAACCTCCCTTCCCGAATCCACAACATCGGGGCCAAGCACCTCCACGAGGATGTCGTCGATGTCCACCGGGTTTCCGCCGACGCTGCGCATGGGATCCACCCCGTCCTCCCCGAACTGGAACTGGATGATGGTCCTGGCCGTGTTCCTGACGGTCCGGTCCTCCATGACCTTGAGGTCTTCCAGGGCGTTGATTAATCGCCGCTGCATGTAACCCGATCGGGATGTGCGCACGGCTGTGTCGACAAGACCCTCACGGCCTCCCATGCTGTGGAAGAAATACTCTGTGGGCCTCAGGCCGCTCTTGTAGGAGGAGGTTACGAAGCCCATGGCCTTGGCCCCCAGATCTTCTGGCTGGAAGTGGGGAAGCGTCCGTTTCCAGTATCCTCTGGACAGCCTCTCCCCTCGCACGGCCTGCTGACCGATGCACCCGGCCATCTGGCTGAGGTTGAGCATCGAGCCGCGAGCACCACTCTGGGCCATGATTACGGCGCTGTTCTCCAGCCCGAGATGGCGTGATGCGATGCGGCCGGCATCATCCCTGGCACGGCCGAGTTTCTTCATCGCCTCGACCTCCAGGGTCTCCTCCAAGGACCGACCAGGCATCTGTTCCAGCACACCGGCCTTGTAGGCCTCCACCAGACCTGCTACGTCCTCCATGGCCGTCGCAAGAACCTCGGCTATCTCCCGCTTCGCCTCGTTGGGAATGTCCTCGTCGTCGATGCCCGTGGTGAAGCCCCGCAGCATGATGGTGCCGATGGCCAGGCGAGTCGACTCGTCGATGAACTGCCGGGCGCGGTCGGCCCCGTAGTCCCTGGCGATCTTGTCCACGATCTTGCCCTTGAAGGCGCCGATGGCACCCTCGTCGATGGCCCCGCCAGCCACCTCCCCCTTGACGATTCTAACGACGCCCTCCTCCTCCTCCTCGCCTCTGCTCCCGACGGAGGCTCGGAAGGTGAGAGACAGATCCTCCGGGAGGATGGTGCTGAAGAGGCGCTTGCCACTCCAGTGAGGCTCTCCCTCAACCTTCTTATCCGGCTTGGGCAGCGGCCTGTCGCCGATGAGGGACATCAAGTGCGTGGCCTCCTCCCGGTTGAACACAGAGTCACGGAAGGTCATGAGGAAGATTCCCGTGATGTGGTCGTGGATGGCGCCGATAACGGGGCGGCCGTCTCGGGGGGAGAGGATGTGCTCCTGGACCCTCATGAGCACCTTGGCCTCCGCCCTTGCCTCCTCGCTCTGCAAGACGTGAAGGTTCATCTCGTCTCCGTCGAAATCCGCGTTGTAGGGGGGGCACACGGCGAGGTTAAGGCGGAAGGTCTTCCCTCCCATGACCCTGACCTCATGGGCCATCATGCTCATCCTGTGCAGGGAAGGCTGCCGGTTGAAGAGGACGATGTCGCCGTCCACAAGCTGTCTCTCCACGACGTATCCCAGCTCCACGGCGTCGGCCACCACCTCGGCGTTCTTGTCCGTGACTCGGATGCGCCGCCCGTCCGGCCTGATCACGTAGTTGACCCCCGGAATGTACTCGCCGTTCTCGCCCAGGGCTTCGGGGCCCCGCTTGACCCATTCCTTCACGATGTCGAGGTTATAGGTCTGGACGCGAACGGGGACGGTGAGTTCCCTGGCGGAATTCACGGGAATGCCCACCTCGTTGATGCTGATGAGGGGGTCTGGAGAGATCACCGTCCGGGCCGAGAAGTTCACCCTCTTGCCGCTGAGGTTGGAGCGGAAGCGCCCCTCCTTCCCCTTCAGTCGCTGCACCAGGGTCTTGAGAGGTCGGCCGGAACGATGCCTTGCCGGGGGGATGCCGCTCGTCTGGTTATCGAAGTAGGTCGTGACGTGGTACTGGAGCAGCTCCCACAGGTCCTCCACAATGAGCTGCGGAGCGCCAGCATCCCTGTTCTCTCGGAGCCTCTGATTGATGCGAAGGACATCCACCAGCTTGTGCGTGAGGTCGTCCTCCGACCTGTCTCCCGACTCCAGGGTGATGGAAGGGCGCACGGTCACGGGCGGGACAGGTAGCGCTGTCAATACCATCCATTCGGGCCTCGCCACATCGGGGTTGACTCCCAGGGGCCGCAGATCCTCGTCGGGGATCCTCTCAAGCCTCTCCCGGACCTCCTTGGGGGTCAGCTTGTGGCCGTTCTCCCGGAAGGCGGTAGGCTTGTCCAGGGTGATCTTCATCTGCTCTCCGTTGCAGTGAGGGCAGACCTGGCGCCGAGTGGCGTCCTTGGCCGTGAGTTTCGACAGCTCCACGGCGGCCATGTCGGCTCCCGTGCTGAACTCGTCGGCCCTCCTCATCTCCTCCAGGTACTTGTCGGCCTCATCCTTCGTCAGCAGGAGACGGCCACAGGCTCGGCAGGTTGCCTGAAGGAGTGTCTTGATCTCCTTGACGAACCCCACGTGGATGACGGGCATCGCCAGGTCGATGTGACCGAAGTGACCCGGACAGTCGTCGACGCGACCTCCGCAGGTCTTGCACCGCAGCCCCGGCTCTATGACTCCCAGGTGGAGGTCCATGAGGCCCATGTCGATGGGGAAGCCGTCATCGTCGTAGGTGTCGGCGGTAATGACCTTGGTGGCACTCATCTGCCGTATCTCCTCAGGACTCAGAAGGGCGAACTTCAGGGCCTGAATCCTCTTGGAGACACCGCGCATGGCCATCATCGGAGGTCCTCCAGCTGGAGCCTCATGGAAACGCCCAGCGATAGCAACTCGTCCACCAAGAGCTTGAAGGCGTATGAGGTCTGGACAGGATAGATGTTCGAGTTATTCCCGCAGACAGTGCACCGCAGGTTCCCCTTGCGGTCCTTCATGGCGAAGTGGCCGCACTCTGGGTTCCCGCAAACATATAATAGGATGCCGTCCGACTCGTCGAGGAGGCGATCCTTGATTACCATGGCGGCTCCGTGACCGATAAGGCAGTCTCTCTCCATCTCACCGAACCTTAGCCCTCCCTGTCTGGACCTGCCCTCCGTCGGCTGTCGCGTGAGGATCTGGACGGGACCGCGGCTTCGAACGTGGAGCTTCCCGGAGACCATGTGGTGCAGCTTCTGGTAGTAGATCACTCCCACGAAGATCTCCGCGGGAATCATTCGTCCCGTCTTCCCGTCGTAAAGCACCTCCTTACCGTTGCTCTTGAAACCGTTCGCCACTAGGCCACTCCTGAGGGCTTCCTCCGTCGCACCGCTGAAGGGGGTGCCGTCCACGGTCCTCCCCTCTGCGGACCCGACCTTGCCGCCGATCATCTCCAAGACGTGGGCCACCGTCATCCTCGAGGGGATCGCGTGGGGGTTGATGAGCAGATCTGGAACGACTCCGTCCTTGTTGAAGGGAAGGTCTTCCTGCGGCGCAATGAGGCCTATGACCCCCTTCTGACCGTGCCTGGAGGCGAACTTATCCCCCAGTTCCGGCACTCGGAGGTCCCTCACTTTCACCTTGGCCAGCTTGCTGCCATTCTCAGACTCCGTCAGCATGACAGAGTCGACCCAACCGGACTCTCCGTGGCGGACCGTGACGCTGGTCTCCCGCCGTTTCTGGGGCGTCAGGAAGTCGGTCTCTTCCTCCAGGAAGCGGGGAGGGGAAGTCTTACCTATGAGGACGTCCCCGCCGTCCACGATGACCTCTGGACTGATGAGGCCGTCGTCCGGCGTCAGGCTCGCGTAGGCTAGGTCAGCCCTTGCTCCACGGACATCGGGGCTGGGAATCTCGAAGTGGTCCTCCTGGCCTCCGGGATAGCGACGCTCCTCGGCCTTGTAGGTCCTCATGAAGGTCGACCTACCAAGGCCCCGCTCGATGGAGGCCTTGTTCATGACCACAGCGTCCTCCATATTCCACCCGTGGTAGGACATCACGGCCACGACGAAGTTCTGTCCCGCGGGCCGCCTGTTGAAGTGGAGATACTTCATGGCCTCCGTCTGGACCAGGGGAATCTCGGGGTAGTGGAGCAGATGGCCCCTCGTGTCGGGTCGAATCCTATGGTTGGAGGCGGGTAGACCCAGGGACTGTTTGATCATGCCCGCACCCATGGTGACGCGTGGCGAGGAGTTATGCTCGGCATAGGGGACGAGACCAGAGCTGACGCCCAGAATGACCAAGGGGTCCACCTCCATGTGTGTGTGCTCCTTGGTGAGCAGGGACGGGACTTCGAAGGTCTCGCCGCAAAACTGGCACTGGAGATCGACCACATCGACGGTGAGCCCGAGGTTGATCCACTCGACATCCCTCCTGGAGAGAGGCTTGCGGCAGTGGGAGCACACCTGGGGGACGTCGTAGGCGTAGACGGCGATGTAGGTGTCCTCTTCCTCCTCCGCGTCCACCCACTCGACGATGCCGTTGTCGATGAGGTCGGTCCACCGCAGCTTCCCGATTCTCAGGTCCTCCAGGTCCTTGCGGCTCAGCACGGGCTTCCCGTCGGTGAGCACGAGAAGAGGTCTCCTCATGCGTCCCTCGTCACAGTTGATGATGACCTCGTTCATCCCGCGATCGAAGCGAACGTTGACCTCGTGGCTCAGCAGCCCCGTCCGCCGCCTCTCCCGAACCTCCTGGGCCAGCCTCTCGGCGTCCTGATGGAGACCAACGAGGTCTCCGTTGACGTAGACACGGGTAAGGTCCGTTTGTTGGCCCCCTACCTGCTTGGTTCCCAGGTCCGCCAACAGCAGCTTGACAGTATTCTCATCAAATCCTTCAGAAACATCGATCACAAGAGCAGCGTTCTTCACCAGCCCACAATTCTGGCCCTCTGGGGTCTCGTTAGGACAGAGCCGACCCCACTGCGTCGGGTGAAGATCCCGGGCCTCGAAGTGGGGCTGGCTCCTGGTGAGCGGGGAGGTTACTCGGCGCAGGTGGCTCATGGCGCTCATGTGAGAGGTCCTGTCGAGAAGCTGGGACACTCCCGCGCGCCCACCCACCCAATTGCCAGTTGCTAGGGCGTGCAGCAGGCGCTGCGACAGCAGGTCTGGTCGAATGGCGGCGGAAATCTTGAGGCCCTTCCCCCGCGCGTAGCTTCGCTCCAGCTGGTACTTCAGGTCCTTAATCAGGTTGGCGAAGGCCACCCTGAAGAGGTCCTCCATGAGGTCTCCAGCCAGCTTCAGTCGCTTGTTGGCGTAGTGGTCCTTGTCGTCTTCCCGGCGGATCTTGTATGAGAGCTCCAGAATGGTCCTGGCGATCCTGCCCAGGAAGAGGGACTTCTTGATCCTGTCGTCCTTGGAGTCACCCAGGTGAGGCAGCAGCGCCCGGTCCAACATCGAGTCTACCTTCTTGACCCGATACTCCTTCGCCTGTCCCGTGGCAAACCTCTTCTCAAGGAACAGTAGGGCGTCCTCCTGGCTGAATATGCCGGTGGGGGGGTAGAGCTTCCTGTTCTGGATCTCCTCCAGGTTGGCGAAGACGATGTTGCCCATCCTGGGGTCGGAGGCTATGGAGTTGAAGATCTCCTCGTCGCTCTCCATCCCCAGGGCCTTCATCAGGATTACTAGAGGGATCTGGCCCGAGGCCGTCGGGACGGTCACCATGAGGACTCCGTCCTTCTTCTTCTCGACCAGGGTGAGGGCGCGATAACCCTCCTTCTGGGAGAAGACCTTGGCGACTTCGAGCTGTCTTCCGTACCTCTCGTTGAACTCTACCAGCACGCGGTTGGGAGCCAGGTCCTCGAGGGAGATGAGAACCCGCTCGGTGCCCCCGATGATGAAGTATCCGCCTGGATCGAAGGGATCCTCACCCATCGCCGCGAGCTTCCTATAGTACTCCTCGTCCGTCAGGTCGTAACCGTCCTCCAGGTTCTCACGGTAGACCCTGCACTTCTTCGACTTCACCATGACGGGTAGGTTGCCTACGAATACCCGCTCAGGCTCCCGCTCGATGCCGTCCTCGATGATGGTGAACTCGAGGTAGAGGGGAGCCTGGTAGGTCAGGTTCCTCAACCTGGACTCCAGCGGCGTCAGCGGGTGGGACGCCCCGTTCGCCTCCTTCACCTCTGGGAGCTTCACGTGGATCGTAGGCTTAGCCTCAGCGGAGGTCCTCCCTCGGTCGTCGGTCCGGCGACCGAAGCGGATCTCCACCAGCCGACCCTCCGTCCTGTCCTCGTCCAGCTTGATTATCCCACGCCTTTCGTCTTCCAGGGAGGCTCTAAGGCTGTCCACGATCCCCTGCATCCTGCTATTGGGGTTGTCCTCAGATGCCAGAAAGTCGTTAAAGCTAGCGATGTGGTGGTTGACGATGCTCCTCTCCTTGAAGAAGGACTCGACGAGTTCGCGCATGCTCACCTCTCCACTACGACTCTGAAGGCGACGAAGACGCCCGCCGTGGGGCTCCTCCGAACGACCTTGATGATCCTACCCTCGACGATATCCTGCCCGAGGGCCTCTTCGAGAAACTCGATACAGGGATCTCCCCTCTTCACCTTAGGAAGCTGCTCTTTGTCCACTCCAAGCTCACCCAGGACCTCCTCCGCTTCCTTATCCGAAAGGAGGTAGTGCTCGGGGACCAGTTCGTGTTCCATCACGTTGAAGGCCATGGCTTAGCCTCCTGCTGCTCGCTGCCCGACGGGCCCGCGGGGACTTTCGCTGCGCCTCCCTTAGAGACGCAATTTCGAACCCCGGACCACCTGGTTTCGACGCAACGCCCTCCTATCCTCGCCTTCGGGATCATCGCCTAAAAGCCAGATGCTCTTTCTAGGGACCAGCCTCGGGCCGTCCAACCTAGCTGAGCTACGGGCCCACGGTCAGCGGCGGCGGGGTTCAGCTCTTGCGGAAGTGTGAGATAATTCATAAACCTTACGGTATGCCTTGCCATATCGGGTAGTTCGAGCGCCCTAGACTGACCTGAAATCCCAACTCCGATAATTAAGTTTCGCCCCTCCACGGTCGGTCCAGTTAAGCTTCACTTGCGGGCGATGAGCCCAGCCTCCGTGAGAAACATGTTCCAGAAGGTGTTAACCGAGAGCACCTCCAATCCCGTGGACTGCACCTCTCGCACCAACTGCCCCGCTGTTAGGGGTGCCTCATCGTGGTAGGGCCAGAGGTCGAGGGCCTCGGCGAGACCGCGCCAGAACCGGTAGGCACGAGTTGGGGTCGGGGCATAGACAATACAGTATCCCCCCTCCAGCGTGAAGGCTGCATGGAGAGCCAGGAGCTCCGCCCTCCTGGTGGACCCGAAGTGCTCTACCACGCCCGCGCTGTGCACCACATCGTAGCCCCTGTCGAGGTCCAGGTCGAAGATGTCGGAGTGTACGAACTCCTTCTCGCAGTCGGTCGGCTCCAGGGTCTTCTTCGAGACTTCGAGCATCTTCGGATTAGAATCGACCAGGGTGATTCTTCGGGTCGGCAGAAGCTCGGAGATGCGTCGGCTGATGTAGCCTGTACCGGCCCCAAGTTCCAGGATCGAGACGGGTCTCACGAAAAGGGCGTGTCTGAGCAGGTCCTGGTAGCCCTTGAACATCGCATCGAGGAATAGCTTCCTCACGAGGAGGTTGGATGGATTGTAGTGAACGTAGCTGTCCCAGTCAGTTACACGTCGCTCCATGTGGACCTCCCGCTGGGTCGCCTCAGCGGTCCCGGTTGTGAGCAGCATCGGGCTGCAGGCCCTTGAAAATATCGAAGAGGGGCGACGTCTATGGAGGGGTCCTGAACACATCCGAACCGCGACAAGCAAGGGTTTTAATAAGGGCCATCCTTGGGACGGCCTGTGCTGGCATGGATCGAGAGCCGCTGTGTCTCCTGCGGCCAGCCCCTGACTGAAAGGGGGTCCGTCCTCTTCAAATGCCCTAGTTGTGGGAAGGCTACTGTTGGGAGGTGCGGTCACTGCAGGGATCAGAGCGTCTCCTACCAGTGTCCCGAGTGCGGGTTTCAGGGACCGTAACCCCATGTCAAGAGTTGCCGTTACTTTCAGGATCATGCCTGACGACGCGGAGTCGGACCTGGGCAGGATAGGGGAAACCCTCCGCGACGCCTTCGGCGACGACCTACGTGAGGTCGTTGAGAGGCCGGTGGCCTTTGGACTGGTAGCCCTGGAGGCCATCGTCGTGATGGACGACACGGGCGGTGAGCTGGACCGCTCTGAGGAGGCCGTGAAGGGTATCCAGGGAGTCAGCAGCGTCGAGACTGTGAGCGTCGACCTTCTCTGACCCATTATCCTGGTCGGTCCTCATGAACAAAGAATTATATAGAGACCCTCGGTTGATTGCGTCCGTGCTCCCCCCCACGCTGGTCGCCCAGGACCTGGCGGGGTTTCTGGCCACCTCCTGGCCGGCTTTTGTCGTCACCTTCTTTCTCGGCGTGGCGCTACTCTATCTGATCGCCTACGTCAACAGGTTCTTCGAGTACCTGAAGGCCCAGGAGAGCAAGTACCTTGAGAGGCGAACCCTGGACCTCATCAGAAAGATCCTGGTCGGCACCTGGGTAGGGCTCGTCGCCATCCTGGTTCTCGTCGCCTTCGCCGTGAACATACAGGAGATGAGAACTCCAGTCCGAGGCCTGGTACTCCACGTCCCGTCTATCCTGTTGGTGGTCTTCGCCCTCGTGGGCTCTGTCATCGGTGCCCGGGCTGTGGGTCGTTACCTGTCCTACAGACGGGGCCAGCTGGAGGAGAAGCCCGATGAGGTCGCGCCTGCCGCTTCCTTCGGAACCCTGGAGGTCATCTCCAAGTACACCATCTACGGTCTCGGCCTCGTCGTAGCCGTCCTCGGAGGTCTTGCCCTCCTGCCGCCGGAGAACGCGGCCCTTCGGGACCTCATTGACCAGGCCATATTCGCTCCTCTGGCTCCTCTTCTGAATCCAAGCTATCTCACTCTCTTGGCCACGACTGTGTTCCTCCTGATCGTCGCCCTTCGACTCGCCGACTCCATCTACGACGATTTTAAGGCCAGGACGGGCAAGTTCACCCCCCGTGTAGTCGACCTTTTCCGCGTCTTCACGAAGTACATGCTGTACGGCGCGGCCTCCTTGGCGATCATCTTCATGACCCTCTCCACGGGACTCTCCTCGGACCAGCTCATCATGGTCGGGCTCATCCTGGTGTTGGTGGGCCTCACCGCCGTCCTGATCCTCTACGAACCCATCAGCAACGCCCTTTCGGGGATCGGCCTCATGAACACCGACCCCTTCCACGAGGGAGACCGGATCAAGATGGGCGAGTCCCTGGTGTGTGATATCTTGGAGGTGGGCCTCATCAGCACAAAGGTTCGGACGCTCAAGGGAGAGATGGTGAACCTCCCGAACAGGGAACTACTGTCCAGCTCCATCATGAACTTCACCAGGTCGAAGCCCTACGCCATGACCGTGGACGTCACCGTGAGCTTCGACGTGCCCCACTGGAAGGTCGAGAGCCTGTTGACTGACGCCGCCAGGCGGACCGAGGGAATCCTCGGAGAGCCTGAGCCCCAGGTCTACGCCCGGAACCTGGAGGGAAACACAGTGAGCTACCAGCTGTGGGCGTACATCACTGACCCCGGGGAGATGAAGAGGATCAAGAGCGAACTGATCGCCAAGGCCCAGGAGCTCTTCCACGAGGAGGGCTTCAAGCTTCTGTTTCTTCAAGTCTAGGTTTTTCGGTCATCTTGCGGAACATCAGCACGGGGCAGGTCACCCGCTTGGCTATCCTGTCCTCCAAGGGGCCGAAGGCGTACTTGGAGAGAACCCAGGTAGGACTGGCACCCATGACCAGGAGGTCGGTCTTGCTCGACTCCTTCGCCGCAGCCTCCACTATAGAGCCAGAGTAGACGATCTTGTGCTCGCTCTGCACGTCCATCTCCTCGAAGACGGCCTTCAGCCTTCGGCCGTCGGCGATGGTCGCCTCCTCGACCGACTTGTGGGGGATTACGCTCAAGATAGTGACCTCGACCCCGCGCTCCTTGGCGACTAGGCCGGCCATCTTCGCAGCGTGAGTGACGTGCCATGCGTGGCCGGCCAGGAGGGTTATCTTCCCGAACTTCTCCGTGATGCCCAAGGGCTTGTACACCACCACGTCACACTTCGCCCTCTGAACTAGGAAGTCGATGTTACTGCCGAGGATGCGGCCACCGCGCGCTGGACGCTCCCCTCGCCAGCCCAGGATCATGGCCTCGACCCTTTCCTGCTCGGCGGTCTCGAGGATCGTGTCGTAGACCTTGTGGGCAATCTTGACCAGTATGGAGGCCTGGACGCCCATCTGGCGAGCCAGATCCCTTGGCTTCTGGAGCGCCGCGATGCGATCGTCGACGTATCCGAACCTGACCGACTTCGGGGGCAACGTCCGGGGCACCTCGATGACGTGGAGTATGAGGAGCTCCGCCTCTCGCTCCCTGGCCACCTGGGCTCCAAGCCTCACCATCCCCAGGTTCGTGGGGTCCCTAAGGGGAAGGAGGACATGACGCCCCACCCTCTCCACCCTTCGCAGGGGAGCAGCAATGACCTCCAGGATCTCCCTCCTAATGGGCGGAGCCCTCGCTATCTCCTCCCGCCCTCCTCGGAAGAAGTGATAGATGAGGCCTACGCTGAGCCAAAGAAGGGCAATGTACCAGGCCACCTGCCCGGCGCCAACGCCGCCCACGCCTTCACCGGGCAGGTTCCAGATGAAAACGGCGAGGAAGATGTTGGCAGCTATAGCCACCAACGGGATGTACGGGACGAAGGGGACCCGGAAGCCTCGATCCAGGTCTGGCCGCTTCGTGCGAAGGCTGAGTAGGCTGAGGTTCGCCATGACGAAGAGGAGGAGGAACATGATGTCAGCCGAGGCGGCGATTTGCTCGATGGGGAGCGTGACGGCGAAGATGACAATGATGATGCCGCTGATGAGGACAGCGTTGGCAGGGGAGTGTCGACGGGGGTGCACACGGCCTAGGAACCGGGGGAGCGCCCCATCCCGGCCCATGGCGAAGCTAACCCGAGATGAGGAGTACACTGTGGCATTCAAGGCGGAGGTCGTGGCGAGGAGGGCGCCTCCCACCATGAGGACCACGCCCACGGGACCCATGAGGGACTCCGCCGCCCGAATCATGGCAAGCTCGGGGTCCTGCCCGCCTAGGCATAGCCAAGCCTCCTGTTCAGCGGGGCAGCTCACGACGCCCAGGGCCACGATAAAGGTGAGGATGTATGTGGTGACAACGACGGCGATTGAGAGGAAGATCGCCCGGGGGATGTTCCTCTTGGGGCGCTTCACCTCTTCGCCTGACTGGGCGATGATTTCGTAGCCCTCGAAGGCGATAAAGGTCAGGCCCATGGCGAGTAGGATTCCCCCCGCGCCGTTGGGGGCGAAGTCGGCCCAGAATCGGCTCGGAGCCGTCGGGTCTTTGACCATCGCGAAGGCGCCGACGCCGATGAAGACCGCGAGGACTCCGATCTTGGCGAGGGTGATAAGACCCTCCGTCCGCCCCGTGGTCTGTGCCCCAACGTAGTTGACCAAGACGAAGAAGGCCACGATTGCTATCGTGATGAAGACAGTCACGAGGTTGAAGGTGAATCCCCCGACTGAGATGGGCTCGCCTCCCACGGGCAGTCCGTACTCCCCAAGGGTGAAAGTGATGACGTGTGAGAACGCGGCGGCGTAGAGAGCACAGGCGATGATATGGGCCACCCAGGACATCCAACCGCTTAAGAAGCCAGAGGGAGCCGGGAGCCCCTCCTTCGCCCAAAGGTATCCGCCGCCTGCCTCGGGGTAAGCGCTGCCTAGCTCTGCGTAGGCAAAGGCCGTTAGGAGCGTCACGAGGCCGTTAATGCCGAAGGCTAGGACTGCGGCGGGGCCAGCCACGTGGGCGGCACTGCCTGTCAGCACGAAAATGCCAGCACCTATCATGGCTCCTATGCCAATCATGGTCACGTCGAAAAGCCCGAGATCACGGCTTAGCTCGATGCGGACCGGGGCCCTGACGGGTCTCTCCGACGTAACAGCCTCGCTTGCCATAGGTCGAGGGCACTAGAAGGGTCGCGGATAAAAGGTTTGTCAGGTAGTTATGATGACCGCCCCTTGGGAGCGACGAGTGCGAACTGTGGCTTAACCTTTTTAGAGGACAGGTGAATCGATCCCTGTGCTCCTCTTCCTCGTGCGCCTCCTCTTCGGAGCAGCCATCCTCTCCTACGTGGCCCTCCGCGACTGGAAGACGAGGACCGCACCAGACTGGGCCTGGGCACTGATGGGAGGTGTCGGCCTCGTCGTCTTGGGCATTGAGACGGCTTCGCAGACGGGGGACCTGAGGACCTACCTCATCCTGGTACCTATGGCCCTAATGCTGATCGACCTGCTCTGGGAACGAGGGGAGGGTAGGTTCGAGAGGCTCTCCGCGGCTCTCATCTACGCCGCTAGCGCCCTGTCCGTCGTGCTGATCCTGGCTCGATTCACGACCTTCGATGAGGGGGCCCAGAGTGTGCTGAGGAGGGGACTGGGGGTGCTCTTCGTGATGGTCCTGACGTACCTCTGCTACTACGTGGGCCTTCTCAAGGGCGGGGCCGATGCCAAGGCCCTCATATCTATCGCCTTCCTCGTACCGGGATACCCCGCGGTCTTGGGGCTGCCCCTGATACCCCTCGACCCTCGAATCCTGGGAGCCTTCGAGGTCTTCTTTCCATTCGCCCTATCCACACTGATGAACGCAGCCCTCCTCCTCATCTTTCTCCCTCCGTACTTCCTGCTCCTCAACGTCGTAAGGGGGGATTTCCGATGGCCCCAGGCGCTGCTCGGCTATAGAGTGCCGGTCGATAAACTGCCACGCTTCGCCTGGACTCTGCAGGAAGCGGAGGAAGGGCGAGTCAGGTATTACGCCTTCCCGAGCAAGAAGGTCGATGAAGCCGAGCTCGACGGGCTAGAGGAACTCGGTATCAAGAGGCTGTGGATCACGCCCCAGATTCCCTTCCTGGTCCCCATGGCCATCGCCTTCGTCCTCACCTTCGTGGTTGGTAACTTGCTGCTGGGCCTCTTGTGAGGCGGCCCGTGACCCAGGACTTATATGGCCCCCTTCCTTCTGCACCCGCCGATCTCGGCTGAACTCCATGATACTGCTCTACCTCCTGCCAATTGTAGTTAGCGGCCTGGGACTGGTCTTCGCTGCAGGCCTGATCCTCTACATCCTTCGCAGAGAGGAGGGTAGCGAGAGGATGATCAGGATCGCCGCGGCCATAAGGGGGGGTGCCTCGGTCTTCCTTCGGCGCGAGCTGATGGCCATCCTTCTCTTCTCCGGCTCCATGGCCGTCATCCTGGCGGCCTTCATCGAACCCTCCGTTGCCCTCGCCTTTGCCATAGGCACCGCCGCCTCCCTGGGATCTGGCTACATCGGCATGTGGATTGCCACGCGGGCCAACGTGAGGACCGCCAACGTGGTTCGGGCAAGCTTCAGTCACGGGATGCGAACAGCCTTCTACGGCGGAGCGGTCATGGGCTCTCTCTCCGTGGCGCTGGGCCTCCTGGGACTGACGAGCATCTTTCTCTTCTTCCAGGGAGGGGGTCCCCACGATCGTGAGATCTGGCTTGGCTACGCCTTCGGTGCGAGTTCGGTAGCGCTCTTCTTGAGGGTCGGGGGTGGGATCTTCACCAAGAGCGCCGACGTGGGGGCGGACCTGGTGGGAAAGGTTGAGGCCGGAATCCCGGAGGACGACCCAAGGAACCCGGCAGTCATAGCGGACAATGTTGGGGACAACGTGGGCGACGTCGCTGGCATGGGCTCCGACCTCTATGAGTCCTACGTCTCGGCCCTGGCGGCGGCCATGGTCCTGGGCGTGGTCACGCTGTACGATACCCTCGGCCCCCTGAGCGCTCTTCTGCCTCTTCTGCTGGGAGCAGCAGGGCTGGCCGCGTCCATAGTTGGCATCTCCGTGGTCAGACCCAGGGAGGTCCCGGAGGACTATGAGAAGGAGGCCAGGGCGACCAGATCGGCCCTGAACCGGGGCGTTTATGTCAGCACTGGACTGACCATCGTGCTTGGATACGTCACCTTCACGGGGGTGATGGGGGATGCTGGCATTGGGCCGTTCGTTGCCATGGTGAGTGGGCTCATCGCTGGCTCAGTAATCGGCCTTGCTACGCAGTACTTCACTTCCGAGTATGGACCTGTAAGGGCCATCGCCGAGGCTAGCAGAAGGGGCGCAGCCATCAACATCATCGAAGGACTCTCATCGGGTCTCCTCAGTACCGTCGTCCCTGTGGTGGTAGTGGCCGTGGCCACCTGGGTAGCCTTCTTCTTCGCCGGCTTCTACGGCGTAGCCATCGCCTCCGTTGGGATGCTTCTCACCCTTGCCATGCTCCTCTCTACCGACGCCTATGGGCCGATAGCGGACAACGCGGCGGGCATAGCGGAGATGGCGGGCCTGGGAGAGGAGGCCCGCGAAAGATCGGAAGCTCTGGACGCCGTGGGGAACACCACCGCTGCCATCGGGAAGGGCTTCGCCATCGCTTCCGCCGCCCTGGCCTCCCTGGCTTGGATCGTCACGTATCTGGAGGTCGCGGAAGTGACTGACTTCATTGCCAGCGACGTAAGGGTTGTTGCGGGCCTCCTAGTGGGGGCCATGCTGGCCGCCCTGTTCTCCGCCCTCACCCTGAAGGCTGTCAGCCGTGGGGCCTTCGAAGTGGTGGGGGAGGTCCGAAGGCAGTTCCGGGAGATCCCGGGACTGAGAGAGGGAACTGCCGAGGCAGATTACGAGACCTGCGTATCCCTCGTAACTCGGAGGGCTATCAAGTCCATGTTCCTTCCCGGCATCATCGTGATCTCGGTGCCCCTGGCCATGGGATTCCTACTCGGTCGAGAGGCGCTAGCGGGCCTCCTCCTAGGAGCTCTGTTCTCCGGCTTCCTACTGGCGGTGGCAATGGCCAACGCTGGCGGCGCCTGGGATAACGCGAAGAAACTCATAGAGTCAGGGATTCTCGGCGGGAAAGGTGGAGAAGCCCACAAGGCCGCCGTGATTGGGGACACCGTTGGAGATCCTTTCAAAGACACGGCGGGACCGTCGCTGAACATCCTAATCAAGCTGGTTGGCAAAGTTGCGGTCATCTTCGCACCACTGTTTCTATTGCTTGCTGGAGTCGTCTAGAGCTCCCTTTCCCTCTTCGAGACTGGGTTCCTATCTCCGTCTGGCCTGAGGGAGAGTTTGGGAAGCACCGTGGACCAATGGGCAGAAGGTTTAATATCCCGCTGAAGTTGATGAGTGCGGGAAGGGTTTGACGGCCAAAGCGGCGGGGATACACCCGGTCCCATCCCGAACCCGGAAGTTAAGCCCGCCTGCGTTCCCTGAGGTACTGCGGTGCGCGAGCCCGTGGGAAGCTTGGCCCGGAAGGGTCGTGGTCCTCTGGCCTAGGTACGGAGCCTAGTGCCTCCGGGCTATGCCTAGGGGCACAACGGTAAACCGTGCCGCTTTAACGGCCTCTCGGTCCGCGGAACGCTGTCAGCCCTTCCCTAACGCTTCTGCACGGCCTCAACAATCCTCTCCAGGTCATCCTCGCTGAGTCCGCTCATGAAGCGACCGTCGACCCGGTCAATGACGACCCCCTGATCGAAGGCGATGAGGGTCGGAACTATCTCGATACCGTAGGTATCCCAGAGGGGGCTATCATAGTCGCTGATGTCCACCTCCACCAGCCTGAACCCGTCGGCCCTCACGCCTCGGAAGGTGGGCAGAAACGAACTGCAGAAGCCACACCATCTGGCGTGGAAGAGGGCAACGACGGGGACTTCGGACTCGAGGACATCGTCCTTGAAGTCGACCGTGGGTGTCGGGCTAGCCATCCAACTTAGTTAGCTTGGACCACTATATCAAACGGACCCGTGCGAGTCGGCTCGGCAGAGGCTTTATAGGCCGCTCTCCATTCCCTTTCGGATTCTTGAGTGGTGGGATGGGGAACCTCCATTGCAGCAAGGAGATAGGCGATTATCTCGAAGGTCTGGATGCCCAGGCCCGGCGATGTTATGAGATTGCCTCCGAGGCTCGAGCAAGGGGGCTGGACCCGGAGCTCCACGTCGAGATTCTTCGAGCCGAGGACCTCCCCAGTCGGGTCGAGAGCTTGCTGAAGGAGTACGGCGTGGAGGGCGTTGCCGAGCGGATACGGGAGTTGAGCAAGGATCACGATCGAGAGGAGACCTCGCTGATCATGGCGAAGGAGCTCGCGACCCAGCCTGCCAGAAGCGTGGAGGAGGGCATCGAGAGGGCTCTCAGGGCCGGTCTCGCCCTGCTCACGGAAGGCGTCGTCGTGGCCCCCCTGGAGGGGTTGGCGGGCGTGAAGGTGAAGAGAAACCAAGACGGGAGCACCTACCTGGATGTGTACTACGCAGGACCCATTCGATCCGCGGGAGGAACTGCCCAAGCCCTGAGCGTCCTCATCGCCGACGTGGTCCGGCGAGAGCTCGGCATCGGCGCCTACAGAGCCACCAGGGAGGAGGTGGAGCGATTCAAGGAGGAGGTGCCCGTCTACAAGCAGCTCCAGCACCTACAATACACTCCCACGGAGGAGGAGATCGAGCTCGTCGTGAGCAACTGCCCTGTCGGGATAAACGGAGAGGGCACTGAGGAGCAGGAGATCAGCGGTTACCGCGACCTCCCGCGGGTCGAGACGAATCGGGTGCGGGGCGGGGCATGCCTCGTCGTCGCTGAAGGACTTTGCCTCAAGGCCCCGAAGATCCTAAAGCATGTCCGGAAGCTGGGGATAGATGGCTGGGAGTTCTTGCGGCCCTATGTCAGGACCCGGAGGGGAGAGGAGGAGGGCCCCGGAGTCGAGCCGAGCTACAAGTTTATCCAGAACATCCTTGCAGGGAGGCCAGTCCTCTCGCATCCCAGTCAGAGGGGTGGCTTCAGCCTGAGGTACGGGAGATCGAGGGGCACCGGGCTTGCCGCCATCGGTCTTCATCCGGCCACCATGCACCTCCTGGACGACTTCATCGCCGTCGGTACTCAGCTGAAGGTGGAGAGGCCCGGAAAGGCTGGAGCGGTAGCCCCATGTACATCCATCGAAGGCCCGCTGGTCCTCCTTCGTGACGGCAGCCTGGTAGAGGTAACGAGCCTGGCACAGGCCCACCGTCTCCGTGACGAGGTGCAGAGCATCGTGAATCTGGGCGAGATCCTCATAGCCTACGGAGAGTTCCTCGAGAACAACCATCCCTTGGTCCCCGGGGCCTACGGCCTCGACTGGTACAGGGCGGAGCTCGAGGCGGCCACTGAGAGCCTTCCCGACCACTGGGAGAAGCCCAGCCCCGAGGAAGCTTTCCAGCTCTCGGGAGCCCATGGTGTCCCTCTGCACCCGAACTACAACCTCTTTTGGCACGACGTCAGCGTGGCGGAACTGAGACATCTGCGAGGGATTGTGGCGAAGACTGGGCGTATGGATGGCGACCGCCTCATCATTCCCGCGGATGAGGAGTTGGTGGGTCTCATCACGACCCTGGGAGCACCCTTCGAAAGAGAAGGGGATGAGGTCGTCGTGGGACGGCACTCTACGGTTCTACTCCGATGTCTCGGAATCGACTCTGAGGAAGAGGGCCTCAGCCTCAGGGAAGATGTGGAGGCCTCGGACTCTTTGGAGTACGTCTCGCGGCTGGGCGGACTCACTGTACGGGCGCGGGCGCCTACCCGAATCGGGGCCCGCATGGGGAGGCCCGAGAAGGCAAAGCAGAGGTTGATGAGGCCACCCCCCAATGGTCTCTTCCCTATAGGCACTGCGGGCGGCCCTCAGAGACTGTTGTCGAAAGCCCTCGGCAAGGAAGACGTCACCGTGGAGGTGGGGATGCGGAGGTGTGGGGTGTGTGGTAGGTCATGGTTCCTATCTCGATGCCCCTGCGGCGGCCACACGGTGCACACGGGGAGGGCCCGTCAGCAATCCATCCCTCTTCGGGAACTCCATCAGCAGGCGGCTCAGTCGCTAGGGGAGGGCAGGATCGATGGCGTAAAGCTCGTCCAGGGCATGATATCCCTTCCGAAGACGCCGGAGGCACTGGAGAAGGCGCTGCTACGGGCAAAGCACAGTATCTTCGTGTTCAAGGATGGTACGACTCGCTTCGACATGACCAACCTGCCCTTGACCCACTTCAAACCCGCCGAAGTGGGTCTGTCCGTGGCAGTGGCAATACGCCTAGGATATGGGGAGGACTGGGAGCGCGGTCCCTTGGACTCCGAGGAGCAGCTCCTGGAGCTGAAACCCCAGGACATCATCGTCTCCAGGGTCTGTGCCGAGTACCTCTTCAGGGTGGCCCAGTTCGTGGACGACCTGCTGGTGAAGGCGTACGACCTCGAGCCCTTCTACAGCCTGGAGAGCCCCGAGGACCTCGTAGGACACCTCGTTGTTGGTCTCGCCCCCCACACCTCCGTTGGCGTTCTGGTGCGAATCATCGGCGTCTCACCCGCCCGCGTCTGCTTCGGTCATCCATTCTATCACGCCGCTAAGAGGAGAGACGCGGATGGCGACGAGGACTCGGTTATCCTACTAATGGACGGCCTCCTGAACTTCAGTCGATCCTTTCTGCCTCAGAAGCGGGGAGGCCTCATGGACGCCCCTCTGGTCCTGAGCACGCGGATCGACCCGCGAGAGATCGACAAGGAGGCCCAGAACATGGAAGTCTGCCCCTCCCTGCCCCTGGAGTTCTTCAGGGCGGCGCAGCGCTTCGCCCATCCCCGTGAGGTGGAGGGGATGCTGGACACCGTCAGGAAGCGCATAGGGACCCTCCTCCAGTTTGAGGGCTTCGCCTTCACCCATCCGGTGGGGAGCATCACAGAGGCCCCCTTGCGTTCCTCGTACAAGGAGGGGAACATGATTGCGAAGATGGAGGGTCAGCTCGCCCTCGCTAGGAAGATCAGGGCCGTGAACGAGGAGGACGTGGTCTCGCGCATAATCAACTTCCACTTCTTGCCCGACTTGATTGGGAACCTCAAGGCCTTCACCAGTCAGCAGTTCCGTTGTACCAAGTGCAACTCCAAATACCGTCGGATTCCCCTGAAGGGCGAGTGCCCCCACTGCGGCGGGAACCTCACCATGACGGTCCACCGGTCCAGCGTCATCAAGTACCTTGATGTCTCCAAGAGAATCTCCGAGGAGTACGGGATCTCCAACTACCTCAGGCAGCGATTGGGCCTCGTAGAGGAGGCCATCGAGTCCACCTTCCAGGACGAGAGCAAGCAGGTCTCGAAGCTGGAGGACTTCCTCTAGGCCCCGCGCGCCCTCCCAATCATCCAACTGGCAGCCAATACAGCCGCCAAACCTATAGCGATGGCCCCGATGCCGCCAGCGACGGCTTCGATCCACAGATCCTCGATGAAGATGGGAGCGAGTAACGCGAGGAAGCCGACGATTGTAAGGAGGACCCCGACCTTGCCCACCGCAGGCCAGCGGAGGGAGTAACCGCAGTTAGGACAAGCCAGTGACTTGGAGTCGTCGAGTCGGAAACGACAGCGCGGGCACCTATCGGCCATGCGAGGGATGCCAACTCCTTCACGTACAAAAAGCTGTAGGACACCCTGTCAAGCCCTGTCTCGAAGAGTTAATGCCGGGAGGTGGTTTCTATCCATCGTGTTCGCCGAGAGGGCCCGCCACCTTAGAATGTCGGGGATCCGGAAGATGTTCGACCTGGCTGGCTCCGACACGATAAATCTCGGCCTGGGCGAACCTGACTTTCAGCCGCCCGCCACGATTCTCGACGCCATGAAGAAGGCCCTGGATCTGGGCTACAACAAGTACGGACCCACGGGAGGACTGCCGGAGCTGCGCGAAGCCCTGGCCGAGACTCACTCCTCCCAGGCGGACGTGACCGCCGAGAACGTACTCATAACGGTAGGAGCCACGGAGGCCCTGGCGATGACCATGCAGGTCTTCGTCGACCCTGGAGACGAGGTGCTGACGCCTGATCCCGGCTTCGTCCTCTTCGCACCCCACATCCGCCTTGCCGGAGGCGTTCCCGTCTACTACTCTGTGCTGGAGAAGAACGGCTTCCTTCCCGTGCTCGAGGAGCTTGAGTCCATGGTCACTCCCAAGACTAAGGCCATCATCGTCAACACCCCCTCCAACCCTACGGGGAGCGTGATGAGGAGGAAGGAGGTTGACGCCTTGGCCGCCTTTGCGGAGGCCAACGACCTACTCCTGATAGCCGACGAGGTATACGATCGAATCGTCTATGAGGGGGACCACGAGTCCTTCCTGGGGCGTACGGAAGACGTGGTCTACGTGAACTCCTTCTCCAAGGTTTTCTCCATGACGGGCTGGAGACTGGGCTACCTGATCACGAAAAGGGAGTTCATCAAGACCATGGCGAAGGTCCACTACTACATGGTGGCCTGTCCTCCCACCCCCGCCCAATACGCGGTCCTGACGGGCATCGATGGCGCCGAGGAGTACCTGAAGGAGATGTTGGAGGAGTTCCGCCGTCGTAGGGAGTTCATTGTGAGGAGGCTGAACTCCCTAGCCGGTTTCCACTGTCTCCTCCCTGGAGGTGCCTTCTATGCCTTCCCCTCCTTCGACTACCCGGTGGGATCGGAGGAGTTCGCACTGAGCCTCCTCAAGGCCGGCGTTGTCTGCAGTCCCGGCTCCGCCTTCGGTGACAGGGGGGAGGGACACCTTCGCTTCTCTTACGCGGCCTCCCTCGAGATGATCGACAGGGCTATGACGATCGTGGAATCCGTCACTGAGGGACCGGCAACCACTGAATAGCCCAATCGCCACCTGGGCACCTTTGTCAACCCAAGGCGGCGAGGAGCCTCACGAGGATGCTACCTCTTCCAGGATGGCGCGCATGCGGCCGATGAACCGGTCCTCTCCGAAGAGGAGCGCTCTGGCCTCACACGCCGACCTCATGGCCACAAGCGTGTCCTCATCCAACGTGTTGATCTTCTCCACAAAGGCTCCCGCCTCTGCGGGGAGGAGCCAGCCCGTCTCGCCGTCGACGACGCTCTCCAGGTATCCGCCCTCTCGCGTGGCGAGGACCGCTTTCCCGGCTGCCATTGCCTCTACCGGTGTAAGGCCAAAGTCCTCGTCCATCGCCGTGGCAATCAAGCCACGACAGCGAGAGTAGAGGTCCACCAGAGACTCCTCGTCTAGCTGGCCGACCAGCTCGACGTTTGCTGGCGGCCTCAGACCTCTCACGTATCGGCCGCTGTGGTCCCCCTCCGTCCACTCCCCGACTATCACAAGCCTCTCTGAAGGTAGCCGCCTGAAGATCTCCAGCTGAAGGTCGATGCGCTTCTCGGGGTATAGCCGGTTGATGCTGAGCCAAAAGTCTCCCACCTCCTTGTAGCGGAGACCCCGGGTCATGAGGGGAGGATGAACCACTGCGGCCTCCCTCCCGTAGTACCGCTCAACTCTTCGACGGACGTTGTCGCTATTTGCCACGATCCGCGAGACTCGGCGGACGGAGGAGCCGTCGAAGCGGGCATGACATGCGGTCCACGCTCGGAAGGCGGGACGCTGCCACCATGGAAGGCGACCGACCATGGCATCCCTCTGATCGTAGAAGGCGCGGACGGGGGTATGGCAGTAGAAGATGCTTGGGTGGTGTCGCCGAGAGGCGTAATGCGCCCAGTTACCGCTGAAGATATAGGCGTCGTAGTCCCCGACGCGACACGTGTAGAATCGATATGAGGCCTGCACCTGCTTGACGAGAGGTACTGGAATGAGACTGCCCAGATCGTGAAGGCGGGCTTGATGGGAGGCCATCTTCATCACGGCCTCGGGCTTCAGGTTGGTGGTGTAGAAGTCGGCGTCGAGGCGTTTTGCCAGCAGCAGCGCGAGCCTCTCTCCACCACCAATCTTGTCCAGGTAATCGTGCAAGACGGCCAGCCGCACGCCTCAGGGAGCGGGTCTCTCTCCTTATACGTTTCCGGAACTCGACGGTATCTACGCCCCGGGCCCTTTATTAGCCACACCTCAGATGGGGGCTCGTGCGGCGGTCCACCCTCTTTGCCCTGCTCTCGGTTACGCTCTTTTCCGTATACCTGAGGCTCGTGCCCGTCACGCAGTATCTCTACTGGGGAGCCGATTTCGGCGAGTACTTCGGCGTTACCAGGACCCTGGCCATGGGATCACCCCTCCCCGATCTGTATCTCGGATGGGGGCTGACCTACCCTGAGTTTCCAGGCCTCAACGTGTTGGTTTCCGCCACCTCCTGGGCGGGAGTTGACCTCCAGATGGCTGCCGTCCTGGTGGTCCCCATCCTAGCGGGCCTCGTGGTCATCCCCGTGTTCCTGTTGACTCGGGAGGTTACCGGCAAAGACGGACCGGCCCTCATCGCGGCTGGAGTCGTCGCCGTAGCCATGCCCCACGTATACACCACGTCGCATCCCATTCCAGGAGCTCTTGGAGACCTCCTCCTCGTCTCCTCCCTCCTCCTGGTCCTCCGCCTGAGGGCAAGCTCTCGGGCCCTCCTTCTCCTGGTCCCCCTCTCCCTGGCCCTCGTATTCACACATCACCTGTCCGGCTACTTCCTCACGATCGTGACTTTCATGATAGTCTTCCTCAGGGTTGTCCTCACCGGTGCTCCCTTTGCTTCGGTAAAGAGGGAGACGGGCTACCTGGCCTTTCTCATGGCCGCCAACCTGGCACACTGGACCCTCTTGACCGAGAGCTTCAGAGAGTACATGGGCTTTGAACGCATTCCCTGGTGGGTCACGGCCATCCTCCTGCTGGCTTTGCCCCTCGCCGTCTACCCCCTTGCCCTCCTCCGCAGGCGGTACTCATGGAGGTACAGGCCCTCCTTCCCGGCCCCTCAGACTGGATGGAAGCTGTACCTCGTTGCCCTGGGGCTCAGCTTCCCGATACTGGTCGGCCTAGTCTTCGTCTCCACTCCTGGCACAACTCTGAACGTGACGCCGGAGCTACTCCTGTTCGCGGCCCCCGTTGTCGCCATCTTCATGCTGGGTGGGGCCGGCCGGAGGTACTTCGACTTCATGCCCGGTGGTGGAGTCGTTACGGCGACCTTCCTAGCGCTGGCGATCTCCTGGGCCATCGGAGGCGTCTTCGCCCCGACCTTTCTCATCCCTTACCGGCACCTGGAGTACGTGTCCATCGCCATTGCCATATTCGTCGGAGTCGGTGCAATCTCGGTGTTCAATGTAAGACGTCCATGGCGGGTTGGCTTCGTTGCTCTCATATCGGCACTGCTAGTCCTGGCCGCCGTGACGGCCCTTCCACCGAGGGAGGCCTTGGGCAACCACTTCGAGGGCGTCAGACCGGAAGCGATGGACGCCGTCCAATGGGCTTCTCAGCGCGTCGGGGGGATAACGGCCTCCGACCACAGGGCGTCCTCTGTCCTCTTCGGATTCGCTGGCGTCAGGGCCACATGGGATGTTGTCTCCCTTCCCCTCCACGCACCGACGTTCGATCAGGCGCGACCTGAAATGGAGTGGGTGCAGAACCTCCCCGGAGGCCCAGGACGCATCGACTACGTCCTCCTGGATGCGGACATGGTGAAGGGAGCCACGATCCTTCCATGGGATCCCGCCCTCCCCATCTCCCAGGAAGCCCGGGAAAAGTTCGTCGGAGGGAACTACCTCAAGCTCTACGACGACGGCTACTCTCAGATCTACTGGGTGAACTGGGGGACCGCATAGGGCCTCGGTCTTCCCGCGGTACAACGAGGAAGAAGACCTTCCGGCGAGCGTCTCTGAGGCTCCTCCTAGCAGTCACGATTCCGGCATTCGTCAGCCGTGCCATCGCGAAGCGAATGGTTCGGTTTGGCAACCGCGTCCTCGCCCGTATCTCCCGGGCGGTGCTGGGTCCCCCTTCCAAGGCTTCCGCTACCACCCTGGCGGACTTGGGCAAGGCAAAGACGATCCCTACCTTCGGCTATCGCAGCATCACCTCCTGAGTCCCGGAACCCAGATTTTACTAGGCTACGGGCTCGTAACACACTCTACAGTCCTCGAGGTCAGCAATCTTGCGATGGTAGCTGCAAAACCTCTCCGTATACATGAGCTGCCAGCAGATGTTGTTCAGGCGGGCCACCTGCTGCGGCCTCGGCAGGCCGTCCACGATGTCCTTGGACAGCTCTCGCACGAAGTCATCGATCTCCGGGAACATCTCGAGGACCGCCTCATCCGACCCCCGGTTATGGGTGTGGTAGTGGCTAACTGCCGCCTGAGTAAGGCCCAGCCTGCCTGCGACGTCAACCTGCTTCAGGCCGTAGTCCTCAATCAGCGACTGCGCCAGACGGGCCCGGAGGGTCGGGAGAATCTTCTTCACTACAAGTTCGTAGGGCTGAAGCATGGAGCCCGTGGACATCCAGTCATTGCATTGGCCCGAATGTATTTAAGGGCTCTCAGGTGAGGATCGCCTCCTTTTACTGCGCTCAGAGCGTGAGGCTGGGCGCTGGAACAGTGCGGCGAGAAGTGTCCTGGACTGCAGGCTCTGATAACCCTTTATACCGAGCTCCACCTACTCCGGCCGAGCCGCCGTAGCTCAGCTGGCCAGAGCGACGGTCTTGTAACCTGGCGGGATAACCGTAGGTCAAGGGTTCGAATCCCTTCGGCGGCTCTCAAAGATGAGAGTCACGACCAGGCCTGCACCGGCCACGATCAGACATCACAGGACCACACCCATAGCTTAAGGGCGGCACGAACCCAAACAACAACGATAGCCGTGATCAACACAGCAACAACCACGCCCAGAACGAGGTCAAGGTTGAACGCAATCAATCCCAGACTCACAAAGAACAGGGTGAAAGCGATCGGAATCATTCGCTCTGCTACTCGGACCGCGGGACGCTCATCGAGGCCGGCTGCGAGGCGGTCGAGGGCTATCGAATATTGGATCGAAGCAAGGATGAATAGGACAGTAGTCAGAGTGAGACTGATGATGACGGCATTCTGAAAGAACGTCCTCTCTGTAAACGCGATATAGACTACCAGGGCTGCAAAAGTCAGAGCTGAAAACACCCCTCCGATTGAGGAAGAGGTCGATAAAGCCTCGGCGTTCACATCCAGGTTTCGGTCGGCAATGGACCCTCCCTCACGACCCACGATGTCTGTCTCACGCGAAGATGAGTTCCCGCAGTATTAGACTTTGTTTGCGCGACTCCACCCCACGAATTGGCAATGGGTTGCCCGCCCTGCTCAATTGCGTGTGTTGACAACCATTCGCTCTGGTCCAAAATGCCAGTTCAAGGGTAGACAGCTCGCGCTACCGCCCGCGGCATGCTCCAACCCTCCCACTCAACTGAACGCCTTCAGGTTCACGTTTTCCTCGTCGAACATCCTCACGAAGAAGTCTCCTGTGGCCTCGACGATCTCGGCGTCATCCAAGCCCTCGACGTGGAAGTCCCCCGCCACGATGACCCTCGTCTTGTCACCCATGGGCACGTAGACAACCGAGTTCTTGCTTCCCTTCGTCGAACCTTCAAGGACCTCCATCTGCCAGCCGAAGGGCGGATTCATCCATAACTGCCAGATCTGCTCCTCTTTCGTGCCCTTTGGCCCCATCGTCTCGACCCGAAGCTTCATTTTATTCCCCTCCTCTTCGAGGACTGTCTCACTGAGAATCGTCTCATGTTTGGGTCTCTCCCCGCCCTCCATGAGAAACCTCCAAATCTTCTCGATTGAAGCGTCGAAGACACTTTCTTCGTGCACGTATACCATTGGAACCCACCTCACACGTTCGGTCTATTCTAGCTGAGGCATCATGCCAATTTGAGACATGGCAGTCGCAATATCCCGAACTGTCCATAGATTCGTGACCTTGCCGTCAACGATACGGTGGATTTCGATGGCAGGTTGCGTATACTTCTTCCCAGTTGGCTCCATCCCCATGAAGTTTCCAGTCATGGTTCCACTTTCTGTGAGCCGTACTACCACCTTGTCATCCTGAGCGATCATGTCCTCGATGTCAAGGTGGAAGTCTGGGAACGCTTTCACAAAGCTCTCCATCTCCTGTATGAACTCCTCTCTCTTGCGCTGCTTGCCAGTCCAGTCGAGGATGATACAGTCCGGACTCAGCAGCTCATGAGCGGCCTCGCGGTCCCCTGCGTTGTAGGATTCTACAAAGCTACGTACAACTCCCTTGTTCTCTTCTTCAGCCACCTAATCAACCCCGCTCTAGGAGGACTACCACTGGAATTTCGTATTTTCGTATATACAGGCTATACCATTCGCGCTGCTCTCCCAGCCTGAGGAAGGACAGGAAGACGGCTTCAGACCTGTAATTGGGCTCCCTTAGCGGCTCTAAAGACAAGGACAGCTAGATAGGCTACAGGCCACTCCCACAGAAGAGCCTGATGAACCTTACCTGTCCGCGTTCAGTCCACTTCGTCCGTCAGGGTTCCCATCCGTATCGCATGCCGTACGCCATCCACATGATTCCGACTAGGACACCTGCCGCCACGAGTGATCCGATAAGAATCACGATGTTCTGGAACAAGCTCAGGCTCGGCGCCCACCACAGTGCGAATATAATGATGAACACCACCCAAGCGAGTAGAACGAGCATCGAGATGATCCCGCGCCACGCCATTTGACGGTTCTTCTCCAAGAATCTCCCCCATGCTGTGACTGACACTCCATTAGAAAAGCCTACCGCCCCATGCCTCTCCGTCCGAGACAATGCTGAAGTCCGACGCGAGTGGTTGATGCTACCAAGTCCATCGGAGCCGAAGTGTGGTTATGCATCCTGAGGGCTCGGTCGATGTCAGACACGTCGGAGAACGCCGCGACTTGGCATGGACTGAGTCGACACCGCGCGCAACCGCGGGAAAAGCGTGAAATAGGCTCGTCTGCCTTACGCGACCCGGTGTTCCAGTGAAAAGCACCCTGGCGGCCTTCAGTCTGACCGCTATGCTTTTTGCTTCGCTATTGGCCGCACCAAGTTTCGCACTGGCGCCCAGAGACCCACTTACACATCCTGCCGAGGCGATTCATGTGGAACCCGAGCTCACCGACTCACCCGTTGAGGCCCTCTCCTTGGAGACCCCGCCGAAACCCCTCGTGGGCGACGCATTATTGCCCCTCGACACGCATGGACCCGACGCCCGTTGGTCCTTCTCCGATATCTCCGCCGCCCCTGAGCCCGGCTTCCTTGACACGAGCCGCTTCATGATGGGAAGCGTGGCCTACGCCCTCATCCTGCCCGAGAGCAACGGCACCATCGACCCGAACTTGGAGAATTGGACCGGGGCGGAGATTAGCAATGTGGACAGCGAGGTCCAGGCAGGGGTGACATCCTGGACCGCCCAGGAGCCCAACGCCTCCCTCACCTTCGCCTACGATCCCCTCTCTCCCCGAATCGTGAATACGAGCTACGAACCCATCAACCGGCCTTCCACGGACGAGGGGTTGTGGATCAGTGAGGTGATGGGACAGCTGGGATACACGACTGGTTCCCACTTCGACCGGGTGCGCCAGTTCGACAACGACCTGCGGACGGCCATGGGGACCGACTGGGCCTTCACCCTCTTCGTGGTGGACGACACCAACGACGCCGACAAGATGTTCACGAACGGGTTCTTCGGCTACGCCTACCTGGGCGGCCCCTTCATCGTGATGACCTACGACAACGACGGGTGGGGCATCAGCCGGATGAACAACGTGACGGCCCACGAGGTCGGCCACATCTTCTGGGCCACGGACGAGTACGATCAGGGGCCCACGTCGGGCCTGGATCCAGGCTTTGATGACGAAACTGGGGGCTACCTGAACGTCCAGGAGGTCTGGCTCTCAGGCTGCATCATGGACACCAACAACCTGGCCTGCGTGTCCGGGAACACGTCCCTCGGGACCCCCGGGACCCAAGGCCAAATCGGATGGCGGGACTCCGATAACGACTCCGCCTTCGACATCCTGGACGTCCCGCCGGAGACCGTCCTCAACCTCCACGAGGACCCCACGAACAACGTGACGCCCACCTACTCGGGGACAGCCACGGTGGTGGCGTACCCGGCGGCTTCCGGGACCTCGGTGACCATCAACACGATCGCGGACGTAGAATACCGGGTGGACAACGGGAGCTGGTCCTCCGCCAACCCGGTGGACGGAACCTTCGACGGGCCTGTGGAGACCTTCAACTTCACCACCTCCCTCTTGGCCGAGGGGAACCACACCATCGAAGCGCGGGCGAAGGTGGTGGTGTCGACGCCGACCCCAGTGACGATCTACGACGCCTCCCCGGGGTTCGACATCCTGCAGGTGGACGTTACGGCAGCGGAGTCCTCCGTAGACCCCCTGCCTGCGTTCACCCGGAGTGCCGTGTTCAACGTGATCGCAAGCACGGTAGAAGGCCCCTCGACCATCGACCGAGTGGAGCTGTTCGCCCGGAAGGACGGCGGGCCTTGGTCGAGTGTTGGAAACGACACGGTGGCCCCCTACGTCTTCCAGTATAACACGGGCGGTGTAGGGGTGGGGGACGGGTTCTACGAGTTCTACTCCCTTGCCCACGACACGGCGGGGAATGTGGAGGCCGCTCCTGCCAGCCCCGATGCCTCGACCACAGTCGACACGGTGGCCCCCGCCTCGTCCGTGGACCCCCTGCCTATGTATGAGACGACCACCTCCTTTGTGGTCAACGCTACGGCCACCGATCCGAATGGGATCCTGAGCGTGGAACTCTTCTATCGAAAGGACGGCGGAACCTGGACCAGCTACGGTCTGGACGCGGTGGCGCCCTACGCATGGACCTTCGACACCTCGGGCGGCGGTGATGGCTTCTATGAGTTCTATAGCATCGCCATCGACGGGGCGACGAACGACGAATCGGAACCGCTGAGCCCCGACGCCTCAACGACGGTGGATACTGGTCCCCCCACCTCCGCCGTGGCAACACTCGCGCCCTACGCCAACTCTCCCTTCCCGGTGACGGCCATAGCCGTGGATGCCGGGAGCGGGGTGGCGCAGGTTGAACTCTTCTACCGCCTGGACGCCGGGAGTTGGGTGAGCTACGGGGTCGATAGCTCCGCCCCTTACGCCTGGACTTTCAACACCTCGGCGACCGGGGACGGGCTCCACGAGTTCTACACGATAGCAAGAGATGTCCTGGGCAATGTGGAAGCCAAGGCTCCCACGGTGGAATCCTCCACCACCGTCGACACCCTGGACCCCTCCTCCACCCACGTGCTCTCAGGAACGGTCGGGCCACCGCCGTGGTACCTCTCCACGGTGACCGTGACCCTCTCAGCCACCGATGCAACGAGCGGCGTCGCCACGAGCCTGTACCGCCTGGACGGCGGGGCTTGGCTGAACTACACGGGGCCCTTCGACGTCGCTGAGGAGGGGTCCCACACGCTCGAGTACACGTCAACGGACGCGGCGGGGAATGAAGAGACCGCCCGCTCCGTAGAGTTTGGGATTGACCTCTCCCCACCAGCGCTCTCCATCACGGCGCCGGGGGACGGGGCATTCGTGTTCGACCTTGCCGTCCGAATCACATGGACAGCTTCCGATACCGTGTCAGGCATTGCGTCTTGTGCTGTCTCGGTGGACGGCGGTGCGCCCACCTCGGGGGGTAGTCTCCGATCGATTTCACTGCCAGACCTTCCGGACGGTTCGCATCGGGCCGAAGTCGTTTGCACGGACGCGGCTGCCAACAGCGTGGAGGAAGCGGTGTCGTTCACCTTCGTCACGACCAACGTCATCCGCGTGACGCCCCTGGGCGGTTCCTGGCTCCAGATCCTCATCGGCGTCATTATCCTCCTCGTCATCGTCCTCGCCGTGATTCGGTGGCGGAAGCGAAAGAAGGCGCTTCAGTAGTAGTCCAGCCAC